>Ga0114949_10002307_pt1 | contig 11877 bp, 8 predicted proteins | sample N074metaG_FD_83505 | JGI IMG/M metagenome (GOLD analysis project Ga0114949, IMG submission 83505) | Deep subsurface microbial communities from Kermadec Trench to uncover new lineages of life (NeLLi) - N074 metaG | ecosystem: Environmental > Aquatic > Marine > Ocean trench > Sediment | place... | reverse complement strand
ACTGCACAGTCAAAAATTGGAAACAAGTGGCATTGGTACATCAAATTGTGGTTTCAACCCGGTATTGTAGAATAATTACACTTCAACGGATAATGGTATGAGGATTATAAAAGTTGTTCCTTCATTAAAGGTCGACTCAACCTTTATACTTCCACCTAATTTGTCAATGGTTTCTTTTACGATATAAAGTCCTAACCCTGACCCCTGGCTATTTTCAGAGGCTCTGTAAAACATATCAAATATTTTTGTAAGATGTTCATTTTGAATGCCCTGACCATTGTCAGAAATTTTGAATGCTATTTCTGAGTTTTTACTAAAAACTGAGATATCAATGAAAGGATCAGGTGAGTCTTTTCGATGATAACGAAAGCAATTAGAAATCATGTTACTGAGGATTATATTGAGTCTTCTTTGATCTGTAACAATTTCTTTTATATCATCGTCAATGTTTATCCGTAGCTCAATATGTTTCTCGGGATCCAGATAGTTTAACGAATTAAGTACATCATCGATATCTTGCTTAATATCAATTTTGTCTATAATAATTTCGAGTCTTGAATTTCTACTGTAATCAATAATATCAGAAATAAAACTATCGAGTTTCCGGACGCTGTTTTCAATATTTTCCAGGTAGCCTTTTAACCTTGTTGGATCTTTATCAAGTTTCGCAATATTAACAAGCCCGAGTATTGACATCAGAGGTGCCCGTAAATCGTGAGAGGTACTATAGACAAAACTATCCAGCTCTGTATTGAGCTTTTGCAGCTGGGTATTGTGTCTTCTAATTGTATATAGCCTTGCAAATATCAATCCACCAAATACTACAATGATCCCGATATAGAACCAGGGAGATTGATAATAAAAAGGTTTGACAATGAATTCAAAACTAGCCCCCTGAATATTCCAGACGCCATCATTATTACTAGCCTTCACATTGAAGGTATACCTGCCGGGTTTTAAGTTAGTGTATACAGCTTCACGCACCTGTCCGGCATCCACCCATGCAGGATCAAAACCTTCAAGCTGGTATTGAAATTGAACCTTTGGCGGTGCAGTAAAACTTAGTGCAGTAAAATCAATTACATACCTTTGATTTCCCGGTGATACTTCAGTATTTAATAATAAATCGTTTCTACATCCGTCATCTAAACAGAAACTCTTAATATAGACAGGTGGAACAAATTCATTTTTAGTTAAAGAGGTGGGGTCCACTGTTGCAATACCTCCAAGGGTAGGAAACCAGATTTCACCACTATTGGTTACTAGTGATTTAGCGGCAGCAGTACACTCATTGCTAATCAGGCCGTCATTATGATCATATTTTATCGCTTCAATTTTTTCCAATGTGCCATTTGCGAATTCAAGTAATTGATCTTTGGATACACGTATAATTCCCACATTTGATGAAATCCAGAAATATCCAAGTTCGTCCTCCGACAGGTCAAAAATTGTCTCTGCCTTGAGACCGTCAGATTCGCTAATTTGAATAAATTTCTTGTCGGTCAATTGATATAAGAACAACCCAATATTCGTAGCCAGCCAGATCCTTTCAGAATTTTCAACATAGGTGTTAAATATCAAAACGCCATCTCCAAGATTAAGTGGATAACGAACATCAATTACTTCATCATCCCTGATAAAATTCAGCCCACCCGAATGGGTACCTACGATAATGGTTCCATCATCCATTTTATCTATGGAAAGGATATAATTAGATCCCAGGCCATTTGAACGGTTAAACTCTTTAATACTTTCGCCATCCATTTTGATAAGGCCTCCATTTTTATACCCTATCCAGATATTACCCCTTTGATCCTCAAGCAATACCCTTGCTTGAATATCCGGCATTCCATTTTCAATAGTATAAAGAATTTCTTTCGATCCTGTCTTCTTAATAACTCCCGCATAAGTGGCTACCCATAATGTACCATCCCGGTCAATAAGAAGGTCTTTTACACTTATATTGTTCAGCTGAGGATGCAGATTTAAAGGTGTTATTATTCCATTCTTTATCAAATCAACAGATCCATTATCAGTACCTACCAGAAAATTTCCTTTTTCGCTTTCGATTATTACGTTTACCCTGTTTAATGAAAGACCGTCATCATCAGTTATATTGGTGAAATTGGAGTATTTCAATCTAAGCAGCCCGGATTTTTTTGTGCTGATCCAAAGGTTATCTTCAGTGTCAAAAATCAGTGATGAAATTTGCCTTGATGGTAAACCTTCATCTTCCGTAAAGAATTCAAAATTGCTTTGTTCCGCCCTACCCAGTCCAAGTTCAGTGGCAAACCATAAATCTCCATTTTTGTCACTTTCAATAGAATTTATATCAACACCGGCTAAATATGGATAAGCTTCAATTTTGCCATACTTTAATGTAGAAATTCCTCCAACAGTTCCAATCAAAAGCTCCTCACCTACCCACTTAAAACATTTGACCAAATTACTTATCAAACCATTTGATTCATTGATTACGGTAAATATCCCATGTTCGATTATTACAATTCCATTTCCCGAAGTGCCAACTATTATTTCGCCTGCCTGACCTTCAGTGATAGCAAATATTGTTTCATCATCCAACAACTCGTGAGCAACTTTTATAATAGTATCATTTTCTAAAAGGAATAATCCATTGTTGTTTGACCCTATCCAGATTCGTCCCCTGGAATCTTTAAAAATGGTGCGAACGGCGGGCGTTACACTCTCAGAATTGAGCAGTGGTTTGAATTCACCATCTTCATAGGAAACCACACCGCTGGCCTGAGTTGTAAAGAGCAATTCTCCATTAGTGGTTTGGAAAATACTGTAAAACCCATTTGAATTTAAAAAACTGATGTTATCAATATTGAAACGTTCGAATTTTACACCATCAAAGCGTAGTAAGCCATTGAAAGAACTGACCCATAAATAACCATCATCACTTTGCAGGACCTGATTTATATTATTGCTAGCCAACCCATCTTGCGTTGTCCATTGACTCAAGGCATAGTGATAAACGGGCTTGTGAGATTTAAGTCCGGATCCACTTTGAGCCAATGATTGAGCCAGTGAAAAGAAACTAAGTAAAACTGCTATGGAATATTTATTCAAGGAGTATAAAGGTTACAGATACAATAATGGTACACATTTTTTTAAAAAGTTGAGGAATAATATAAAAAAAACCCTGAAGCAAAAGCCACAGGGTCTTTAATTATATGTGATGTTTTTTATTTCACTTTCTCTACTACCGCCTTAAATGCTTCAGGGTGATTCATTGCAAGATCTGCAAGAACCTTTCTGTTGAGTTCGACATTTGCAGCTTTAATTTTACCCATCAACTGAGAATAAGACAATCCTTCAAGCCTAGCTCCCGCATTGATGCGCTGAATCCAAAGCTTCCGAAATTCTCTCTTTTTTGTTCTACGATCCCTGTAGGCGTACGTCCATCCTTTCTCGATGGCATTTTTTGCGACGGTCCAAACATTTTTTCTCCGTCCCCAATAACCTTTTGCATGTTTAAGGATCCTTTTTCTTTTAGCTCTTGAAGCTACTACGTTTACTGATCTTGGCATTTTTTTTAATTTTTTTGGTCAATGGCGTTTCAATCATGAAATCTTAGGTGCCAGTAACCGGGTTGAAAATTGATTAAACCAGATTAAATATTCAACATATCCTTTACTCTTCCCTTGTCAGATTTATGAACTAACCCGGCTTTGGTAAGGTTGCGTTTTTGTTTTGTCGTTTTCTTAGTGAGAATATGACTTTTGAACGCATGTTTTCTTTTAATCTTGCCCGTTCCGGTAACCTTAAATCTCTTTTTAGCTCCCGATTTTGTTTTTACTTTTGGCATGTTATATACTTTACTTACAATATTTTCTATTTTCCTGTCTTTGGAGAAACAATCAAGAACATTCTTTTTCCCTCAAGTTTTGGCATAAGCTCCACTTTTCCGTAATCTTCCAATGCCTGAGCAAACTTTAGCAGAAGTACTTCTCCTCTCTCTTTAAAAACAATTGATCGACCAACAAAATGAACGTATGCCCTTACTTTGGCGCCATCTTTCAAAAAGCCCATGGCATGCTTTAATTTAAAATTAAAATCATGGTCATCTGTATTAGGTCCAAATCGAATTTCTTTAACTACTGTTTTATGTGACTTGGATTTTATCTCCTTTTGTTTCTTTTTGTGCTCGTACTTGAATTTGGAGTAATCAATTATCCGGCAAACCGGAGGATCAGCTTTGGCAGAAACTTCAACAAGGTCAAGCCCTTGCTCTACCGCTAAATTTAATGCATCCTGAAGGGCATATACCCTCTGGTCTACATTTTCACCTACTAGTCGAATTTCCCGGGCCTCAATTTTTGAATTTACTTTAAATGGTTCTTCTTCTCGCCCCCTGCGGGGTCTTCGACCACGTCCTCTGTATCTCCTGATTACTACCTCCCTTTTTCGTTTCTAAAAATTAGGCTGCAAATATCCTAAATTCCATAATAAATTAAAAGATACTGGCTTCTTTTTGAAACATCTTTATGAATTCTTCCAAGGTAAAGGAACCAAGGTCTCCTTTTTGGTGCCTTCGGACACTAACATTGTTATCGTTTTTCTCATTTTCTCCCACGATAAGCATAAAGGGAATTTTTTGCACTTCTGCATCCCTGATTTTTCTGCCAATTTTTTCATCACGATGATCGATTCCTCCTCTGATATCCTGCTCTTTTAGTATATCAAAAACTTTTTGTGCATAGTCAGCAAATTTTTCAGAAATAGGCAATACAGCAATTTGCTCAGGTGCTAACCATAACGGGAAGTTTCCGGCTGTATGTTCTATCAGCAAAGCAATAAATCTTTCAAGAGAACCAAATGGTGCCCTGTGAATCATAACAGGACGATGCCCCTTATTGTCAGATCCTATGTACTCCAGCTTGAAGCGTTCAGGTAAATTATAATCAACCTGGATGGTTCCCAATTGCCAGCTTCTTCCCAGAGCATCTTTGACTATGAAGTCAAGCTTGGGGCCGTAAAATGCTGCTTCCCCAACAACAATAACAGTTTTTAATCCCTTTTCATTTGCTGCTTCCTGGATTTCTTTTTCAGCCCTGTCCCACAAGGCATCCTCACCAATATACTTTGATTTATTTTCCGGATCTCTCAGAGATATCTGCGTAACAAAGTCTTCAAAACCCAGCGATTTGAAAACGTAAAGTACCAAATCAATTACCTTTTTAAATTCGTCTTTTACTTGTTCAGGAGTACAAAATATGTGGGCATCATCCTGTGTGAAACCTCGAACTCTTGTAAGTCCGTGCAATTCGCCATGCTGTTCATAACGATATACAGTTCCAAATTCAGCATATCTTATGGGTAGATCTTTATAGGACCTTGGTTTCACTTTATATATTTCACAATGATGCGGGCAATTCATTGGTTTCAATAGAAATTCCTCATCATCATGTGGTGTATGAATTGGTTGAAATGAATCTTCACCATATTTTTCGTAGTGGCCTGAAGTGACATACAATTCTTTGCTGCCAATATGCGGGGTCACAACAGGATCATAACCTGCCTTTACTTGTGCATCTCGCATAAAATTGATCAGACGTTCCCTGAGTAAAGTTCCTTTCGGGAGCCAAAGGGGCAAGCCCATGCCAACTTTTTCCGAAAAAGCAAATAGCTCCAGTTCTTTTCCCAATTTTCTATGATCACGTTTTTTTGCCTCTTCCAGCCTCTCTAAATATTCTTTTAGATCTTTTTGTTTAGGATAACTTATTCCATAAATACGTGTAAGCTGTTTTCTGCTGACATCTCCACGCCAATAGGCCCCTGCGACGTTTAATAATTTTATGGCTTTAATAAATCCTGTATTTGGAATATGGGGCCCCCGACATAAGTCTGTGAAATTCCCCTGCTCATAAAATGTAATTTTACCATCTTCAAGCCCATCTATAAGCTCTAACTTATATTCATCACCCTTTTTTGTAAAGTAATCAATAGCGTCAGCTTTGCTTACTTCTTTTCGGGTAAAAGCATTCTTTTGCCTGGCAAGTTCAAGCATTCTCAATTCCACCTTTTCCAATTCATCAGAGCCGAATTCCTTATCACCAAAATCCACATCATAGTAAAACCCGTTTTCAATTGGCGGGCCAATACCAAACTTAATCCCGGGATACAGCTCTTCCAAAGCCTCCGCCAGCAGGTGGGCGGACGAGTGCCAAAAAGCATACTTGCCGCCTTCGTCATTCCATGTTAGTAATTGGATCTCAGCATCAGTCTCGATTGGCCTGTCAGCATCCCATAATTCTCCATTAATCTTTGCGGCCAATACGTTTCTTGCAAGTCCTTCGCTTATACCTAAGGCAATATCCATTCCTGTGGATCCGGAAGAAACCGCTTTCTTGCTCCCATCAGGCAAAGTTATTTGTATTGAATTTTCACTCATCGATATTGATAATAATTGGTCTCTGGATTCAAACCGCAAATATGCAACAAATATGTAATTCCAGCTTATCTAATATCATAATTGATATAATGAAGAAAATTCAGAAGCTTATCTCGAAACTAAACTTTATTCCAAAATGCCTGGTGCCGGGATCTTCCAGGTAAGTCAGCCTGTGTACAAAGTCTATTCGTACAACCCGTAAAATATTTTCGATACCATATCCAAGCTCCACATATGGAGTGGATCCTAATTTCTTAAAAGGATATCCGTCTACACCACCAAAATCTTCTGGAATGATATCGAAATTTTCCTGACGTACATCTCCCCACAATACATTGGCTGTTGCTAAAAGACGCCACTTTAGTTTTTTAACCAAAGGAACCCTGTTGAGTATCATGCCATCGAATGAATGCTTGTATTTTATTGTCACATATTGATCACTCGTAAATTCGGAGAAATCCATCAGGTTGTAAGCAAAACCAATAAAAAATGGAGACTCGTTTCCAATGTGATTTTTAAGCAAAGGATAGGGTAATTGACCAATGATGTATCCTCCGGTCAATCGGATTCTTCCATACCCGATCTTACCCATTTTTTGTGTTCTTCGGATACTCAACTCAAACTTATGATAATTAAAATCACCATCCAGCACATCTTTCAGTCCAAGTGAATATCGGAATGTGATCACGGGCCAGCGGTACGTACCCATGCTAATCCTGTTATTATCATTTATAATAAATAATTCATCTTTGGCAAACCTTGTTTCTATTCCAATTTCGGTTGTATTCATTGTGCTCTTCAAAGTTGGATCAGAGGACTGTGGGTTTTCATAATATGCAAACGGAAAAAGAGGTTCATAATACCCGGTTTTAAAAAACACTTCCTGATTTAAACCTGTGGAAAGTTGCGTTTTGAAATAAATCCGATTTGTATAGCTTCTAAAAGGGTCTCTTAAACTGCCAAACCTGGAGTATGAATAAAAAAGACTCCCATAATCTAAATCATTTGTTAACAGGAACATCCTATCAATTTCTTTCCTTGACTCAATACCAATTTTTGTCCACGGTTTCCTGCTAATAATATATTCTACTCCAACGCGATATTTCCATTCTTCATCTCTGAAACCATACCCTGTTGTTCCTTTCAATATCCATTTATCACTAAAGTCTATATTGGTTCGAAGCCCAAAACCCAATCTCAATCCCTCTACATCATTATATGCCATTGTAACGGGATAAGGCCCCAAATCTATTTTTCCAACTTTATGATATCCTGTAGCTGCAAACTTTCCCAAATCTGTTAATCGCCTGACTGATGGAATGGTTTTCAGCGTATCAATCATTTCATATACATGGATTTCAGTTGACGACAACGAATCATGGCGATGCAACACCCAATAATCACTTTGATAAACCCTTACATTTTCATCCATCACTACCGGAATTCTATAAAATGAATCTTCGTATGGCTGGTTTACAACAACGTCTTTATTGGAAGTATAAAACTTCGCCAATACGCCCGCCACGTCATTGGAAAGTTCTCCCGCATCCAGCAGAACCCTTGTTTTTGAAGGCAGCCATGGCCCCGCTTCAGAAGGCTCAAGTTCCTGTTGTATTCTAATTTTTTCTATCCAGTTTATATTGGCTGACCGATCAACCGTCGCATCTATTTGTTTCAGCGCATACGTTTCCTTATCAATCCAGATTGTACCACGAAAAGCAAGGTCCTGCTTTCTCTTAGGAAACATATCCAGCCTGTAACAGAAATATGATCCCAGATACAAACTATCAATTAAGTAATAATCATAGGTACCTTTCCAGCCATCAGCAATTGGAGAAATGAAGTTTTTATTTACAATGGTCATCCAGTTTTGGTAAAAATTATATTCCTGAAAAGTGGACCCAATTACCTGTGAAGTGAGTGTTCCATCCGTTATGCCAATGCCGGTAATTTTTGTTTTAATAATATTTTCATGAGTTAACCTGGGATTTTTTCTATAATAAAATTTTGAAATTGCTTCTGAAATAAATATCGGAAGCAGTGGTTTTCCATTTTCACCAACGATCACTTCAATGCTGTCCAATACCTGGGCAACCTGACGCATGATGTCGTTTTCCTCCTTAAATTTTTCAGAAAGGTTGTCAATATCAATTTCCGTTTTTACATAACTCTCGTATTCATATGCCTCCAACTCTCGTTTATCATTATTCTTCTTGTTAGCAATAACTCTTCTCATTATCTCAAAAGCCGGGTTTTCTCCGGCGTAAAAAACGACTTCATTAAGACTTACAACATCTTCAAACAACTGAAAATTCATGATTTGATCAGTCGTGTTTTGCAAAGGCAATGCAGCTCGTTTATAGCCAATATAAGATGCTATAAGGCTGTCGGTGAGAATATCTGAAGTGAAGGAATAATACCCTTGAAAGTCTGTAGTGGCTCCTTTTGTTGTGCTTTTTATGAAAATGTTTGCAAATGGAACAGGGTCACCTGTCTGACTATCCATTACCCTTCCCTTAATCACATATGTTTGCGCCAATACCGTTGACAACGATAATGAGACCAAAATCAGTACTATAATAAATCGAGAGCCATTATTCATAATTCCATATTTCGAAATTCGAAATTGATGCAGCTTTCTAAATATATTCTTTTTTACCGAGGAGGTGAGGTTGTCTTTTTAAGATATATAAATCAATGACAGCCAGAGGCCTGGCCATTATCTCTCTTAACCTGGTAGGTATAGAAGATGGAAACGTCATATCATCCGCTGTCATAACTACGGCATCGAGGTTGTAAAATTTGCTGATAAATAATACCCTATAGCCATGAAATCGCTGTGTAATAATTGTAAACTTACTTTGGCCGAATATTTCATGACATCTCACAACAGAATCCAGTGTACGAAACCCGGCAAAATCCAATGTAATCGCATCTTCAGGTACTCCTTCTTTCAGCAATGCCTCTTTCATTTTCATCGGCTCATTGTAATATTTTGTTCGGTTGTCGCCACTCAATATTATATGTTGAATTTTTTTATTATGATACAACACTGCAGCTGATTTGATTCTTCCGATAAAATATGGATTTTCTTTACCCGACATTAATTTATCCGTTGTTCCAAGCACCAATCCGACAGATTTAACAGGGATATCCTCTGATGACCCATAGATTTCGGAATACGTTGATAAGACGACCCAAAAATTGGTAATGGCAACAAACAAAATCAAACCGATTATGAGATACAAAAAAGAACGAGCTATACGACGAACAATTTTCATTTCATTTCTAATTGTCTATCAAATTCAGCCTCCAGAATTTCTATCCTGTGCACTGATTTTTTATACCAGTCAAGTCTTAGTTTATCTTTTATTTTTTTAGTCAATTTCCATTTAATTTCGGACTTTCTAATCCTCCCCAAAATCTCATACATACATAACGCGGCTCCAACAGAAATGTTAAAACTTTCAGTAAATCCAAACATTGGAATGTAAATCTGCTCATCGGCATTGGCAAGAGCGGAATCTGTTAACCCACCTAATTCAGTTCCAAACACCAATGCCATGGGTGTAGAAATATCGATATCTCTAATGGAAGTACTATCCGGTGTCGGTTTAGTGGCTACGATTTTATAGCCCTGATCCTTCAATCCCTTGTAGCAAATTTCAATATTTTTGGCTTTAGGTTTGTTATACCTGATGAGATCGATCCATTTGGCAGATCCTTGCAATACATTAGGGCTAATTTGGTATTCGTTCCTTTCCTCAATCACGTGTAATTGTTGAACACCAAAGCACTCGCAGCTACGTACAACTGCATTCGCATTATGTGGATTATATATATCTTCTAAAACCAGTGTAAGATAATTAGTCCTGGATTCTAAATTTTGATCAATTGTTTCCTTCCTGCTCGCTGAAACATATGGAGCCAAAAATTCCAATAATTGATCCTGACGCATCATTAAAAATCGAGTTCAATGGTGGAACCAATTCCGAACCCCTCATCATCTTTCTTTTTACCGGTTTTTCCTGTTTTGTCATTTGACTCGATATCCTTGGGTTTCTCCTTCTCCTTTTCTTTTTCCTTTTTCGGGTCTTGAACTTCTTGCCCTTGAACGTCCTTCATTAATTGAGCTTCAGGAATATCAGGAGGATCAGGAACAGCTTTTGATTTTTCTGATGTTTCTTCGATTATCTTTATTTTCTTAAGCTTAAAATTGGTGAGTTTATTACCAATTGATTTCCAACCTTTTACATCAATAAATTCATGAAGTTCAATTGTTTCTAATTCTTTCATTCTCCCCTTGCCTTTATTCAATTCCATTTCTGCAACGACACGATCTGCAGTAGAAACCAACTCAAGTCTGCTCCCGGGCGATTCACTTATAAACAGGAACGGTTTGTTTGGGGTTAGCGTTTCAATTTGAAACCGTTTAACGAAGTGGGCTTTTGATCCTCCATCATAATAAACAGCAGTAACTACTTTTGATGGATCAAACCTTTCGATACTAATTATCTTTTTTGGGTCGTATCTATTCGTGATTTCATAATCTGTGAAAATATAATTTCCATCTAATTGAATAGTCAGAATTTTGTCATCTCCGTTAAATGTACCCAAAAATGTTCCTCGTTGCTCTTTATTCAACCGTCCGATTGTTTCATCATACCATAGGTTCAACCCACTTAATGTTGACACTCCCTCCGATTTTAATTCCACGCGACGAACAGGGTACCTCGAAAGTATATTTCCACCGGCTCCCCTGCCCTTTATTTCAAGCTGTGAAAAATCGAAATCAAAAACCTTTTTCCTTGCCTTGCTTCCCGAAGTAAGTTTAACGGTAATGATTTCTGCTTCTCCATTAGGATTTGCTGTTACATACAGCATTTTTGACGCTGCATTTCCTTTCGTCAAATCATATTCTTTATCCCTGGTGACTGCCAAAACATTGAATCGCTTGATCATCGTTCTTCCTGAGCCACCATCCAGGTAAACGGAATTGAAAACCATCCTTTCATCCCCTTTTTTCCAAACTCCTACGTACATGATATTTTTACCCATGAACATTTTTTCAGAAATACGTGAGACCATACATTTCCCATCTTTTCTGATTACCAAAATATCATCAATATCAGAGCAGTCTGAAATATAATCATCCTTCTTCATTCCATATCCGACAAAACCATCATCGAGGTTGGCATACAATTTCACATTGTTTGCCGCAACAATTGTTGCTTTAATATTTTCAAATGATTTGACCTCCGTTTTGCGTTCTTTCCCAGAGCTGTATTTTTCGAGCAAGTTTTTGAAATAAGCTATCCCATATTCAATAATATGCGCCAGGTCGTGGATAACCTGCTTAAGTTCTTTTTGAAATTTAAGCAGAACTTCATCTGCTTTAAAGGAATCAAACTTAGAAATTCTCTTGATCTTAATTTCTGTCAGCTTCACAATATCCTCTT
>Ga0114949_10002303_pt1 | contig 11886 bp, 10 predicted proteins | sample N074metaG_FD_83505 | JGI IMG/M metagenome (GOLD analysis project Ga0114949, IMG submission 83505) | Deep subsurface microbial communities from Kermadec Trench to uncover new lineages of life (NeLLi) - N074 metaG | ecosystem: Environmental > Aquatic > Marine > Ocean trench > Sediment | place... | reverse complement strand
TCCGGTCGCGACCAGCTACGCCGCACTGCAAGCGGAGTTCGCGAAGGCATCGTTCCGGGATGTCTAGCGCCGATCAAAGCGCTTCTCGCAGCCTCTCGACCGCGTGACCTCTCGGGCTAGCGCGCGTCGAGCTGGAGATTCCGCGTCTCATCCAGCTTGAACATGGGATTGTCTGCGGGCTGATAGGTGAGGATGATCGCCCGGCGTGAGCGGTCCGAGTCGTTCGGTTGACTGCCGTGAACGGTGTGCGCGTCGAACACCACCAGGCTACCTGCCGGAACAACTGCTAGCCATTGGGTGGTCTCGTCGAAATGATTCGGATGGGTAAAGAGCGGTCCGAGTGCGGTTCCGTCGTCGAGCCCCGGTAGAAAGCCCTTTTTGTGACTGCCCGGTACCAACCGGAAACAACCGTTGTCCCGATCGGCATCGTCGAGCGTGATCATGACGTTCGGGAGCTGATCGCAGTGACTGCAGACGTGACTCCAATACGGTGAGTCCTGATGCCAGCGAAAGCCGGAGCCCTCGCGGGGGCGCTTCAGATTGATCTTGTCGGTCCAGAGCGCGATCCGGTCGGCTTCGAGTACACCACAAAGGGGAACGACCAGGCGTGGATCCTCGATCAGATCGTCGAAGACGGGATCGAGATGGTGAAAGGGCTCGATCACGCGAATCGTCTGCGACCCCTCCGTGTGTTCGAACTGGACCGTCGCCTCGGCGGCCTCGACATAACGATTGCCGTCGATTCGGTAGTCATCGGATTGCGGTGCGAAGGAACGGGTGACCTGTTCGGCCTTGACGTCCGAGGCCTTCGCAGCCTGGACGACGACCCGCTCTGCGGCGGTTCGAAAGCGCACGAGATCCGCGGGGCCGAATACGGATTCTCGAACGAAGAAGCCCTCGTCCCGATACCGCGCCCGCTCGACATCCGTCAACTCGAGTGACACGTCGACCCCTTCGCCTCTCGCCGCAAATCGCTGCTTGTTACCGCTTCCGGAACGAACGCGATAATACCCGTTTGCGCAACCGCAGTTCCACCGGCGTCACCTCGAGCAGCTCGTCGTCCTCGATCCAACCGAGTGCTTCCTCGATCGTGAGCTTCTTGTAGGGCGTGATGATCACGTTCTCGTCGCGACCCGAGGCGCGCATATTATCGAGCTTCTTGGCACGCGTGAGGTTCACGTTGAGGTCGCCCTGACGCCGACTCTCGCCCACGATCTGCCCCTCGTAGACGTCCACCCCGGGCGGCACGAAGAGCATCGCGCGTTCCTGGATCTTGAAGATCGAGTGGGGGGTCGTGCGCCCCTGCTCCGTACAGACAAGGGGGCCGACCCCGCGCCCGGGAAGATCCCCGGCGATGGGCTCGAAGCCCTCGACGCTGCGGTAGAGGATGCCCTCCCCTCGCGTGTCGGTCAGGAACTCGCCGCGATAGCCGAAGAGTCCGCGACTCGGGACGATGAAGCGCATCTGCACGCGGTCTCCGTGGTGCTCCATGTGCTCCATGCGGCCCTTGCGCTGGGCGAGCTTTTCCATGACCGAGCCCGCGGCGGTCTCGGGTACGTCGGCGACGACTTCTTCGACGGGCTCACATCGCACGCCGTCGATCTCCTTGATGATGATCTCCGGACGGGACACGGCGAACTCATACCCTTCACGCCGCAGGGTCTCGATCAGAATGGCGAGCTGGAGCTCTCCGCGACCGGAGACCGCGAACGTATCGAGCTTGTCGGTTCGCTCGATCACGATCGAGATATTGGACATCCCCTCGCGTTCGAGGCGCTCGCCGATCTGCCGACTCGTCACGTATTTTCCGTCACGCCCTGCAAAAGGCGAGGTGTTCACCGTGAGATGGATCCGGATCGTCGGCGGATCGATCGCGATCCGCGGCAGCGGCTCGGGATGACCGGGATCGCAGACGGTATCGCCGACGTCGATCGAATCGACGCCGGCCACGATCACGATGTCGCCCGCCCGGGCTTCTTCGACGTCCACGCGATCCGTGCCGAGCGTCCCGAAGAGCTTCGTAATCCGGAAGCTGTCGGGCGAGCCCTCCTCGGGGATCCGGATCACCGACGACCCACGCTTCATCTTCCCGCGCACGACCCGCCCGATCACGAGACGCCCCACGAAGGTGTCGTAGCCGAGCGTCACGGCCTGGAACTGCAGCGGCGCGTCCTCATCGACCATCGGCGGCGGCGCATGACGCAAGATCGTGTCGAGGACCGGAATCAGATCCTTCATCTCTCCGCCGTATTCGGTCGATGAGACGCCCTGCTTGGCAGACGCATACACGACGGGAAAGTCGAGCTGAAAATCCTCGGCACCGAGTTCGACGAGCAGATCGAAGACCTCGTTCACGACCTCCTCGGCTCGTTCCTCCGGTCGATCGATCTTGTTGACGACCAGGATCGGCTTCAATCCGTGCGCGAGCGCCTTGCGGAGGACGAAGCGCGTCTGGGGCATGACGCCTTCGTACGCGTCGCACAAGAGCAACGCCGCATCCGCCATTCCGAGCACGCGCTCGACCTCGCCCCCGAAATCGGCATGGCCGGGGGTGTCGATGATCTGGATGCGCACGCCCTCATAGTCGACGGCGGTGGTCTTCGACTGAATCGTGATCCCGCGTTCCTTCTCGAGATCGCCCGAGTCCATCACGCGGTCTTCGATCGCTGCATGCTCCTTGAAGGCACCGCAGGCTCGTAGCAGGCCGTTGACGAGCGTCGTCTTGCCGTGGTCGACGTGGGCGATGATCGCAACGTTGCGAAGGTCCTCACGGACCTTTGTCTCGGACATTCGTGGCTCTCGTTCGTTGTTGAGGAGCGGAGCTCCGGGGGTGAGGAGCGGCGCGCGGCGCGCCTTCCGGCAGCTTCAGGTGATGTCCCCGCGCGCGTCGCATCCGTCGACGAGGGCAGGGACTCAGGACGCCGCCCGATCAAGCGCGGGGAGGGGCGACCGAAGCCTCGGCCTCCATCCGGCTCATCTGGCTCAGGGCGCGCGCAACTTAGCGCAAACACAGCGGAAAGCCCGCTTCGGCGGAACTTTCACAGGTCCTGCCGCAGGGCCGGGCCGGAGGGCATCCCGAACTCCCATCGTCGAGGATGCGGGCGGGCGGATCGATCCTGAATCCTCTCCGGACGACGCGAAAAAAGGCTCGACCCCTAACGGGCACCCCCGAAGATCAACTCGATCCGCGTCCTCTTCGATGCCCCATCGGACGTCCTCTGGACATTCACTTGCCCGCCCGTTCGGCCAATCAACTCTCTTGCGATGGCCACGGCGAGCGGCCGCCCGCGATGCGCAGCGTCGGGCGAGAGGTCCTCCTCTTCACCATCGTCCTCGACGACGAGCGCCCGCTGATTCCCTCTCGTCTCCAATGCCAGGTGGACGGTCCCACGAGCGCCAACGTTTGTCATCGTCACCCCGACCAACGCGACCAGGAGCGAATGGAGCCACTCCAGATCCGGTGCTTCGAGCCCGTCATCGGCGACGGGTCCGAACTCGAGCCGAACGCCCCGGGTCCCCTCGTCTTCGAGGTGCCGCTGGACACGACCGAGCAGGCTCGCCCAGGTCTCGCCTCCCGAAGCACGCCAATCGTCGGAGAGAAGTGGCCGGAGCAACGTCAGCAAGAGGCCGGAGCGACTCGCCATCTCGTCGATGACGATCGAGGCCTCCGCCAACGATCGCGCATCGAGTTCCTCGTCGATCAGATGCGCCTGAAGACGAATTCCACCGAGGTGATTGCCGATCTCATGTGCGATCGCGAAGACGAGTTCGACCGCGATCTGCTTCGACTCCACCATCGTCGCCCCCTGCGAGCCCGAATCGAATCGGGTCCGTACCAAGAACATAGAGTTCCGCACCGTCCGCGCGAGTCCAAGGCCAGAACGAAAGATGTACCCTGAGTCCTATGCGCAGTCGCACCCCGATCCGTTCACGCCTCGAACGGAGGATCCAGCGGTCTCGGACCCCCCTTCCGCCGACCGCAGAAATGCCGATCACGGATCTCGAGGTCCGCGGTACCGGACACGTCTCCGTCGGACCGGCAGAGGGCTAGCCGTCGATGCAGACCGCTTTTCTCCGTGGCCGCGACCACCACCAGATCGGACGCCTCGAACTCGAAGGCCTGGGCGCCGCCGCCGTCGCGCTGTCGCGGGGCGGAGCGCGAAAGACCTATTCGCATACGGATCCCAATGAGGACTGCGTCGCCTTTGCCCTCGGCGACGGCGGACAGCTCATCATCGCGGCCGACGGCCACCATGGCGAACTCGGCTCGGAGGCGGCGGTCGAGGTCATCCTCGATCAATTCGCCAGCACGTGGACGGCGGGGGATTCGCCCGTCGAGGGCGAAGCCGCCTGGCGCCAGCAGGGAATCGATGCTCTGCTCGCAAGCAACCGCGCGATTCTCGAGGTCGCCGGAAAAAACCAGCTGCCCCCCGCCCCCACGACCTTCGCCCTTGCGCTCCTGCGACCGGCCGACGATCTACTGCTCCACCTCTCGGTCGGCGACAGTCATGTCTTCGCGGTCGACCGCGGCGCGGCCATCGAGCTGGGGGGACGCGATCCGGATTGGAAGTTCACCCCCTTCCTGGGATACGAGGAAGCCCGTGCCGACACGATCGAGCAATACTCGATGATCGGAGCGCGCAGCCTTGGCGAGATCCGTGCGATCGTGCTGGCAACCGACGGCCTCTCGGAACCGGGGATCGGCCTCGAGGACCCCGGGCGCGCGGTCTTCAACGCCGTCTCACGCGCCGAACTGGACTCGCCGCTGGACCGTCGGGCGGTCGACACCTGTCGCGAAGTGGTCGAAGTCGCGATGCGCGCGCATCGCAGCCAGAAGGCCGGGGACAACATGGGCTGTTCGGTCGTCTGGCTAGGAGCCTGACCCAAGACTCGTCGCGACGCCCGCCCGCCGATGCATCCCCGCGCTCTGCGTTGCGAAGCCTTGCTGTAGCCAGCTGATTGAGGCAGCGCTCAGACCCCTCCCCAAGATGCGACGTGCTCCGCGAGCGCGAGCGCTGCAGTCAGTCCCGGCGATTCGATCCCGATACAGGCGACGAAGCCCGGCACCGCATGGTCCGAAGTCTCCTCGACCACGAAATCCCGAAAGCCTTCGCCGGGTCCGGCAAGCTTCGGCCGGATCCCGGCATAATCCGGAACGAGTTCGGCCTCTCGAATCGCCGGCCAATAGCGCGCCACCGCCTCGCGAAAGAGCATGGCTTTCGCGGGGTCGACGTCGTAGGCGAACCCCCCAGCGGCCGCGAGGTCGGGATCTGAGCCCGAGCCGGACGCCGAGACGTATTCCGCGTCGGGTCCGAATCGGACTCGGCCCGCCAGGTCGAACGTCGCGTGGATCCCGAGGCCCGCCTGTCCGGGCACGGGGTAGATCAACCGCTTCGGCACGTTCGACGTTCCGGGCGCGAGTGCGAAATAATCTCCCTTGCAGGGCTGCTGACGCCAACCGAGGCGATCGATCGGCAGGCCCGCCATCTCCGCAACGCGATCCGCATCCAGGCCTGCCGCATCGACGACCCATCCCGTATCGATCTGCTCCGCCTCGCCCCCCTCTGCGCGCACTTCGACCCGCCAGCCGAAGGACCGCGGCTCGAGCCCCTCGACCCTTCGTGCCAGGGCCAGGACCGCACCGGCGGATTCGGCTTCGGCGAGCAGGGACAAACACAGTCCGTGCCCATCGACGATTCCCGTATCCGGCGAGTGCAGCGCGGCCCGCGCCGCGATTTCAGGCTCGAGGGCAAGGCTCGCTGCAGCATCGATCAGCTCCAGATGCTCGACCCCGTTCGCCCGGCCCCGCGCCAGCAGAACCTCGAGGGTTGACTCCTCGGCGACGGATGTGGCGACGATCAACTTGCCGAGCCGGCGATGGTCGACGCGCTTTTCTTCACACCAGGTGTAGAGACGCCGCCGGCCCTCGACACACATTTGCGCCTTCAGACTCTCCGCGGGGTAGTAGATTCCGGCGTGGATGATTTCGCTGTTTCGGCTGGTGATGCCCCGGGCGATTCCCGTCTCGCGTTCGAGGATCAGCACCGAGCGACCCTGCCGAGCGAGCCGCGCCGCAATCGCGAGACCGACGACGCCGGCGCCGATCACGACGATCTCGAAGCCCGGATCGGGCCGTTGCGAATCCGACTGCATGCCCACTAAGCACCCCAGACGCCACCCCAGACCAAAGCACGCCGCCACCCGGTCCGGCAAAGAGACGAGCCCCTAAAAGGTCTCGTCGAATTCCTTCTGGTAGCGATCGCGAATCGCGGCCAGGTCGAACTCGATTCCCTGCGGTCCGCTGCGCGCGACCTTGATCGAACCCATCAGGCTTCCCAGCCGGGTCCCGACCTCGAGCGAGAGTCCATTCGCGAGTGCGTAGAGCAGGCCGGCGCGATAGGCGTCGCCACAGCCCGTCGGATCGACGACCTCCTCTGCCACGACTGCGGCAATCTCGATCCGATCGGTCTCCATCGTGATTCCCGTCGACAGGCCTCCGCGGCGCACGAGCGACCCCTCCTCGCCTTTGGTCACGATCAGGGCACCGACCCGTTCGGCGATCTCGTCCTCGCCGAGGCCGGTCTTCTCGCGGGTCAGCTCCCACTCGTATTCGTTGACGATATAGACCGCCGCGCCCGTCATCGCCGTCAGCAGATCCTGTTTATCGAGGATCGGAAGGCCCTGCCCGGGATCCATCACCATCTGCACACCGCGCGCCTTCAAGTCCCGCGCGTATTCAATCATCGCCTGACGACCGTTGGGGGAGACGATCCCGACCACAAAGTCTTCGGTCACATCGGCGATATGCGCTTCATGAGCACGGTCCATCGCCCCGGGATGGAACGAGATGATCTGGTTGTTTGCGGCATCCGTCGTGATGAAACACGCGGCGGTGTATGCGTCGTCGATCACGCGCAGGTAATCCCGACGAATCCCGCTCTCATCCATCCAATCCGCATAGGCCCCGAGATCGGAGCCAACGGTCGCGAGCAGGATCGGATCGACACCGAGGCGACAGAGGTTGTACGCGATATTCGCTCCGGTGCCCCCGTATTTCTTCGTCATCGAGGGAACGTGGAAGGCCACGTTCAGCTTCTCGAGCTTGTCGGCGACAAAATGATTCTTGAAATGGTCTTCGAAGACCATGATGTGATCGACTGCAACCGACCCGGTCACGAGCACGCTCATCTTCGCTACTCCCGCTCTGTTCACGTTACGCGCAGGCCACCCGGGGAGGCCGCGGCGAATCACCAAAATCGGCGGCCGCAGTCTCGCCGGTGGTTTCCCGCCCGTCAACGGTCCCCTCCGGATTCGCCACACGGAGCGGAACCCCGTCGAGAGGTGCTTCGATGCTACGCTGACGCCATGTCGATCGCCGAAATCTACCAGGGCGCAAGCAAGCCGATCATCTCGTTCGAATTCTTCCCGCCCAAGACCGATGCGGGTTACCGGACGCTCTTCCGAACGATCGAGGAACTGAAGCAGCTCGCTCCGGGCTTCGTCTCCGTCACGATGGGTGCCGGCGGCAGCACCCGGTCCAAGACGGTCGATCTGACCCTCGAGATCACTCGGGAAATCGGGCTCGTCACGATGTGCCATCTCCCGTGCACGGGCTTTCACCCCGAAGAGGTGGGCAGCATCCTCGACCAGCTGAGCGCGGGAGGCGTCCGCAACATTCTGGCCCTGCGCGGCGATCCGCCCCAGGACGATCCCGATTTCGAGGAGCCCGCGGACGGCTTCCGGTACGCGAACGAACTCGTCGCCTATATCGCCCGGCGCGAGGACCGCGACTACTTCTCGATCGGCGCCGCCTGTGCCCCCGAAACCCATCCCGAGGCGCCGGACCCCGCCACCGACATCGCGAATATCAAGCGCAAGGTCGAGGCGGGCGCGGATTTCCTGATCAGCAATTTCTTCTTCGACAATGCGCTTTTCTTCGATTTCGTCGATCGCGCCCGCGCTGCGGGGATCGAGGTTCCAATCGTTCCGGGCATCATGCCGATCGCAACGGTCGCGGGCATCCGCCGCATGGCGGGCATGAACGGAACAGCGTTCCCCGCGGAACTCGAAGCCGAACTCCAGCGTGTCGACGGCGACGACAAAGCCACCTACGCGCTCGGCGTACGTTGGGCCACGATGCAATGTGAGGAGCTGCTGGCACGCGGGGTCGATGGGATCCAGTTCTATACGCTCAATCGCTCGCCGGCTGCGCGCGAGATCTACCGGAATCTCTTCGGGAGCTAGTCCCGCTGGCGTCGAGGATCGACGATTCATTCGCGCTAGGGCGGCGGGGCGGGGCGGGGCGGGGACGAGAACATGGTCGAACAAAGGGTCACCGGGGGAAAGCTCCGAATCGCCGTGCTCCTGTCCGGGAGCGGGACGAGTCTCGAGAACCTCTTCGAACACATCGACGCGGACCTGCCGGCCGAAATCGTGTGTGTCGTGTCGTCGAAGAAGAGCGCTTTCGGGCTGCAACGCGCGGAGCAGCGTGGGATTCCCGCGGTCGCCGTAGCACGCCGCGAACACCCGGACGTCCGCTCCTTCAACGATGCGCTGCACGAGGTGCTCGCACGCTTCGAACCAGACCTCGTCTGCCTGCTCGGCTTTCTCTCGCCCTTCGAGCTACGCGACCGTTACGAAGGACGTGCCTTGAACGTCCATCCGGCGCTGATCCCGGCTTTCTCGGGCCGGGGCTTCTACGGGCACCACGTCCACGAAGCTGTACTCGAAAAGGGCGTCAAGCTGACGGGTGCCACGGTCCATTTCGCAAGCGAGGGCTACGACGAAGGCCCGATTCTGCTGCAGGGCAGCGTGGCCGTCCTCGACGACGACAGCCCGAAAAGCCTCGCAGCCCGGGTCCAGGCGCTCGAGCGCGAACTCCTCCCCAAAGCGATCCGATTGATCGCGGCCGGGCGCGTCCGGATCGAGAACGGACGGACCTGGATCGCACCCGAAGAGCGCTCGCCGTGTTGATTCAAGCCTTGACAGGAGCGAACAAAAAGCGAAAGTAGAGCGATGCCCCCCGCGTCCCCCGACTCCCCGGTCGGACGGGCAAGCGGTCCCGTGGGCGGTGCTCGTCGGATTCGAACGCCCCGCGCGTCCAAGATCGAGAGCGGTCTGCCTCTTCATCGTGGCCCCCGACCTCTTCTTCAAGGCTCGACCGGAACGTCTCGCCCCCCTCGCAGTAGCGCACTGGAGGCCCTGCTCGTCGATCTCGGTTCCCAGATCCAGCCCGGCTCCTACTATTTGCCACAGGCCGCAGGCGCTTTGCCACAGGCCGCAGGCGCTTTGCCACAGGCCGCAGGCGCTTCGCAGGCCGCAGGCGCTCGGGATGCCTCGGGCCCCCTTCGCTTTCATGCGACGGGGCTCCCGGAGCTCGACATGCAGCTCGGCGGTGGGTTTCCCGCTGGCCGCCTGAGCGAAATCTGCGGGGCCTCCCCTTCACATCAGGAAGCACATCAGGAAGCACATCAGGACGCGCATCGGAATGCCGGCCAGAGTTCGGGCCGGACCTCCCTCGCGCTGGGCCTGCTCGCCGAAACCCTCGCGCAGGGTGTGCTCGCCGCCTGGGTCGACCTCGCGGATGCCTTCGATCCGCACTCCGCTCTCGCAGCGATCCTCGACCGCGGGGGCGAAGAAGCGGACCTCGATCGCCTGCTCTGGGTCCGCGCCCGCTGCGAGGACGAGGCCCTTCGCAGCTGTGATCGCCTGCTTCGGACAGAGGGGTTCGAGCTGATCATCTTCGACCTCTTCCTGCCGGAAAACCCACAGAAGACCGGGATCAAGGATGTGACCTGGCTACGGCTGGCCCGGTTGGCCGCGGGGACCCGTACCGCGCTAGTGGTCTTGTCGGGCGAGCCCGTGACGGGTTCTCGTGCCGAGCTGATCCTCGAGATGCAGGCACGAAGCACGCACTTCGTGGGGCCTCCCAGCCTGCTCGAGGCGATCGAAACCCACGCCATCCTGCGCCGTCATCGCCGCCGGCCGACCGGCGGAAAAGTGGCGCTCTCGATTCGCGCGGAGACGATCCATGCGGAGCCCGGGCCCGCTGTTTCGCCCCCACCTTCGCCGCCTTCCCCGCGCTCGCCGCTTTCCCCACACACGGCGTCCCACAAAGCCCGGCGGAGCTAGGCGATGCGGATCGCGTGCCTGCTCGTCCCGGACCTACCGCTGCATGCGGAGCTTCGAGCGAGCCCCGATCTGCACGGCCGAGCACTTGCAATCACGAGCGGCCCGGGCGCACGCGCCGAGATCCTCGCCGTCTCCCGAGAGGCCGCGCGCTACAGCGTGCGCACGGGGCAGACACTGCCCCAGGCACGTGCGGTCTGTCCCGAAATCGAGGTCCGCATCGCCTCGCCCATCCTCGAACGAACCGCCCGTGAGGCACTCCTCGACATCGCGCTCTCCCTGGCACCCCGAGCCGAACTCGCAGATCGCAGCTCGGGGATCTTTGCCTCGGAAGCAGCCGTCTACGTCGATGCCACGGGAATCGAGGCGCTCCACGGCAGCGCCCGTCAGGAGAGTGAGCGCAGCTTCGCCTCCATGCTCCACGCCCGCGCTGAACGGGCGGGGATCTCTGGCCTCGTCGCCCTCGCCTCTTCACGCGGAGTCGCGCGACTGGCGGCTCGCCAGCTCTCCCATTCTCTCCGCCATTCTCCCACCCATTCGAGTGGCCTCGGCAGTGGAGCCTCGAGCGATGAACCCGAAACAACACTCATCCTCCCTCCAGACCGCGAGATCGAGTTCCTCTCTCCCCTTCCCATCGACCTGCTCGACCCCGACGACCGCACGGCCCAGGCACTCACCCGCTTCGGCATCCATCGCATTCACGACCTGTTACGGATCCCCCGCCGCGACCTCGCCGCACGCCTCGGCCCAGGCCTGCTCGAACTCGTCGCTCGGGCACGCGGGGAAGAAGCGGAGCCTCCGCTGGCCGAACCCCGCACGACGACGATCGAAGAGGGCGAGGATCTCGAGGTCCCGATCTCAAATCTCGAACCCCTCGCCTTCGTTCTGCGCGGACTCATCGCACGTCTGGTCGAACGGTTGAGGCTCCGCGCGCTCGGCTGTACGCGGCTCCGGCTGGCGATGCAGCTCGAAGGCGGCGCAAAACGGAGTCTGCGGGTCGGCCTGAACTCGCCTTGCCAGGACGAGCGGGTGCTTCTGCGGCTGGTGCGCCTGGCGATCGAAGGCGATCCGCCTCCAGCCCCGATCGAGGGCATCGCGCTTCTCTGTGAGGGCGTGCCCCTGCGTCGCGAACAACTCGACCTCTTTCTGCCCCAGGGTCCGAGCCCGAGCGAACTCGACCAGACACTGGCCGAACTCCAATCGATCTGCGGGAGTGATCGGATCGGATCCCCCGAGATCGCAGACGATCACCGACTCGACGCCTTCGCCCTGAAGCCCTTCCGAAAACAGAAATCTCGACCCCGAGACGGCTCGTCTTCATCCTCCCGGACGCCCTCTCGGACAACCTCCCCCGCGACCTCCCCGATCCCCTCGCGGACAACCTCCCGAACGATCCGAACACCCCCAAGCGGCCCCCGACTAACGATGCGGGCCATTCGCCCCCCACTTCACGCAGACGTTCGCCTCGAAGGGGGGCGCCCCGCCCATCTGCGCAGCGCAATCAGTCGGGGAGAAGTGGTCAACGCAGCGGGCCCCTGGCGAACGACCGGGCATTGGTGGTCGAAATCCGCACACTTTGCCGTCGACCATTATGATATTCAGATGAGCGACGGCAGCGTTCTTCGCCTCTGTTTTGATTGGAAGACGAAACGCTGGCAAATCGACGGCCTCTACGACTAGAATCGATCCCTTGTTCGAGGAGATTCTGTTGCCCGAGATCAGCCAGGCCGCCCAGTCCAATCCGCCCCACCCGCTCAT
>Ga0114949_10002299_pt1 | contig 11905 bp, 5 predicted proteins | sample N074metaG_FD_83505 | JGI IMG/M metagenome (GOLD analysis project Ga0114949, IMG submission 83505) | Deep subsurface microbial communities from Kermadec Trench to uncover new lineages of life (NeLLi) - N074 metaG | ecosystem: Environmental > Aquatic > Marine > Ocean trench > Sediment | place... | reverse complement strand
GCTGCCTGCTATTACAGCGGGCCGCACCGGAGTCTCGTGGACAATCCGGCGCACCCGCCTGTCCCAACCTCTAACCCTGAGGTTATGAAGAGGAACACCATGGCTTACTCGTATACCGAAAAAAAGCGCATTAGAAAGGATTTCAGCAAGGTTCCGGTCGTCCTTGACGTACCGTATTTGTTGGCAACTCAAATCGAGTCGTATGTGAAATTCCTGCAACGCGATAAAGAGCCGAACGAGCGCGCGGACATCGGACTGCATGCGGCGTTTAAGTCCGTTTTCCCGATCGAAAACTATTCGGGCATGGCTATCTTAGAGTACGTGGCGTATCGCCTCGGTGAGCCTGTTTTCGATGTGAAGGAATGCCAGGTAAGGGGCATGACGTATGCTGCTTCGCTGCGGGTGACCGTGCGTCTGGTCATATTCGACAAGGATTCGGGTGTGGAAAAGGCGATCAAGGACGTGCGCGAACAAGAGGTCTATATGGGTGAACTGCCGTTGATGACGAAAAACGGAACGTTCGTCATCAATGGAACCGAGCGGGTTATTGTGTCTCAGCTCCACCGCTCACCGGGGGTCTTCTTCGATCATGACCGGGGCAAAACCCACTCGTCGGGTAAATTGCTTTTTTCGGCAAGGGTTATCCCCTACCGTGGGTCGTGGCTGGATTTTGAATTCGACCCCAAGGACCACATCTATGTCCGCATTGATCGCCGCCGCAAAATTCCGGCGACCGTACTACTGCGAGCACTCGGCTATACCACAGAGCAAATGCTGGAGACCTTTTTCGCGCGCAACGATCTGCGCCTAGGCGAAGATACCATACTGCTTAAACTCGTTCCCGATCGCTTACGCGGCGATACGCTCGATTTCGATCTAACCGATAATGCGGGTAATGTGATCGTCGAGGCCGAGCGCCGTATCAACGTGCGTCATATCCGCGAAATCGAGGCGGCCGGGATCGACGAAATCAATGTTCCGCGCGGCTACGTTATCGGCAAGGTCCTGGCCACCGATATTGTCGATAAGGATTCGGGCGAGATTATCGCTAACTCGAACGACGAAATTACCGAAGAATTGCTCGATAAATTGATCGCCGCGGGGATCTCCGATATCCAGACGATATTTGCCAACGACCTCGACCACGGTGCTTATATTTCGGAAACCCTGCGGGTCGATTCGACCAGCAATAAACTCGAAGCGCAGGTAGAGATTTACCGGATGATGCGCCCCGGCGAGCCGCCAACGAAAGAAGCAGCGGAAAATCTGTTCAAGAATCTATTTCTTTCCGCTGATCGTTACGATCTCTCCGCCGTCGGACGAATGAAGTTCAATCGCAGAGTCGGCCGCGATACGGTCGAAGGCCCCGGGGTATTGTCGCAGCAAGACATAATCGATGTGTTGAAGGTTCTGATCGATATTCGCAACGGCAACGGCGTTGTTGATGATATCGATCACCTCGGCAATCGGCGGGTCCGGAGCGTTGGCGAAATGGCCGAGAATCAGTTCCGCGTCGGTTTGGTTAGAGTCGAACGTGCCGTGCGGGAGCGGTTGTCACTCGCCGAGTCGGAAGGCTACATGCCCCAAGAACTGATTAATGCCAAACCGGTGTCGGCGGTAATTAAGGAATTTTTTGCGTCCAGTCAATTATCACAATTCATGGATCAGAATAATCCGTTGTCGGAAGTGACGCACAAACGGCGTGTGTCGGCACTCGGCCCAGGTGGCCTCACACGCGAACGCGCTGGTTTTGAGGTGCGTGATGTTCACCCCACCCACTATGGTCGGGTGTGTCCGATCGAAACACCCGAAGGACCGAATATCGGATTGATTAATTCCTTGGCCGTTTATGCGCGGACCAACAAGTACGGTTTCCTGGAGACGCCGTATCGCAAGGTCGAAAACGGCCGCGCCACCGCCGAGGTTGAATATCTGTCGGCAATCGAAGAAGGGCAATATTTCATTGCGCAAGCGAACGCGACGCTTGATAAGGACGGGAAATTAACTGATAGCTTGGTGTCATGCCGGCATTTGGACGAATTTACCGTAGCCAGTCCCGACCGGGTGCAATACATGGACGTTTCACCGCGGCAGATCGTCTCGGTTGCGGCCGCGTTGATCCCCTTTCTCGAGCACGACGACGCGAACCGTGCACTTATGGGTTCGAACATGCAGCGCCAGGCGGTGCCGACGTTACGCGTCGACAAACCGCTCGTTGGCACCGGCATCGAACGTACAGTCGCGCGTGATTCGGGTGTGATTGTATCGGCGCTGCGAGGCGGGATTGTCGATTCGGTCGATGCCAGCCGGATCGTAGTGCGGGTCGACGACGAAGAAACCAAGGCCGGTGAATCCGGTGTTGATATCTATAATTTGACGAAATACACGCGGTCCAATCAAAACACCTGTATCAACCAGAAACCGCTGGTCCGTCCGGGGGACCGCATCGCCATCGACGACGCGCTTGCCGATGGACCCTCGACCGACCTCGGTGAACTCGCGTTGGGCCAGAATATGTTCGTCGCATTCATGCCGTGGAATGGTTACAACTTTGAGGATTCAATACTGATATCCGAGCGGGTCGTCGAAGAAGATCGTTATACGAGTATTCACATCGAAGAGTTGACCTGCGTCGCGCGCGATACAAAGCTCGGCCCGGAAGAGATATCGGCCGATATCCCCAATGTCAGCGAGGGCGCGTTGTCAAAATTGGATGAGTCAGGGATCGTCTATATCGGCGCTTCGGTCCAACCCGGCGACATCCTCGTGGGCAAGGTCACGCCCAAGGGCGAAACCCAACTAACGCCGGAAGAAAAGCTGCTGCGGGCGATCTTTGGTGAAAAGGCCTCGGACGTAAAAGACACCTCGTTGCGAGTCTCTTCAGGAACGACCGGTACGGTAATTGATGTACAGGTATTTACCCGCGATGGCGTTGAAAAAGATGCCCGAGCGCTGGAGATCGAGCGCGCGGGACTCGCGAGCGTGAAAAAAGACCTCGATGACCAGTTGCGCATAATGGAAGACGATATCTATCATCGGATCGAGCGCTCGCTTACGGGCAAGCAGCTTGAAAAGGGTCTCAAGGGAGTGTCTAAGGGCACCAAGATCACCAAGCAGCACCTGCATGAAGTTGCGCGCGAAACCTGGTTCGATATTCGGACCTCGAACGATGCAATCAACGAGCAGGTCGAGCGCCTCGCGCTCCAGATTGAGGGTCAGCAAACCGACTTCGAACGACAATTTGAAGAAAAACGCACTAAATTAACCTCAGGCGACGATCTTGCTCCTGGCGTCCTGAAGATGGCGAAGGTGTATCTCGCCGTGAAGCGTCGGATGCAGCCGGGAGACAAAATGGCGGGCCGCCACGGTAACAAAGGTGTCGTGTCAATGATTGTTCCGGTTGAAGATATGCCGCATATGGAAGACGGGACGCCGGTTGATATCGTGCTTAATCCACTGGGCGTTCCTTCGCGTATGAACGTCGGTCAGGTGTTGGAGACCCATCTCGGGTGGGCCGCTCGCGGGCTTGGCACCAAGATCGGAAAGATGCTGGAGGCCCAGGCGAAACCGGCCGAGCTGCGGGCCTTTCTTGACAAGGTCTATAACACCAGCGGCAAGACTGAAAATCTAGACGAATTAAACGATACTGAGATCGAGGCGCTGGCGACAAATCTGACCGATGGTGTACCAATGGCAACGCCGGTGTTTGATGGCGCCCACGAAGACGAGATTAAGCAAATGCTCGAACTTGCGGATCTGCCCGTCAGTGGCCAAACGACGCTAATCGATGGTCGAACCGGTGAGGCGTTCGACCGTCCGGTGACCGTCGGCTACATGTACATGCTCAAGCTTAATCACTTGGTTGATGACAAGATGCATGCACGATCGACCGGACCATACAGCCTGGTCACGCAGCAACCGTTGGGCGGTAAAGCGCAATTCGGTGGTCAACGCTTCGGTGAAATGGAAGTCTGGGCGCTTGAGGCCTACGGTGCTGCGTACACCCTCCAGGAAATGTTGACGGTAAAATCGGACGACGTGAACGGCCGCACGAAGATGTACAAGAACATTGTCGACGGTGACCACCGCATGGAGGCCGGAATGCCAGAATCATTCAACGTGCTACTTAAAGAAATGCGCTCGCTCGCTATCGACATCGAACTCGAACGCTAGTAATGCAACGCACCAGTTAATGTTGGTTCCCGATCCGAGGAGTAACCATTGTGAAAGACCTACTTGATCTGCTGAAAAGCCAAACGCAAGTCGAAGATTTTGACGCAATCAGAATCGGTTTGGCATCACCGGAGAAGATCCGATCGTGGTCCTACGGCGAAGTCAAAAAGCCCGAAACGATCAACTATCGCACATTCAAGCCGGAGCGCGACGGCCTTTTCTGCGCCAAAATATTTGGCCCGATAAAAGACTACGAGTGCTTGTGCGGAAAGTACAAGCGGTTGAAGCATCGGGGGATCGTGTGTGAAAAATGCGGGGTCGAAGTCACCTTGGCCAAGGTTCGTCGCGAGCGGATGGGCCATATTGACCTGGCGAGTCCTGTTGCCCACATCTGGTTTTTGAAATCATTGCCGTCGCGGATGGGCCTATTGTTGGACGTCACCTTGCGTGAGATCGAACGCATCCTCTATTTTGAGGCCTATGTCGTAATCGACCCGGGTATGACTGATTTGGAGCGCGGGCAGTTGTTGACCGAAGAGTCTTATCTCGATGCGATTGAACAATACGGCGATGATTTCGACGCCCGGATGGGCGCCGAAGCAGTGTACGAACTTTTGAAGACTGTCGACTTGGCTGAGGAGATCAATAAGATCCGTGAAGAACTACCGCGGACGAAGTCGGAAACGAAGATCAAGAAATTCACTAAGCGTCTCAAGTTGATGGAGGCTTTTTTGCACTCGGGCAACAAGCCGGATTGGATGGTAATGAAGGTGATGCCGGTGCTACCGCCGGAACTACGGCCGCTCGTACCACTAGACGGCGGACGTTTCGCCACGTCCGATCTCAATGATCTGTACCGCCGTGTGATCAACCGCAACAATCGCTTAAAGCGTCTGCTTGACCTGAACGCGCCGGACATTATTGTGCGCAATGAGAAGCGGATGCTGCAAGAAGCGGTCGATGCGTTGCTCGATAACGGTCGCCGCGGACGCGCGATCACCGGAACGAACAAGTTACCGCTCAAATCGCTCGCGGACATGATCAAGGGTAAGCAAGGCCGTTTTCGTCAGAATCTTTTAGGTAAACGAGTCGATTACTCGGGTCGTTCGGTTATCGTGGTGGGGCCGACCTTAAAGCTCCACCAATGTGGCCTACCGAAGAAAATGGCGTTGGAATTATTTAAGCCGTTTATTTTCAGCAAGCTCGAACGGCGCGGGATGGCGGCGACGATTAAGGCCGCAAAAAAGCTGGTCGAACTAGAGGGCGCAGAGGTCTGGGACATCCTCGAAGAGGTGATCCGCGAACATCCGGTCATGTTGAATCGGGCGCCGACCTTGCATCGATTGGGTATCCAGGCCTTTGAACCAATATTGATCGAGGGTAAGGCAATACAACTGCATCCTTTGGTTTGTACTGCGTTTAACGCAGATTTCGATGGCGACCAAATGGCGGTGCACGTCCCGCTGTCGATCGAGGCGCAGCTTGAAGTACGTGGTCTCATGATGTCGACCAACAATATTCTATCGCCCGCCAACGGCGATCCAATCATCGTACCCACACAAGATGTCGTTTTGGGCCTGTACTACATGACCCGCGAATCGGCGAGTGCCAAGGGCACCGGAATGGTGTTTGCCGATATCGACGAAGTGCATCGCGCGCATGAGACCGGCCATGCCTCGCTGCATGCAAAGTGCAAGGTACGACTAACTGAACGATACGTTGATGATGACGGTGTGCAACAGGAGACGACGAGCCTCGTAGATACAACGGTTGGTCGGGCCCTTGTATCAGCACTGCTGCCGGAGGGTATACCCTTCAAACTGGCCAATAAAACCCTGGATAAACCGACTATCTCGAAGCTGTTTGATGCCTGTTACCGCAACGCCGGGTTGAAGGAGACCGTAATATTTGCCGATCGCCTAATGTATATGGGTTTCCAACAGGCGACGCGCGCCGGCGTATCGATCGGTATCGACGACATGGTCGTGCCGGAAGAAAAAACCGCCATCATCCAGGCTGCCGAAGAGCAGGTTAAAGAAATCGAGGCGCAATACGCTTCAGGTCTCGTGACAAACGGTGAGCGCTACAACAAAGTCGTGGATATCTGGTCGCATACGAACGATCACGTTGCCAAGGCGATGATGGACAAATTGGGTGCGGAAACCGTTATCGACGTTAACGGAAAAGAAGTGGAGCAGGACTCGTTTAATTCGATTTACATGATGGCCGATTCGGGTGCTCGTGGTTCTGCCGCCCAGATACGGCAGCTTGCCGGTATGCGCGGATTAATGGCCAAACCCGATGGTTCGATTATTGAAACGCCGATCACAGCGAATTTTCGCGAAGGTCTCGACGTATTGCAATACTTTATATCGACGCACGGTGCGCGCAAAGGTCTCGCCGATACCGCATTGAAGACGGCCAACTCCGGATACCTGACGCGGCGTTTGGTTGATGTCGCTCAGGATCTGGTGGTGACCGAAGTTGATTGCGGGACCACCGATGGATTTACATTGACGCCGATTATCGAAGGCGGCGATGAAGTCGAGGCGCTGCGCGACCGTATCCTCGGACGGGTCCTGGCCGAAGACGTGTGCAAGATTGGCGGTGACGAATTGATAGCGAGTGCCGGTACCTTGCTGGATGAAAAATGGGTGCAAGTATTCGATGATTGCGGTGTCGATGAAGTCAAAGTGCGTTCGGCCATCACCTGTCGCACCCGGTACGGGATATGCGCCACATGCTACGGCCGAGATCTCGCGCGCGGCCACCGAGTTAACATCGGTGAAGCCGTTGGGGTTATGGCCGCGCAATCGATCGGCGAACCGGGTACGCAGCTCACCATGCGGACGTTCCATATTGGCGGTGCGGCGTCGCGCGCGGTGGCAGTAAACAGCGTCGAGGTGAAATACGGCGGTGTCGTTAAGCTCGTCAATATGAAGGTGCTTAGGCGCAGCGACGGTGATTTTGTGTCAGTGTCTCGCTCAGGCGAACTTGCCATCATCGATGATGTGGGTCGCGAGCGTGAACGCTATAAGATCCCCTACGGCGCTACCCTGCGGGTCGCTGACAGTGCTAAGGTCGATCCTGGGGCGGCGATCGCGAATTGGGATCCCCACACCCACCCGATTATCACCGAAGTAGATGGTCGGGTGAGCTTCAAAGATATTGTCGATGGCGTGACCGTATCCCGACAAACGGACGACATCACCGGTCTGTCCAGCGTTGTCGTCACCGATCCAAAACAGCGCGGTACCGCGGCCAAGGATTTGCGCCCGATGGTACAGTTGGTTGACGCGAAGGGCACTGACCTCACGATCCCAGGTACCGATATTCCTGCACACTACTTCCTGCCGGCCGGTGCGATCGTCAGTATCGCCGATGGCGGTGAGGTGAAGGTCGGCGATGTTGTCGCACGTATCCCCCAAGAGTCGTCGAAAACCCGCGACATTACCGGTGGCCTACCGCGGGTGGCGGACTTGTTTGAAGCGCGCAAGCCGAAAGAGCCGGCGATCCTGGCGGAGGCGACGGGGACTGTTTCTTTTGGCAAAGATACCAAGGGTAAACAGCGCTTTGTTATCACGCTGGAAGATGGCGAGACCATCGAAAATCTGATCCCGAAGTGGCGCCATGTCACCGTGTATGAGGGCGAGCACGTCGAAAAAGGCGAAACGATCTGTGATGGGGCGCCGGACTCACATGATATCCTGCGGCTCAAAGGCGTACGCGAACTTACGCGCTACATCGTTAACGAAGTCCAGGAGGTCTACCGTCTTCAAGGCGTAAAGATCAATGACAAGCACATCGAGGTGATTGTGCGCCAAATGTTGAGGAAGGTAGAAATCACCACCCCTGGTGGCACGAAGTTCCTCCGGGGCGAACAGGTCGAGAAAGAGAAGATCATCGACGAAAATGCGCGGATGCGTCATGAAAACAAGGACGAAGCCACTTACGAGCAATTACTTCTGGGTATCACCAAGGCTTCGTTGGCAACCGAATCGTTCATTTCCGCCGCATCTTTTCAGGAGACAACGCGTGTTCTCACCGAAGCGGCGGTAACCGGCAAGCGCGACGAACTGCGTGGTTTAAAGGAGAATGTTATCGTCGGCCGGTTGATCCCGGCGGGAACGGGATTCTCGTATCATGCCGAGCGCCGCCGTAAACGTGAACGAGGATTTGAGCCGCCAGAGGCTACGCCGGCGGAGGCCGAGGTGTTTTCGGAATTGCCGAAGGTCGAAAGCACTGAGGAATCGTTCGATCAGACGACGAAAAGCGCCTAACCCGTTGACACGCCGGCTCTATGGACGCTATAATCCCACAGCTGTGCTAGGCCGGATTATGCTCCGGCCTAGTGCGTTTTTCGGCGCCGGTATTCCAGTCCCAAACGGTCGCAATTGCGGTCGAACTACCACACGCACAATGCAGCCCACGGTTGCGCGCGTAGTTGACCTTGGCGCCATCGCCCGAAAACTCGGGTTTTGAAAGGGGAGACGCTACCTATCACGGCCGTAATGCGGTCAGTTTGACAGGCGGCCATCCAAATCTGCGACAACCTAATGAAATATCCGGTCTCTTTGCGACCGACCCAGAAGTCGAGACTATGGTCACAATCAATCAGCTGGTACGCAAGCCACGTAAGCGCCAGCGAAAGAAAAGTAACGTACCGGCCCTGGCAGGATGTCCGCAGAAACGCGGGGTCTGCACGCGCGTCTATACCACGACGCCGAAAAAGCCAAATTCGGCGTTGCGTAAAGTCGCCCGCGTGCGCCTGACGAATGGCCACGAGGTGACGACCTATATTGGTGGCGAAGGTCACAACCTGCAGGAGCATTCGGTCATTCTGATCCGCGGCGGCAGGGTTAAAGACCTACCGGGTGTTCGCTATCACACGGTTCGTGGAACGCTCGATACATCGGGTGTTAGCGATCGCCGTCAGGGCCGTTCCAAATACGGCACGAAGCGGCCCAAGGCATAGCGTCGGGTAGTCAGAGATATGTCCAGACGGCACGCAGCTCAGAAACGAGAAATATTACCCGACCCAATTTATGGCGATCAGGTGTTGGCGAAATTTATCAACTTGGTCATGTCGCGTGGCAAAAAGTCCGTCGCCGAAAAGATCGTTTATGGCGCGCTCAATGACCTCAAGATCAAGGGTGAGCCGCTTGAATTGTTCAAACAAGCGCTTGGCAACGTCGAACCAAGGGTCGAAGTAAAATCCCGGCGGGTTGGCGGCGCCACATACCAGGTGCCGGTCGAAGTAAGGCCGCAGCGGCGCATCGCATTGGCAATGCGTTGGCTGGTCGATGCTGCGCGTAAGCGCAACGAGAAATCGATGGACAAACGGCTCGCAGGCGAGTTGATGGATGCGGCGGACAACCGTGGCAGCGCAGTAAAAAAACGGGAAGAGACCCATAAAATGGCGGAAGCCAATCGCGCTTTCTCGCATTACCGTTGGTAGCGATTGGCCTTGGAATCAGATCAATGTCGCGTACCACACCCATCGAACGCTATCGCAATATTGGCATCATGGCCCATATTGATGCGGGTAAGACGACCACCACCGAACGCATCCTCTACTACACTGGCGTTTCGCACAAAATCGGTGAAGTTCACGATGGCACTGCAACGATGGATTGGATGGAACAAGAGCAAGAGCGCGGCATTACGATCACATCAGCTGCGACTACCTGTTTCTGGCGCGGGATGGCGAAGCAGTTTCCCGAACACCGCATCAACATTATCGATACCCCGGGACATGTCGATTTCACCATCGAGGTAGAACGCTCGCTGCGCGTACTCGATGGTGCGGTTGGTGTTTTCTGTGCGGTTGGAGGTGTCGAACCGCAATCCGAAACGGTGTGGCGTCAGGCCAATAGATACGACGTTCCGCGACTGGCTTTCGTCAATAAAATGGACCGCGTGGGCGCCGATTTTCTGCGTGTAGTCGAGCAAATTAAAGATCGCCTTGGGTCAAAGGCGGTGCCAATACAGCTGCCAATTGGCGTTGAAGATTCGTTCGAGGGTGTGGTCGATTTGATCCGTATGCGCGCTATATACTGGGATGAAGCGAGCTTGGGGATGAATTTCGAAGAGCGCGAAATTCCTGAAAAAATGCTCGACGAATGTGCGGCGTGGCGTGAAAAGATGGTCGCAGCCGCGGCGGAAACTAACGAGGCTTTGACCGAAAAGTACCTGGAGAACGGCGATCTCGACAGCGCTGAGATCGTCGCGGGGTTGCGGGCAGGGACCCTCGCCAACGGGCTGGTTCCGGTCCTGTGCGGTTCTGCGTTCAAGAACAAAGGTGTACAAGCAATGCTCGATGCCGTCATTGAATTGATGCCAGCGCCGACCGACGTCGAGCCGATCAAGGGCGTGTTGGAAGATGATGGGACCGAGGCAGTAAGACCATCGTCAGACGATCAGCCGTTCGCCGCGCTCGCATTCAAAATTGCGACCGATCCATTTGTCGGCACCTTGACCTTTTTCCGCGTGTACTCCGGTGTCATTAAAACCGGTGATTCGATCTACAACCCGACCAAGCGTAAAAAGGAGCGGATCGGTCGTATTCTGCAGATGCATGCGAACTCGCGCGAGGAGATCAAGGAAGTGCGCGCCGGCGATATTGCCGCCGCGGTTGGCCTCAAAGACGTTACCACCGGCGACACCTTGTGCGATGTCAAAGACGTCATTACGCTCGAGCGGATGGAGTTTCCCGACCCCGTGATCGCGGTGGCGGTAGAGCCTAAAACAAAGACCGATCAGGAAAAGATGGGGGTCGCGTTGACCAAGCTCGCGGCTGAGGATCCCTCTTTCAGAGTTTCGACGGACGAGGAGTCCGGCCAGACAATTATTGCTGGCATGGGTGAGTTGCACCTCGAAATCATCGTCGAGCGCATGCGTCGCGAATTCAACGTGGCGGCAAACGTCGGTAAACCGCAGGTTGCCTACCGCGAGACAATCCGTAAAACGGTAGCCAGAGCGGAAGGAAAATTCGTCAAACAAACGGGTGGTCGCGGTCAATACGGTCACGTGGTGCTCCGTATCGAGCCGGGTGAACTGGGCAGCGGTTTTGAATTCGTCAACGAGATTGTCGGCGGCGTCGTGCCGAGGGAATACATCTCGGCGGTAGAAAAAGGCATCGCTGAACAGATGGTCAATGGCGTTATCGCCGGGTACCCGATGTTGGACGTCAAGGTAACTTTATACGATGGCTCGTATCACGACGTCGATTCGAGCGAGGTAGCGTTCAAGATTGCTGGTTCGATGGGCTTTAGGGACGGCGCTAAGCGAGCAGATCCGGTTTTGTTAGAACCTGTGATGAGCGTCGAAATCGTTACCCCGGATAACTATTTGGGTGCGGTCAATGGAGACCTGAGTCGCCGGCGAGGCATGTTGCACGGGACCGAGGATTCACCCGGCGGAATTATCATCCGCGCCGAGGTCCCGCTCTACGAAATGTTTGGATACGCCACTGATTTGCGCTCCGCGACCCAGGGTCGTGCGACGTATTCGATGGAATTTTCACGTTATGCGGTTGCGCCGCGCAACGTTGCAGAAACGATCATTAAGCGAGTCTAAGTATCCGCCAAGTTTTGATTAGAGGTTGAGCCATGGCCAAAGAGAAATTTCAAAGAACGAAGCCGCACGTGAACGTGGGCACGATAGGTCACGTGGATCACGGCAAGACGACGTTGACGGCGGCGTTGACGGTGATATCGGCGGCGAAATTTGG
>Ga0114949_10002297_pt1 | contig 11907 bp, 8 predicted proteins | sample N074metaG_FD_83505 | JGI IMG/M metagenome (GOLD analysis project Ga0114949, IMG submission 83505) | Deep subsurface microbial communities from Kermadec Trench to uncover new lineages of life (NeLLi) - N074 metaG | ecosystem: Environmental > Aquatic > Marine > Ocean trench > Sediment | place... | reverse complement strand
CCGCATCGCGCAGCGCAGCGTTGATCGAAACGGTCAGCTGGCTTCGAATCGACATTCCCTCTTCGAAGCGCGGGATCCAGACGCGCAAACGAAAGTTGAGAGAGCTGTCTCCAAACTCGAGGAAGAGAGCTTGGGCCTCGGGTTCATCGAGCACCGAGGAGTGAGCTTCGGCGACGCCTTTAAGCAACTCCAACACGACCTCGGGGTCCGTCCCGTAGGCGACGCCCACCTCCAGATCCAATCGCCGACGGCGATCGGAGAGCGTCCAGTTGACCACGGGCTCGGCAATGAGATTTGCGTTGGGGACGATTACTTCAGCGCCATCGAAGGTGCGTATGGTACTGGAGCGCGCGCCGATTCGCCGTACCTCGCCGCTAAGCGTTCCGACTTCGATTATGTCTCCGATCTGAATGGGTCGCTCGAAGAGCAGGATCAGACCAGACACGAAATTGTTGACGACTGTCTGCAGTCCGAATCCGATTCCGACGCTGAATGCGCCTGCAAACAGCGCGACTCGAGTGAAATCCATGCCTGCGGCAGAAAGAGCCAGCGCGAACCCAAGCAGGAGGACGGTGTATTGAAGCAGCGTAGCGATCGCGTTTCCAACGCCACGGCGAAGCTGCATGCGCGGAAAAGCTTCTTCTTCGAGAAAAAAACGAATCAGGCGTGACAGCCCGAAAGAGAGCACGATCGTGAGAAGGAAAGCGAACATGTCGCCTATGGAGATCACGATCTCACCGACTTCCAGGCTCGCTTCGAGAATCGAACGAATCGCGCTGTTAAAGGGATCTAAAAGCTCGAACATGCTGAGCGTCAGGTAACCCCAGTAGATCATCGCGAGTGCGGACGCGTAACGGCCCGTTACGCGCAAGACGGCATCACGTCGACGACGGACGAAAGAGAGGTTTCGCGCGGGCGCGGTATGAAAACTGGCTTCCATCGCGGCCTCCGAGGCTCGGGCAGCTGCATAGAGGAGGATCGCTGCGTAGACGCTAGTCAGCGTCGCACCGCCGACGAGTAAGCCGAACGAGCGAAATCCGAGCGCGCTCGACAAGATTGCGAGCGACAAAAGGAGCAGCGTCGCGCGCATTCCAGTACCCAGCAGCTGTGGTACATGCATGTCTGCGGGTATCTCGCGGAGTTGGGATGGTCTCATCAGCCAGAGTAGGGTCGCGATCATCCCGATGGCTTCGAGTAGGAACAAGAGTTCGCCCGCGAGAGGAGCGCTATGTAAAATCATACGGGCGCGCGAAATCAAGAGGAGAACGGCAATCGCCCAGACCACCCAGCGAATTCGCGGCGGGAGTAGGAATGGCACCAGGCGCACGAGTGGAACGAGTAGCCCCAGGGTCAACAGAATATTAAAGCCGACCGGCGCGGAACCGTGCACCCACCGCGAAAGCAGAATCGTGGCGAGTAGCGCGATCGCAGCCGGTCGTTGAAAGAGTTCGCCCGAGCGGCCGATGGGCGGAACACCTTCGACTGGATTATCGAGTCTGCGCTTGACGGCGAACGCATAGCGAATCACCACGATGAAGATCAGCAGATCCAACAAAAACTGGCTTCCCGAAGCGGCCGCGAACTCGCGCAGCTTTCGCAAATCTTCGCCAGTGGCGAAGCGCGTGTCGTCCATGTGCTCGTCTGGGTGCACCTCGAAAAGATCCCGCCAGAAGGCCGGCGCATCCCGCTCGAACAGGCTGCTGCGACTTTCGCGCTGGGCGGCGCGGATCTGATCAAGGGCTGCGGTTGCGAGCAGATCCTGCTGCACGATCCGATCCTGGAGGGTCAGTAGAGACGATTGCGTCTCGCGAGCTGTTGCAATCGCCTTGTTGATCGCAGTCAGGGTTGAGCTGATTCGATTGGAGATGGTCTCCGGTGCGTCAGTTCCCTTCGCTTTTTCGCGCGTGTGCTCCCAAACTTCCAGTTCCTTCGTCACCGATTTGATTGCCGACTCGATTTCCAACAGCTTGGGTGCGAGCGTCTTTCTCCAGCCATCGAGCTGGGAACGCGTTTGGTTCCATTCGGCCGAGAAGTCTAAAAGGCGCCCTCGAGTGCTGTCGCTCTCGAGATTTCGCGTGAGCAATCGCTTTTGCTTCTCCAGCGACTTTTCGGTTTCGGGAATCCTCTCTTCGATTTCAGTGAGATCCGAAGACTCTGGAGACGCAGCCGCGGCTTTGTTCAAGATCATTGCGGTCTGCTCGGCGCGTTGCGAGACTTCGACGAACGGAATCGCGAGATTTTCGGGCGGGTTCTCGGGTGCTTCGACTGCGGGCCCCGATTCTTGCGCAGCTGCAGTCGCCGCGATCGTCAGTGCGGTGAGGGCGAGCGTAAGCGTCCACCGCGCAAAGTGCATATGCGCCTTGGCTACGGCACTCCCGCTGGCCCGATTCGGATGACTTAAGAGAATGTCCATGGCGTGGCGTGCAGTATACGCTAGGCGTCGCTACAACCCTTCGGGATGAAGATTTTCCGACCCGCGATCCTATCGTTTTTGCTGCTTCCCGCCCTCCCGGCGGTTTCGATTGGTGATGCCATCGTTCGCACCCAGGCGATGCGCGCGGGCACCATCGCGGAGTTCTTCATCGAGGAGGATCGAATCCGGGTCGAGCTCGAGATCGGCCTCGCGGATCTGGCGGCTTTTCGCAATCTCCTTCCGGATGAGATCTACGAAGGGATGGGGAATCTGCCGCACCCGCTGCGCGAGCGGATGCCAAGGTTCTTCCGAGATGATCTCGAGATCATCGCTGGCGATGGCGAGACGCTCGAGGGGTACATTGTCGAGATCGGGCCACGGGAGCGGATCCGGCGCGACGAAATCACCGGCGAACCCCTCCCGACCGATGGAGGCAACGAAGAGATCGTCGTATTTGCGCGGCTCGAATACCAGCTTCTCGGTCACCCTGAAAAATTGAAAATCCGCTCGCCGGGCTCCACGGCCAGTGTCGGATTCGTCGTCTACCACCGCGGAATCCCCGTGAACGATTTCCGTTACCTCGCGCCATTCCAGAGTCTCGAACTCGACTGGGGGGATCCCTGGTACACGCGGTTTACGAGCCGGAACCTGCGCCGAACCTACTTCGAGCCGATGAGCGGATTCATCTACATCGAGCCCTACGAGGTGCGCAAGGAGATCATCGTTCGCCCGCTGGATCTCGAGCATTGGATCGATCTCGGCCTGGCAGGCCGCGAGACGATACCAGTGGATATTCAGGCCGAGCTGAAGCAGCGCGTGGCCGCGTTTCTGCGCGAACACCATCGCGTCGAAATAGATGGCAAGCAAATCGAGCCCGAACTTGCACGGATCAATTTTCTCTCCCGAACGCTCAATTCGAGCCGCGTGATCGATCCGCCGGTCGAACTCGACGCGTACTCCGCGATTCTCGGTGCAATCTTCGTCTACCCGACGGATGGACTGCCCGATCGGGTCAGCATGGATTGGGATTTGTGGAACGATCGGATCCAGCGGGTTCCTGCTGCGTCGGTGGATCAGGCGGGGTCGTTGCCCGTCATCTTGGAGCCGGATTTTCGCGTATTGGAGTGGCAGAACTTTCTGAAATTTCCAGATCTGCCCACGCTACAGGTGTTGGAACCGCCGCCGAGTGCGCTCGCCAACGGGATACGTCGGATTCGCTGGCTGCTAATTGTCGCTGCCATTGGGGTGTCCGTCTGGTCGATACGCTCGCCTCGAAGACGAATCGGAGCAGTGGCTGCGTCGTGGGTGGTGGTGGCGGCATGTATTTGGATGAGCCGCGACGCGCTCGAGTTAGACGGGCGCGCGTCAGAAGTGATGTCTGGCCTGCTCCACAACATCTACCGCGCGTTCGACTTTCGCGATGAAGAAAGGATCTACGACACCTTGGCGCGGAGCGTGACGGGTGATCTTCTGACCGAGATCTATCTCGAAGCTCGCCGTGGTCTAGAGCTCGTCAATCAAGGGGGAGCGCGCGTGAAGGTGAAGGAGATCGAATTGCTCGAATTCGAAGCTGAACCCGCGAAATCTGGCGGCTTCTCTGCAATGGCTACCTGGAATGTTTCGGGTTCGGTCGGACACTGGGGGCATGTCCACCAAAGGCGCAATCAGTATCGAGCGATATTGGGCGTGGCACCCGTCGACGGCGAGTGGAAGTTGGTCGCGATGGAGGTCCTCGAAGAGGAGCGACTCTAATACGCGTCGAGATGTTCGAGCAGGATGCGCCTGGTCTCTTGAATCGTATCCGGATGTGCCTGGGTCGAGTGGCCGCTCTGGAAGACGATGAACTCGCTCTGCGCTTCTTCGAGGTGGGCGCTCGAGTACGCGACCACGCCGTCGTCCTGTCCCTCTGGTGGGGGGGTGCCGCGGACCGGAATGATCGAATGCGCGTACACGCGGGGCTCGACCGGAATCGACTGCAGCGTGGTCGTGAACGGGCTGTCTGACCGCATGTTGTCGACGCTGCTCGGAAGTCGGCGCATCCGGCGGTTCAATTGCGCGCTTTCGTCTTCTATAGAAATACCGCCAAATAATCCGCGACTCGTCTCGACCGCTGATCCAAGCAGATTAACTCCCGCCCGCGCGATGTCGACGCTCTGGCCGAGCAGAAAGGTTGGAGTGCTGACAAGCCCCGAAGCAAATCTTCCTAACCGGCTGCCCGCGAGAAAGCTGCCGCGATGAGGGGTCGAGATGAAGATCACCCGCTCGATGAATTCCTGCCGCTCGAAAAAGAGCGCGCTCCCGAGGATTTCTCGTGTATCGGGCTCGATGTCGAGGTCATCGAAGGGCTTGTCCGAGAGATTGTCCCAGTAGCGCGTTCCACTCGAAGTCACCTGCAGTCTCGTCAGGAGGCCTCCCTGACTGTGGCCGATCAGGACCATCCGCTGAAGCGCGGGATCACGGCCTTCGGGATCGAGTTCCGAAATCGTTGCATTCAAAGCTTTCCGCAGCAGGCTCGCCGAATAGAGGATGGGATTTCCCGTGCTGTAGATGAAGAACCAGAATTGATATCGAGCGCGGATGATCGGATCGCTCTGGAACTCGTTGAGCATCTCGGCCCAGCGCGCAGGGCTCGAGGCGGTTCCGTGCACGAGGACGATCGGAATTCTGCCCGGTTGGTAGGGTTCCAACATGAGCAGGCCGTCTTCCGGGAGCAGTTCTTTGCGCGTGCGAAGGAAATCGCCACTGCGAAAGCCAGCGATCTCGAAGTCCCATATCGTGGAACGGCCGAGTCCATACGCCAGGGCGGAGGTGGTTTCATATTCGAGTGGCACGCGTTGGCCCGCGATTTCGATGTCCGACGCCTCGATTTCGGTGTAGACCTCGAACCGCCCATGTATCGATCCCGTTCGCAGCCCCGCCTCCACGTCTTCGTAACGGACCAGGACGGTGATGGGCACGCTGACGTGAGCGGGCACGCGTGCGCTGCGGATGGGTACGCTTATTCCCTCGACATGGACCGCGCTCGCGACGAATGGCGCGCCGATTCCAGGTCGTCTGTAGCGATTTCGCAATCCGCGCACCGCGAGCTGGGCGGCGGGTACGAGGTCGCTCAAGCGCCGGTCTCCGATTTGCAATTCTTCGGGATCCAACACGAGGTCGAGCGTTCCGAGGTGAAAGGAATACGAGAACTTCCCTGTCGCCACCTCTCCCTGCTGTGGCGAAATTGCCGACGTTATGGAGAGGTTGTAGATATCGGCGGCAACGCGTAGTTGGGGATTGAAAGCGCTCGGACGTCGGCTCGCATCTTCGGGAAACAAGAACGCGTAAGCGTAGATGGAGGCTGCAACGAAATAGGCCCTGGCCCGTTTGCACTCTGGTAGTGGTGGGGCATTCCGAGCCTGGTACGTCCGTCGACGCCTCGAGTCTCTATTGACGCGCTTGCACGCTCGATCCAGGCTTGTCGCGTGCAGATAAGAAAATTCGGAAAGCGCAAAGAGTCGATCGCTGATCATCTCTTGCATGGTAAGGTCGTGCAATTGTTCGAGCGTACTCTCTGGGTGTCGCCGATAGTCGTCACCGAGCCCGAGGCGGAGCATGACCTGGCGTGATGCGATGCTCGGCTCGTCGGCTGAGATCGCGTTTGCGGTCAGCATCTGACGAACGCTTCCGCGGTTCACTTTTTGAACACCAACCGGCGTCGAACACGCGGAGAGGCCTCCGAGCATCAACAGCGCCGTCGCTATTTTCACGAATTGATTCATGGTCATCGGGGTTCAGCGCTCCGGGGGGAAACTCGTGGCGCAGGCTTTCCTCGCCCGGGTAGGCCTTCTCGTATCTTTGCCGAAAAGTCGGAAACGCGTTTGACGCCCATTGCCCGCTTCGTGATGTCGCTCTTCTGCTTGAGTTCGTCGAAGGGTATGCTCGTATCGATGTTACCGCGTTCGTAGGCGAGTTCATCGATGCGCCCGTTGAGCAGGATTCGCCAGTCGAAGGGATTCCCCGGCGCAACGTTCTGGACGAGGTGGCGTATCGCCGTCGTGCAGTTATATCGAATCGCGTTGTACCAGCGCGGCTTCCTCGCGAGTTGGTTGATTTCTTCGAAATAGGCCAACAGGATGTTGCGTGCGAGCTCCGGAGAGGCCAATAGGCGGTATAGGTAGACCTGCTCTCCTCGGAAGTTGGTCCGCAAGCGGATCACGTCTAGCTCGTCTGCGACCACGTAATAGATTTCGAACTGGCGAAAGAAACCGCGCACCGCGGAGTACTCTTCGCCTACCTCCTTGCGCGTCTCGATCGAGATCGCGAGCGGCGGCCCGTCCTCGAATGTCCAACTCATGATCGTGTGCGCGATCCAGGGAGATCCCCAATAGACGAGGAAGATATCGACGCCCTCCAGCTTCGAGAGGTCGTAGGTGCGCTCTTCCCAGCGTTCATCGTAGTCGAACTCAGATCGGTAGACGAAGTTGCGAACATTTCGGATCGTAACGCGATCGCCGTCGATATCAGCTTCCGGTGGCCGGGCGACGTCGGGAAGCCATTCCCGCTCGTTGCTGGGCTCTATCGAGAGCCACCAAAAAACCACGGCGAGAACGAGTGCGGCGAAGAGGGATAGGCCCTTCCAAAAAAACGGTCGAGCCCATCCGAGAACGCCGATCGCTGCGCACGCAAAGGCCGCCGCGATCAGGCCTGAAAACGGACCATCGAAGAACAGGGCCGCACACGCCCATGCAAATGAGGTGAAGAGTAGCGGCGCGAGGAGAGCCCAGTGAATGGTCGTCTTCAAGGGCCAGCAAACCTCTGGGGACCGCAGGCGCGGTCAGGATCGATGGTGGCTTCAAGTGAATCCGCGGCTCGACTACTTACTCGTTGAATTTTTCCATGACTTCTTCGACACTCAGGGTGTCACTACCATCCGTATCTGCCTCGCGGAAATCTTCGAACCGCACGATCAGGAATTCAGAAAGCGATATCCGAGAGTCGCTGTCGGCGTCTGCAGATTCGAACAAGAGTTTCTCGTCGAAGACCATTAGCTGGCCGATCGTCACGAAGCCATCCCTGTCCACGTCGGCGAAGTAGAAGATTTGGATCATGCGCTGTTCGAATTCGTCGCGGTCGATCTCGCCATTGTGATCTCGATCGGTGGCGGCGTGCGCGGCGCGCGGATCGTGGGGCGGCGGAAGTTCGTCGGCCCAGCCCAAAGCCGGAGCGAGTAGAGCCAACATCAAGAGAGGGATCGAGATGCGTTTCATGGTGGTTCTCCTTTCCGATCGATTCGAGCGAGCGCTCCCTCAGCCCTGAATCTGCCAGGATCCATCGGGTTGTCGACAGGCCGTTCCATAAGTCTTCTCACGCTTGCCGCCGACGACGATGTCCTGCTCGTATTCTCGGCAGTACCCGCCACTGGGCGCTTGGTAGGTTCGTGTTGGCGTGATGCTGCCCGAGTTTCCCGAATCTGGATTCTGCCACCCCGAGGATTCGCCGCTGCGCGAGTTTTCGAAGGCGCGCTGGGCGGCCTGTTGGGCCATCTCTTTGTCCTTTTGATCGAGTGCGTTGCCCACGGCCCCGCCCACGAGTCCACCGATCAAAACGCCACCAATAATGCCCGCCGGGCCCGCTCCCGCTGCGGCGGCGATCAAGCCACCACCCGCTGCGCCAAGCATTCCGCCCCAGGTGGTCTTGGGGTTGTTGCGCACCGTTTCACCCGTCTGCGCGCATGCACTGAGCCCGAGCGACACAATGACAATCAGGGCGATGGTTCTAAGGCTCGCCAGCGACATGGATTCCTCCTTTGTTCCGCCGCGTTTCTCGACCGTGGCCGTCAACGAACGCGGACCTCGACCCGCCGATTGCGACTACGACCCTGTGCGGATTCGTTGGGTTCGTCGGGGAAATTCGTCGAAAAGCCGGCTGGATAGATGTGGTCGTACGGAAACCCCTGTTGGGCGAGGAAATCCGCCACGTTCTTGGCGCGCTGATTCGAGAGCTCCTGGTTGAATTGTTCGTGCCCCGATGAGTCCGCATAACCCTTCACATCGATATGGGCTTGATTGCGATAGGGCGCGGTCTTGTCCGCGAACCAGAGCAGCTCGTGGTAACCCTCCTCCTGGATCATCGAGCTTCCCACGCTGAAGTAGACGACCGCGACGTATTTCTGGGCGTCGGCACGGTTGGCTGCCTCCATGTCCTGACGCTGGCGCTCCTGGTTGCGGAGCTGACCCAGTTCCTGATCGTAGGTCCGGTCATAGGCCGAAGCGCAGCCGAGAAAGCAGAGTGCAATGACGAGCAGCGGGGTAATTTCGAATCGCACAGCCGATCCCTCCAGAGCGGTCGTACACAGGCGTGCCGGGGTTGCGCGTCTAAGCATGGCCGAGCCCCGACGCGCGTGCAAGCATCTGTTCTACGACGGAATTCTGCATCGCCAACGGTGATGACGATTGTTTTCCGCGCAGATGGATCACCTTTTGACCAACTATACGCTATTCCCATCCCGATGAAGGTCGAATTCACGCGCCTCGCACTCTGTGCGGCCCTGATGGCCGGCTCACCCGGGGTAGGCGCTGCAGAACTCGAATCTGAAACTCGGGCATCTGGAACCGGAACCGAGATCTCTGAAATTGGAACCGGGGTCTTCGAGCCTGGAACCCAGAGCCCTGGAATCGGAACCGAGGCCACCGAGCCTGGAACCGAACTCTCCATACTCAGTTACAACGTTCACGGGCTCTTTCCGCTCGTCGCCAAGGACGATCCCCGCAACCGGATGCCGACCATCGGCTGGCTGGCCAGTCGGTATGAAGTCGTGATGTTTCAGGAGGACTTCGAGTACCACCATGTCATTCGCGACCAGATGCCAGGTACGGTCGGTGTTCGAGGCAACGGGATGGGCTGGGACCCGCGTCGCGTGTTCGCGAAGTTGCTTATTTTGCCGGTATCGATCTTCCTACCCCATTTTTCTCCCCCCTACGGTGCGGGTATCTCGATTTTTGTTCGCAAGTCGCTTGCGATTGCCGGTGACGTTGACCGCGAACCTTACGGCCTGTGTCGTGGCTGGTTCGGCGCCACTGGCGATTGCTGGGCGCTGAAGGGCTACCAGCGGGTCGGGATTCGAACTCCCGAGGGTGCGGAGATCGATCTCTACAACACCCACCTCGAAGCCGGTTCGAGCGACTACGCGGTTCAAATCCGCGCACAACAGCTCGATATTCTCGCCCGCGCCATCGAGGCGCGGTCGAGAACGCGCGCGGTGATCATCGGAGCCGACTTCAATACCGCATTCAACCGGATGGGTGATCGCGATACGCTCATGAAGTTTCGGCGTCGGTTGGAGTTGCGGGACTCGGGCGCTGGTCCCGAGTTGAAATATTGGCGCGAGCGCGACTACATCCTCTATCGCGATGGTACAGCGACGGCACTTCACGTCGAGGAAGCTGGCGAGGCGTTGGAGTTCGTCGAACGAAATCGCGCGTTGAGCGATCACCCCGCGATCTACGCGCGCATTCGGATCACGCCGCGAACGGGCGCCGAAGGCGAAGAAAATTGAGCGCGCGAGGGAAACTGGCGATCCTCTCTTTTTTCTTGCTAGTGGCTGGCGGTTGTATGCGATCGGGTGGCTCGCCGATGGGGATTCCGCTGCGTGAGATGACGCGGTTCGAATCGGAGTGGAAGAACTACCAGCGCCTGGGAGGCCTGAAGGCGCTCGCCGTCACCGGCGACCTGAACGGTGTGTACGTTTCGGGTTTTGCCTTCGCGTATCCCATTCAGGCATTTGCTGACGACGAGGCGCTCGAAAATTGCGAGGAACGTCGGGTGGATCGCCGGATCGATGATGCGTGTCGGCTGTATGCGATTGGGAACGATCGAATCGAGGAAGTCGAAGCCGAATAGATAGGCTCGGAGACGCTCTCGCCAAACCAATCACAGAGCCTCCGAGCCGTCGGGCCTCCCAATTCATAGAGCCTCCCAATTCATAGGGCCTCCCAATTCATAGGGCCTCTCAATCCATAGGGCCTCTCAATCCATAGGGCCTCTCAATCCATAGGGCCTCTCAATCCATAGGGCCTCTCAATCCATAGAGTCTCCCAATCACGGAGCCTCGCATTCGTGTTGGGCCAGAATACGTTGCGAGGTGTCTTGTGAGCGCTTACGCTACGAGCATTAATCGAAGCATATCAGCGTTCTCCAGAGGGCAGGGGTTCTGCCGTTGGCCGATTTTTGCAGCCCGAGTCTTCCTCCGAAACCATTCGGACCCTTCCGGAAACGCTAGGTATCAAGGAGATCCCATGAGGCGCCTTTTACTCGCGACGCTCTTGAACGTCGCACTTTTCGCTCTTTTGATTGCAGAAGCGTCGCACGCAGGTGGACTCTATTTAAGCTCTTATGGAAGCCCTGACATGGGGACCGCAAGTGCGGGTGCGCAAGCGCTCGCAAGTGATGCTTCGACGGCCTTCCTGAATCCGGCGGGTATGACCAGACTCAAAGATCATCAATTTCTGGGCGCCCTTGCTCCCGGTTTCTCGACGAACAAATTCAAAGCCGATCAACAGACCCCATCGGGTGGTGGCGACGGTGGTGATCAGGGCGGCCTCGTCCCCATTATGGGTGCGAGTTACGTCCACAAGCTCAGCGATGACGTGGCTGTGGGCTTGAGCCTGATTTCGCTCGCCGGCGCAGCGCTGTCCCCTGACGATGACTGGGCGGGTCGATTCCAGATGACCAACGTATCGCTTTTTACCCTGACGATCGCGCCGACCATTGGCTTTCGCGTGACCGACTGGTTGTCGATTGGCGCAGGCGCCTATGTCACGTACGGAAAACTGGATCTCGATGTTCGAGTCGCGCTCCCCCTGCGGGAACCCACCGCCCAGCTCGAGGATATGAGCGACTGGGCGGCGACGGGAATTGTTTCCGCACTCATCGAGCCCTGTGAAGGTTTTCGTTTCGGTGTGATGTTCCAGGGCGAGACCGAATTCAATCTGAAAGGGAACACCAATATTCCGCCCCTCGCCAGTTCTGCGCTCGATCTCGAATTGCCACTTGCTCGCGCGGTGCGGAGCAGCATCTACTGGGATGCCACGGATGACCTCGCGCTCATGATGTCCGGGGGCTGGGAGGACTGGAGTGCCGCGGGAAGCCTCCCCCTCTCTGTGTCTGCTGCGGCGACAACGGTGAACATCCCACTGAATTTCCGCGACACCTGGTACATCGGCGCGGGCGGTCACTACAAGGTGAGCGACAAATTGACGCTGCAAACGGGCTTTCGCTACGACAGCTCCGCGCTCAAAGACAAAGATAGGACTGTGTTTCTTCCGGTCGATCGCACATTGACACTCGGAGTCGGTGCTCTCTACGACTACAGCGATACGATGAAGATCGGATTCGCGTTTAGCTGGGCCAACCTCGGCACAGCGCCGGTAAACACGGCCAGTGTGAAGGGCAAGTACACCCGCAACGAACTCTTCTTGTTCGGCGTAACCCTCAATTGGAAGAAACTTCCCTGG
>Ga0114949_10002296_pt1 | contig 11908 bp, 9 predicted proteins | sample N074metaG_FD_83505 | JGI IMG/M metagenome (GOLD analysis project Ga0114949, IMG submission 83505) | Deep subsurface microbial communities from Kermadec Trench to uncover new lineages of life (NeLLi) - N074 metaG | ecosystem: Environmental > Aquatic > Marine > Ocean trench > Sediment | place... | reverse complement strand
CAAATAGATGTCTTCCACCCAAAATCTCTGCCAATTCTGCCAATAGACAGCGATTGCCCATTTAGCGGCGACCAATAGGCATTGCCGTTTTCGTCGGTTACTTTCACCCGGGCAGGTATTGGCTCGCCAGTTTCTTCATCAGATATGGCGAAACTGATATTATGCTCGGGATTATATGATTGAATAGCTATCGGATCTCCCTTTTTTGGCAAAATTACATTGGTAAGGGTTGCTCCAGGAATGAGCCTGTATGGTGGATCAACCATTGGAACTCCTTGTACCTGAATCCTGATCTGTGCCTGGCTATTACTATTCTCGGTTATCTGTAGATCATTTATTACCAAAACTTCTTGCAAAGGAGCACAAGCCACGAAGGTAAAACGGGAAGAGTGGGGAGCCAATGTGAACTGTTTATTCCAAAATAAGATCTCATCGCTAAGCTTCGATGTCATGGTCAAACTCACGGCTGAATCACGGTCATTTTGTATCTTCACTAACAGAACTTTGGTGTGTTGAACCTGTATTTCAAAAACCATTTCCTCCCAGTCAACCATAATCTCCTGGTCAATAGTGATTCCAATAGCTGGTTGGTTGGCCACCAACTCAGCAAAATATTCACGACATTCAAAAAGCAATTGTTTTTGTTTCTTTTTGGTAGCAGCGATTTGATCCATAACCTGCTGGGAGTTAATAAACAGGTTATGTTCATCCGTAAGCTCTCGTATTCTCCATGAAGCCTCCCGCAGTTCGTTCCAGGTTTCAAAGATCTTAGCAGCCCGCGGGTCTTCATACCGCATTATCTGTATGGCCATGAGATAGTCGTTTAACTCAGCATAAACGGGATCCTGATGGCCCGGATGACCGGATATTGTAAATGGAAGTAATATTATAAGTGCAATAACAATCCTTATCAGCATGATAATGTGTTTCTTAAAGTTTCTTAATTACAAATAAACAATGGATTAATTGGCATCGAAATGGATAATAAGTGTGAATGCTGTTAATTGTACTCAAACATAAATACTGAAAGTGCTATCATTTTTCTAGATTATGTCTAGTTTTAGTATGCACGCGAAGTAAAATCTTAAGTTTTAAAAATATGCCAAATAAAGTATTAGTGGTTACCGGTGGAGGAGACTGTCCGGGCCTGAATGCAGTGATACGCGCTATTGTAAAGAGGGCCTCACAGGAGAATAATTGGGAAGTCATTGGCAGTATCGAATCTTTTAACGGTTTACTTAATGACCCAATGGAAATTGTGGTGCTCAACGAATATGCAGTAGCCGGAATTCATGTGCGGGGCGGCACCATCATAGGCACTACCAACAAAGGTGGGCCTTTTGCCTGGCCCGTAAAGAGTCCAGATGGCAGCTGGACATCGGTAGACCGGTCCAAAGAACTGCTTCAAAAAATTCAAGATCTTTCGATTGACGCGGTAATAAGTATTGGCGGTGACGGATCCCAGAAAATAAGTCAGAAGTTATTCGAAATGGGATGTAATATCATTGGTGTTCCTAAAACCATCGACAACGATCTCTCAGCTACAGACTTCACTTTTGGATTTCGAACAGCAGTTCAAATAGCCACAGAGTCGGTAGATAAGTTAGTTACCACAGCGGCCAGCCACAATCGTATTATGATCCTGGAAGTTATGGGCAGGGAAGCCGGCTGGATTGCCCTTCACTCAGCTATTGCAGGAGGAGCTGAGGTATGCCTGATACCAGAAATTCCCTACGATATTGACCTGGTTATGCAAAAAGTAAATAGTCGTTTCTCCAATGAGAAAGGATTTGTGGTGATTGTAATAGCCGAAGGCGCCAAACCCAAAGGGGGCGCTGTAACCGGAACCGCCAGTCAGGAAGCCGGTTATCAAAACATTCGTTTGGGAGGTATTGCTTACAAATTAGAACAGGAAATCAGGGACACGGGATGTGATTTCGGCATCCGGGTGACGGTACTGGGGCATTTACAACGTGGCGGAATCCCAGTTGCTTTAGACCGGCTATTAGCTACAGAATTCGGCGTAAAGGCATTTGAGATGGTACTTGATGGAAACTTCGGAAAAATGGTATCTTATCGCCATCTCAATATTATTGCAGTTCCGCTGGAAGAGGCCACTAAGGAATATAACTTTATCCAAAAAGATTCTTACTTATTACAAACAGCCCGGGGGATCGGAATGAGCCTGGGGGACTAATAATCAATCTAAAATATTATTTTATGCTAACCAAAAAACGATACTCAGTTAAGGACATGTTGCTATGGACCCGATGGGAAATAATTGGTTTCCTCTTATTATCATTGGCGATCACAGTACTATACAAGCTCTTCGGTTTTACCTTCCTCCAAGTACCCTGGACTCCGGTTGCATTGATTGGTACAGCAGTAGCCTTTATACTTGGTTTTCAAAATAATTCCGCTTATGGCCGAATCCGGGTATATCAGGGGGTCTGAAAGAGCGAGGGATAATATGGGGATTTTCGTTTTTAGAGTTGGAAAACATTTTACAAGAACTCTTTACCCTACAGGGGAAAACAGAAAGGATAAAGAATTTTCCATACCCCCGGCAGTATGCTACCTTATCCTACTACTTTGTTCGGATCTTTCTGGTACTGCTGCCTTTGGCGATAATCCCGGAGTTTTCCAGACTTGGGGAAACTATTGTTGACAATTTTCCTGTCATAGGTTCCTACTTTGTATGGGTAGGGGTGTCTTTTTGCGCAGCGGTTTCCTGGGTGTTCCATACTATGGAAAGAATTGGACGAGTAGGCGAGAACCCATTCGAAGGATCTGCTAACGATGTACCTATCTCAACCATTTCCAGAGGAATTGAAATCGACCTGCGTCAGCTATTGGACGAGGATGCTGAGCATATACCTGAACAGTTTCCTGAGCAGTATCACGTGCAGATGTAAAAATATATTGAACTAAAAAGTTCAAGTCCAAAGACCCTGTCCCAAAACAGGGCTTTGTAGCATTCTTTTGATTTGAATCGGGTGTTTAATTTGTTAACTTAGAATAAGTTGTAATATTTTCTTGATAATGGCCAGAATAAAACTCATTGTTAACGGGCAAAAAAGAGAACTGGAGATAGATACTACTATGCCTTTATTGTGGGTAATAAGGGATTACCTGGGCCTCACTGGCACAAAATATGCCTGCGGAATTGCACAATGCGGCGCCTGTATAGTACATGTGGAAGGAGAGCCGATAAGGTCATGCGTGTTTCCTGTTTCAGCAGCACAAGGGAAGGAAATTATTACCATTGAGGGTTTATCGAAGAACAATGACCACCCCATACAATTAGCCTGGATTGAGGAGCAGGTTCCACAATGTGGGTATTGTCAGTCCGGTCAGATTATGGCAGCTGCATGGTTACTTAAAAGAAATTCTTCCCCCACCGAGAAAGAAATCGATAACGCCATGAGTCCGGTACTGTGTCGCTGCGGCACCTACCCAAGGATTAAAAAAGCTATTCAGAAAGTTTCAGGAAAGTAGATATGAGAAACATTCCAAGGCGTAAATTTATTCAATTGTCTTCCGCTTCAGGCGCGTTTCTGATTGTAGGGTGTATTCCCAGTACCGAAGGTAAAGAAAAGTTGATTAGCAAAATCACCTCCAACCTCCCCAGTATAGACCTGAATCAATTTATATCAATAGGTAAGGATGGAAGTATCATCCTTTTCAATCACCGACCAGAAATGGGCCAGGGAACTTATCAGTCTATTCCTATGATCCTGGCTGAAGAATTGGAAGTTGATATTGACCTGGTGGAAATCAGACAATCGCAAGCCAGTCGTGAATTATATGGTAGTCAGATGGTGGTGGGAAGTCGTAGTATTCAGACAGAGTTCGATAAAATGAGAACTATGGGGGCTGCTGTCAGGGAAATGCTAAAGCTGGCTGCTGCTAATAGGTGGGAAGTTGACGTCAGTAATTGTACGGCTTCTAACGCAAGTATAACCGGTAACAACGGACAAGTACTTACTTATGGAGAATTAGTAGAAGATGCCAGTAAAATAAAGGTCCCACAAAATCCGCCATTAAAGGACCCCAGCGAATTCAAAGTCATCGGAAAACCCATACACAGAAGAGACATCCCTTTAAAAACCAATGGAGAAGCTCAATTTGGAATTGACATATCTGTTCCTGGCATGCTATACGCATCAGTTGAACGATCTCCGGTTTTTTTGGGTAAGATTAAAAGTTTTAATGAGAGCGAAGCATTGAAAGTACAGGGGGTCAAACAAGTGATTGCTACCTCCCGTACTGTCTATGGTCGTTCCCGATTTGGCGTAGCCGTTTTAGCCGAATCTTATTGGGCAGCGGTGCAGGGGAGAAAAGTATTACTGATTGATTGGGACAATCAAAATCTTGAAGAGGTTTCCGATCTTACCATTGAGAATGAGTCGCTGGCGGCTTCTAATTCAAAAGGGGACGAATTGTTCGGCAGAGGTAATACAGATGAGATTTTAGACGACAGCAAAGAAGTCATCGAGGCTACGTATCAAACACCCTATCAGGCACACGTGCCCATGGAACCGATGAATGCGATTGTAAGCATCAAAGAAAACAGCGCGGAATTCTGGGGGTCAACACAAAATCCAAATGGCGTTAGATCTTTTATTGCCAAGAAGTATGGAATATCTGAAGAAAATATAAGTATCAACTACACTTTCATGGGTGGTGGTTTTGGTCGTCGGTCTATGACAGATGTAGTTGAAGAGGCCGCAGATCTATCTAAACAGTCCGGGGTTCCAGTAAAGGTAATATGGTCTCGTGAGGACGATCAAACCCAAGGACCTTTTCGTGCTTGTAGTCTCAATGTTTGTAGGGCAGTTATTAACAAAGAGAGAAAAGTACAAGCCCTGGAGCATAAAGTAGTGGCTCAGGAGATTAGAAATCAGACTGGAGAAAATATGAAAGCTGGCCGGCAGCTCATGGGTGGTATTAATACCGACTATATTATTCCACATCTGTCAGTTAAGGGCGTTCTTCGAAAAAGGCATATTCCTATATCCTACTGGAGGTCGGTATATCATTCCACCAATGTCTTCGCTCACGAAAGTTTCATAGATGAACTAGCTCATCGGGTGGAAAAAGACCCAATTACATTTAGGCTAGAAATGTTGGATCAACCAAGATATCGAAGAGTATTAGAGGAAGTGGCCGTTAGATCCAACTGGGCAGCGCCCAAACCAGGCAAAGTAGGGAAAGGGGTAGCGACCGCGGAGCGATCCGGTGCATATTTCGCTATGGTTGTTGAAGTACAAGAAATAAGAGGGCGCATAGTAATTTCCCGGATCACAACGGCTTTAGACTTGGGAATATGCATTAACCCGGACACCGTGAAAGCACAGACTGAAGGATCAATTATAATGGGGTTGGGCGCTGTGTATAGTGGGCTAACCATAAAAAATGGAGCAGTCAACGAACAGAATTTCCATACCTACCCCATGTTGAGGATGGACCAATGCCCTCAAATTGAGACTTTTATTATCAAGAGCAACGCACCTCCTGACGGTGCTGGGGAATCGGGTTTACCCACGGTAGCACCGGCACTTGCTAATGCAATTTTTGATTTGACAGGAAAGAGAATCAGGAAGCTCCCAATTGATATGGACGGAATCATTTAGTCAACTGATATTTACGCCGTCAAGCCATTACTGAAACCATTTCCAGGACCTTACCTCCCAATTTTTGATCTCCAGTTATTTTAACTAGATTTTTGACCTCGGCAGGGCTAACGCCTTTTGAAAAAAGTTTCCACGACAGATGATCCGGAATATCCACTATGACCGTTGCAGTATCTTCAATCTCGGAAATAACAGTCCACCGATCTTCTTCCTTTAAAAGGTACCACTCTCCACCTACTTCGCCAGTTACCTTGGCCGTAACAATGGTTCCCAATGGAGCCTTTACCTTGCTAAATGTATGAGGAAGAGCAAGAAAAAAGGTGTTAATAAATGGGTCAAAGAACTGTGGAATCATAATGCCGGCCCGGTCTGTAGCATCCCTGATCTGCTGCTGATGGTGCCACTTTTCAGTATATTCCCTTGCCAGATGCATCCAATTATAGCTGGTAGCCTCCCCTGCCCAATCTACAGCGAATACCGCTTCGTCCCAAGGATCCAGGGAGGCATAGTATTCAGAAACCAGATTGCCAGTGGCTTTATGCAATTGAATTAAAACTCCCGGACTGATTCGGTGAGTAGCTTTAACCCAGTCGGCATTTAAACGGTTAAGCCAATTTACCAGTTGCTGAAAATCGTGAACACCTACCAGCTTTTCACCAAAATATCCATCTCTTTGCATTGATAGTGTTCGTAGATTTCCATCAAGTAAGTGACTAACTACATCTTTTACTTTCCACTTTATGGCAACTGTCTGAAGGTCCCATTCATCGTCTGTTAAGGATTCCAGTAGTTCTAGCAACAATTCATCGAGTGATTTAAAAAGGTGGCGCACATCTATAGGAATGTGTTCTGGTATTTGCATTAGATCCTGGGGCTCCTGTGACTTTATCAAAGATATAAAGTTGGTTCCTAAAGTCCCCCACAGACCACTGAAATTTCCTATAGAGGTCAATCCTATCTAAACGAACCCGCACGCTCATTAAAGATCAAGGCTTATAATAATATTGTCTTTAATTTTGGAGATCAGCTTTTCAGGTAATTTACCCATCTTTTTAATCAGTCTTTGGTTATTGATGGCTCTGATTTGATCAATCATTATGTCGTAATCCTTATTTTTTACCAGATGTTTTGAATCTGATTAAACATATCGATGTGCAAAGTGTATATTATCTTGACTTTTATCACCGAATCTATGTACCAACCAAAGCAACTCCTACCATTAGTAATAGTCTTGTGCATGTGCAACCAGTGTACTTCCCCGGTTCCCAATGATCATTCAAAACCCAATATTCTATTTATCGCAGTGGACGACATGAATGATTGGGTGGGTTTTATGAATGGTCACCCCGGAATGAAGATCCATACTCCCAACTTGGACCGGTTTGCCGCCTCATCCATGATTTTTACCAACGCACATACGCCTGCACCAGCTTGTGCACCAGCACGGGCAGCCATACTTTCCGGCGTTCATCATACCCGCTCCGGTGCTGAAAATGTCTATTGGGGAGATGGCCCCAAATGGCGAGAATTTGAGGCGCTAAAAAATGTTGAAACAATGGAACAATTTTTTAAGAACAGGGGGTATAAAACACTGGGTGCCGGCAAAATTTATCACAGCCAAGCGCCACCCTGGACACCTACCAGCCAGGTAGAACCTGACAACTGGGACTATTATTATCCCAGCAAATACATCTCTCACCCCTATCAGATACGAGCACCGAAAGAGGTTCGATATCCCTCGGAGGTGGACAATGAATCAAGACCTGGGGGTGAAGGTGAGGGTTGGTGGACCTGGGGTCCGATACCTGTGCCGGACGAAAAAATGGCCGACTACCATGTGGTGGACTGGGCCAAGTATCAGCTTAGTCAAAAACATGATAAACCCTTCTTCCTGGCAGCAGGTGTATGGAAACCACATGATCCCTGGGAGGTACCACAAAAATACTTTAACATGTATCCGCTGGAGGATATTGTATTACCGGAGATCAATGAGAACGATCTGGAGGATGCCTTTGACCACGGGCGCCGGTGGATTCAAAAATGGGTCAATGACAACCAGCAATGGGAGAAGGTGGTTCAGTCGTACGCTGCTTCCATCACCTTTTCCGATGCCATGCTGGGGAGGCTACTAGATGCATTTTATAAATCCGAGTACGCTGATAATACCATAGTGGTCTTATGGTCAGACCATGGTATGCATATGGGAGAAAAAGACAATATTGAAAAGTTTACATTATGGGAAAGATCCACCCGGGTACCCCTGATAATATCGGTTCCGGGGCTAACCAAAGCTGGTGCTCAATGCAATCAACCGGTAAGTTTGATGGATCTATATCCTACCCTGGTTGAACTCACAGGATTTGAAGCACCTGCTCACCTGGATGGAAACAGCCTGGTGCCCCAGATAAAGGACCCGAAGCTTGAGACTGAACCGGTAGTCAGCAGCTATATGTTCACCTGGACCAAAGAACCTGTCATTGGGCATGCGGTCAGAAGCTTGCGATATAGGTATATTTATTACCCTGATATCAATCTGGAAGAGCTATATGACCATCAGGTTGACCCTAAAGAATGGGACAATATTGCTTACAGGAAAGAAAACCGAAAAATAATAGAGGAACACCGAAATGTTTTACAAGAGATGCTCCCTGAACTTTCATGGAATGAAAAAGCTCCGGCAGGATATTCTGTTGATGAATCCGGCAATATATCCAAAGATGATTTTGTGAGGCTTGGAGATATACAGTATTAGTAGCTTTGGACAATGCCGGCGAGGCAACTCACACTCCCGTCGTCGCCCAAGGGCTAGGACGGGCGAAGCACACTCACACTCACACTCAATCTATGGATACGTATACGCCGCTTGCAGTCCCAACGGCAGTCCAAAAAGCCAATACAACAATAGGAAGGCTGTCCAAATTATCAGAAATGTGACACTATAGGGCAGCATCATTGAGGTGAGGGTCCCGATACCGGTGCTTTTCACATACCTCTGACAGTACACTACCACCAATGGAAAATATGGCATAAGTGGGGTAATAATATTTGAAGATGAGTCCCCTACCCGATATGCCGCCTGGGTAAGCTCAGCTGATATTCCTACTTGCATCAACATGGGAACAAATATAGGAGCCAAAAGCGCCCACTTGGCCGATGCGGAACCAACAAACAGGTTTACAAAAGCGGTTAGGAAGATTATCCCGATTATGGTCATCTGACCGGGCAGTGCAAGCGCACGCAGCACGCCAGCACCTTTAAGCGCCAACAAGGCTCCAATATTTGAACGACCGAAGGCATCAATAAACAGTGCGCAGAAAAATGCCATTACAATATAATAGGCCATCCCTTCCATGGATTTGGTCATAGCATCGATCATGTCTTTACTGGTACCGAAAGTACCAGACATAAATCCATACACTATACCGGGAATCCAGAATAACAGAAAGATCAAGGGAACGATCGAACGCATGATAGGAGCGGAAAATGAGCTAAGTTCTCCATTAGGTCCCCGCAGCGGTGAGGTTTCAGGAAGCAGCACTAAAAACAACATCAATAACCCTAAAATCGCCACACCGGTAGCTACAAGAAATGACTTACGTTCTTTTTTGGTTAATGAATCCATCTGGGGAGCGGCCTCAGCATTATCGTCCACAGGAGTTTTTGACAAACGCGGTTCGATAATTTTGTCTGTCAGGAACCATCCCAAACCCACAATCAACAGGCTCGATGCCGCAGTAAAATACCAATTACATAAGGGATTGACTTCTACAGTAGGATCCAATATTTGAGCTGCGGGTTGGGTAAAACCCTGTAACAAAGGGTCAAGTGCGGATGGAAAAGGATTAGCGCTAAACCCGCCAGATACTCCTGCAAATGCTGCGGCAATTCCAGCTAAGGGATGTCTTCCGGCGGCATGGAAGATAATTCCCCCCAAGGGTATAACCAATACATAGCCTGCATCAACTGCTGAATGGCTTAAGATACCCACAAAGATAACCATCGGTGTCAATAGGGATTTGGGAGTTATGTTTAATAACAATTTTAATCCGCTATTGATATAGCCAGAGTGTTCGGCCACTCCTACTCCCAACATGGCCACCAGTACTACCCCCAAGGGGGTGAAACTGGTGAAAGTAGTTACCATACTGGAAAGAAAGCTGGCTAAAGCTGTCCCGGTAAGTAAGTTGTTTATAGTTATGGGTTCACCGGACCGGGGATCTATTTCTGTAAATGAAACAGGCGCCAATAACAAAGATAAAAACCAAATGGTAACCAATGAGATCAAAAACAAGATAGCCGGGTCTGGCAGACGATTTCCTATCCTTTCAATGGCATTTAATAATCGATCGATCACTGCAGATGATTTTTTAGTACCGACATTTTCCATGGTGTCTTTTGAATTATGAGTTATGAATTATAAAAATCCCGCATCTTAGATCCTAGATCTCATGTGATATGCCTTTGGCTTTGTAAAAGCACGGATGCCAGCTTCCGAAAGTGTGACTCCTATCCCCGATTGTTTTCGCCCTGACCAGGGAAGTCGTGGACTGACCCGATCACTGCAATTCCAGTAAACTGTACTCGTTTCCATTTTATCCATGATGTTGAGTGCTTGTTGTTGATCATCTGAAAAAACTGATGCGGCGAGACCGTATTCAGTATCCTTCATTAAACCAATAGCCTCCTGGTCATCATCAACCATTTGAATTCCTATTATTGGCCCAAATGATTCCTCGATCATGATTTTCATTTCATGGCTGGTATTGATTATTACCGTGGGCTGAAAGTAATATCCCTGACGCGTTTCTGCCTTTCCCCCCGACAGCACTTTACCCCCATTTGCCACCGCATCATCAACTTGATGTTGCAGATATTCAACCTGTTCTTTCCGGGCAAGGGGACCAATAAACACTTCCTCATTTATGGGGTCTCCCATTTTCATTTGTTTGACCTCCTTTACAAATACATTGATAAAGTCATGGTATACATCCTTATGGACATATATCCTTTCAACCGCACAACAACTTTGTCCATTATTGTAAAAAACACCCTCAACTACTGCACTTGCCACCTGGCCTAAATTGTGGTTTTTGGCAGTTACATACAACGGGTCCTTTCCACCCAGTTCCATCTGGCATGGCACCATTTTTTTGGCAACCTTCTGATAAATGGACTTTCCTGTAACATGCGAACCCGTAAAGAAATATCCATCCAATGGCAACTCAAGCAGCATCTCTCCTACCTCACCCCCACCGGATACTGTTTGAAACAAACCTTGCTTAAGGCCGGATTGCAACCAAAGTTTCTGGAGTTCCAAACCGGTAAGTACTGTGTATTCTGAAGGTTTATATAAAACAGCATTACCGGCTATCAAAGCAGGAATAAATACGTTCACACCAATCAGATACGGGTAGTTCCAGGCCGATATGTTGGCGATCACACCTAGAGGATCATGGACGATGACCTCTCGAATGTCTTCATGGTCCAACACAACTTCATCCGATAAAATGCGTTGGCTATTTTCTAAAAAATAGACAATCCGTGACCGGGCGCCTTTGATCTCACCTCTGGCCTGGGTTATGGGCTTGCCCATTTCACTGGTAAGTAAACCGGCCAGCTTTGTCTCCTGCTTTAGCAAAAGAGCGCTAAAGTTTTTCACAATTTCCAGTCTTTCTTGTATGTTCATTCGGGCAAAAGATTGCTGGGCTTGAACCGCCAGTTGATATTTCTCTTCAACACTGTGGTGGTCATCAGCATTTATGTTCTTTATTACTCTTTCCGTGGCTGGATTTACGACCTTCATACTTCAGTTGTCCTAATATTGAACTATAGCTTCCATGCTAGTCTATACAATTTAACAAAAACTAAGAAAGTGTTGATAAACCTTGTCCCCATCGATCAGTCCTTTGGGATGGTTCTTGAAAAATTCCGGATGCCATTGAACCCCCATCACTTTGCCGGGAGCTTCTTGAGTCCAATGAAACGCCTCCACCAGTTGATCCTCTTTACTATAGGCGCTTACTTCCAGGTCACCTGCTAACTCTTTGATTCCCTGGTGATGCACACTGTTTACCCAATATTCCTCGGATGGACCGTGTATTTGGCTCATTAATCCTTCCTTGGGGAAAACCACCTGATGTCTTACCTTATCATAGTCAATAGCATCCCTGTGTCGGACCTGATCAGAAAACTGAGTTTCCAGGTCTTGAAACAAAGAACCTCCAAAATATACATTCAACAGCTGCAGGCCCCGGCAAATACCCAATACCGGT
>Ga0114949_10002295_pt1 | contig 11909 bp, 9 predicted proteins | sample N074metaG_FD_83505 | JGI IMG/M metagenome (GOLD analysis project Ga0114949, IMG submission 83505) | Deep subsurface microbial communities from Kermadec Trench to uncover new lineages of life (NeLLi) - N074 metaG | ecosystem: Environmental > Aquatic > Marine > Ocean trench > Sediment | place... | reverse complement strand
GATGGGCTTTGTCATGTATGGACGCCCCTGGCAGCCTCTTCAAAACTTTGTTTCCATGACCTAATCAATTTTTCCACAATCTCGTCTTTCTGCTAATCAGTGCATGACGGACTAATGTCCGCTTTGGGTCAAAAGGAGACATTAGGTTAACAGGCTCGGGGCGACGGATTCGGCGTTAACCTTATGTCCGCTTATAGCCAAAAGCGGACATAAGGTTAACAAGCCTGAGCAGCGCCGGTTATCGGTGGGGTCAAACTTTTCCGAAATCGCCGGTCCCGCTTGAGGTGCCATTCCCGGCTCATCGCCTCTTGCCGAGAGGCGTAACGCTCGGCATAGAGAAGCACCCATCTGCGACCTCGGGTCGAACGTGCGCCGGTGCCTGAATTATGCTCGCCAAGACGCCTATTCAAGTCAGTGGTCCAACCAACATAGGTGCTGTATCCACCTTTCCCCTCACTTCCCAAGACATAAACAAAACACGGCATTGGTCTAGCGTTGAGCCGTCACGGGCAAAGCCACAGGCAGGGCAGAAAAAATCCGTCTCCGAAGCATGGCCCAACATAGCGCCGGCCTTTTCCCCATGCCAGTGGCTCCGTATAGTCGGGCCAAATCAAAGGCTGGGAGAAACCGATGGCGGAAATAGACCTGCCCGATATCGACCTCGAGGACCGGGTCGTCATCATGACCGGCGCCGACCGCGGTTTGGGGCGCGCCATGAGCCTGGGGCTGGCAACGAGGGGCGCGCGCATGGTGCTGGCCTCGCCGGCGGTGGGTGGGCTCAAGGAGGTGGCGGCGGAAATCGGCGATATCGCCGGATCGGGTCGGGCGTTGGTGGTGGAGACCGACATCACCGATCTGGCGTCTTGCGAGAACTGCCTCAAGGCCACCATCGAGGCCTTCGGCGGGCTCGACGTGCTGGTCAACAACGCCCGGCGCCCGCGCCGCGACCCCGGCATCCCGGAAAACGCCGACCACCAGACATTCTGGGAATCGGACCCCGAAATCTATCGCCAGACCGTGGAGGTGAACGTCACCGGTACGTTCCTCATGGCGCGCACGGGCGCGCGGTATTTCGTGGAAAAGGGTTCCGGCAAGATCATCAACCTGACCACATCGATCCGTAATTTCTACGATGAACGCCAAAGCCCCTACGGCGTCACCAAGGCCGCCATCGATTCATCGACCTATATTTGGTCTCAGGACCTGAAGGGCACGGGTGTCACCGTCAATGCCATGCTGCCGGGCGGGGCCTGGCGATACCGACCCCAACCGGCCGCCCATGCCGGGGCGCAAATTGCTGCCCGTCGATGTCATGAACCCGGTGCTGGTGTGGCTGTGCTCGGTACGCTCGGACGGCGCCACCGGCTGGCGTTATAACGGCTCTCTCTGGGAGGGCTCCACCGACCCGGACGCCGCCGCCGCCGGCTGCCGGGAGGAACCATCGATCCGGGGGGTCGGCAAACCGTTGCAAGTGAGCTAGCGTATTTCCGGGCTAAATTGAACCATTTGACCCAGAAACACTTAGCGGCTCATGCCTGCCGGCGCACGCTTAGTTGATCTGGCGGTGCCGTCCGAAAGGTCCTGACAACGTAAAAGAACGCGCCCCGGTCACGACACCCAGGGCCGGGACGGCGCGTGCCGTCCCGGCCGGGTTTGCGTCCCCCAACAGGGGCCGGTCAATTCTTGCAGTTCAGCTTGGTCGCCTCGCTGCCCGGGCCCTCGTAGACCATCTCGCAGGTCATGCCGACCTTGGTCGCCGACCGCTTGGCCTTCTTGCCGTTGATGGTGATCTTGGTGCGCCTGCGGTGGACCCGCGCCTTGACCTTCTTGCCGCCCTTTTCCACCAGTGTCAGCTTGCTGCCCCTCTTGTTGCGTTTGACGATCTTGGCCGTGGTGGTGACCAGGACGATCTTGCGCTTTTTCAATTTGCCAATTTTTGCGGCCTCTATAGCCTGCGCCCTAAGATCATCGGAAAGGTCGAACACCGAGGTGATGAGCGCCTGCATTTTTTTGCCGGACAGCGGCCTGAAACGCCGCTTGCGCTTTTTCACTTCCGCCAACAGGGTCTTGTCTCCCATGGCTCCCATGAAGGCCGCCCTTAAAGTCGCGACGCGGGCCCTTGACAGGCCCGGAGGCGCCACCACCGCACGTCCCATGGTGACGTAGGAGGCGAAAAAATTGATGAGCTTTTTCTGCTTCTTAGTTTTTGCGAATTCGAGAATGCTGGGAATATCCTTCAATGACGGAAGCCTCTTTACCGGAATCTGGTAGAGGACTTTCATCTTGTTCCGCTTGATCCAACTTCCATGAACCGACCAAAGGATGCTCTGGAGACCGTCGAGTTCGCCGCGTTCCACGGCGAGGCGAATACCGGAACTGCCCTTATAGCCGGAAATCAATTTAAATTTGGTGCCCAGCACATTGTTGATGACGGTCAGCATCAAGGTCGTCGCCGAGCCGGCGCCGGGAACCCCGACGATCACCTGTTTGCGCCGCAGATCACTGAAGGAGCTCACGCCGACGGCGCTCCGGATGGCGAAAATCGTATCACCGTCGGTGATACGCCCCAGCCAGTTGAACTTGGTGGCGGTAAATTTAATATTGGGGCGGCCCACCAGTTCCGAGAGGTGAAGGCTGTTGCCGATCATGCCGATCGCCGTCCCGTCCTTGGGCAGATTGTTGTACAGCTCGTTGGCGAGACGCAGGCTTCCGGCACCCGGCATGTTCTTGACGATGACTTTGGGGTTACCCGGAATGTGCTTGCCCAAGTGCCGCGCCACCAATCGGCTGTAGGTGTCGTAACCGCCCCCCGGGGCGTATCCGACATAAAACGTCACCCGCTTGCCCTTGAAGAAATCGCCTGCCGCCACGGCGGTTCCATGGGGCAGCGCCAACAGCACCGCAAGGGCACAAAACGCCACTAGTCCGTTGGTTCCCATCCTGTTCATGACTAACCTCCTTGATGATGTTTTTTTGTTTTCATGGTGGTTGAATTATTTTTGCTCCATGGCCCAAGCACGGAGAATGCACCACAATCGGCCCTTGGGAAAGGGTGGCGTACGCCTGCCTGGCGATAAGCCCCGTTACTGGCGATAAGCCCCGTTACTGGCGATAAGCCCCGTTAAATGATAAGGATTAACAAACGACGCAATGCGACAATGTGTGCATGAATAGGAGGGAAATCCATGCCGTGGGATAAAGCCGAATCGCGTTCATTGGCGGCGCGCCAAAAGATCGACCATCCGGTTATCGACGGGGATGGGCACACCCAAGAATACCATCCCGAGGTCATCGAATATTTCCGCGAGGTCGCCGGACCGGAGCTGACCGATCGTTACGTCAACCAGCGCCTCAAACGCGCCTGGCATTCATCGGATCATGATGAGCGCATGTACAAGCGCATCGGCCGGCCGCCGTTTTGGACCATGCCCGCCAAAAATACCCTGGATCTGGCGACCGCCATGCTGCCCGACCTGTTTCGCGCGCGCTATGACGAGATCGGCATCGACTACGCGGTGGTCTACACTTCCCAATTCCATTTGATCGGTGAACCCGACGACGAAATCCGCCGTGCCGGTTGCCGCGCCGTCAACCTGATGAACTGGGATCGCTTCGCGCGCCATGCGGACCGCATGACACCGGCCGCCGTTATTCCCACCCATACGCCCGACGAGGCGATCGAAGAGCTTGAATTCTGTGTCACGGAACTGGGCTACAAGGCGATCATGATCGACGGCGTGGTGAGCCGCCCGGTGCCGATCATCGAGGACAAGGCGCCGGAGATCGCCCCCTATTCCCAATGGATCGATTCCCTGGCGCTGGACAGCGCTTACGACTACGACCCGTTCTGGCAGAAATGCCTTGATCTCAAGGTAGCGCCCACTTCTCATGCTTCGGGCCAGCGTTGGGGCGCCCGCAAGAGCGTGACCAACTACACCTACAATCATATCGGCGCCTTCGCCGCCGCCGGCGAGGCGTTCTGCAAGGCGCTGTTTCTCGGCGGCGTGACGCGCCGATTCCCGGATCTCAAGTTTGGTTTGCTGGAAGGGGGCGTGAATTGGGCGGTGTCGCTTTACAACGACCTCTTTGAACATTGGGAAAAGCGCAATATGGGGGCGCTCAGGGAAAATCTCGATCCGCGTCAGATTGACCGTCCCATGCTTGTGGAACTGATGGAAAAATATGGCGGCGATGAATACGCCCCCTATCTCGAGCGCTTCAAGGAGAAAGACAACGTTCCCGGCGCGCGGCCGGGCTTGATGCCGGATATAGACTGCATCGATGATTGGGCGCTTGCCGGTATCGAGTCCGAACAAGATATCTACGATCAGTTCGTGCCGCGTTTTTTCTTTGGTTGCGAGGCCGACGACCGCACCCTAGTGCATGCGTTCAACAGCAAATGCAATCATGGCGGCGCGCGCCTCAAGGCCTTGTTCTCGTCCGATATCGCCCATTGGGACGTTCCCGACATGACCGAACCGCTGGCTCAATCCTACGATCTGGTGGAGGACGGGTTGATCACCGAAGACGACTTCCGCGAATTTACCTTTACCAACATGGTCAAACTGCAAGCCGCGCTGAACCCTGACTTTTTCAAGGGAACCGTGGTCGAGGCGGAAGCCGCCAAGGTCATCGCCCAAGAGAAAGATTAATCCGCGTCAAAACAGGGAGAATACGGCACTCGGTTGAGGTGTGCTTAGGTTTTGTAGCCGGGATAGAGCTGGTCGGCGAGACGCAGGTTCATGCGCCATTCCGGCCCGCCGATCGGTTGGTTTGGGTTGCGCTGGTCGATCTGTGTTTTGGTGAAGTCTTTGACGTCCTCGGGAATTTCGCGAATTTCAGTGCCCAGCGCCATCACCCGTTCCTGCAGTTCACAGGCGCCGATCAAACGGCGCATGAAGCTAAAGGCCTCGCCGATGGTCCGCCCCACGGTCAGGAGCCCATGGTTCCACATGATCATGGTCTTGCGGTCGCCGAGATCGGCAACAATTCGTGGCGCCTCGTCTTTCTCGCGGGCGTAGCCCTCGAACTCGTGGTAGCTCACCTCGCCGTGCAGCATGCAGCCCGTCTGGTCGAGGATCTTGAGCCCTGTGCGCGTGGCCGAGATCACCACGCCCGGGGTGGGATGGGTATGGCAGACGCAGTCGATGTCCGGTTTATTCCTCAGGATGGCGCTGTGGAAGTTGAGGCCGGCGGGCGCCAGTTCGACGTCGCCGCCGCTCAGGATTTTGCCGTTGAAATCGGCTTTTACCAGGTTCGACGCGGTTATTTCGTGCCAGCCGAGGCCATGGGGGTTCATGAGGAAGTGGTTGGGTTCATCGGCCACCCGCGCGGTGATGTGATTGACCAGGCGGTTGTTCCAGCCGAGGTGGTAGGCGATGCGGAAGGCCGCCGCCAGATTCACCCGCGTGTCCCATTCCGCCGCGCTGACTTGGTCCCGCATGGCGACGCCCTGGGCGCCGCCAGCCATGGTTTCTGCCATGGTTGTTCCCCGCTTTTTTCTGACCTTGGGTGCCCATGATAAACAAATATTCTGTCCCTCATCAAAATCTATACCTCTCGTTTTCAAAATTAGTGGCCTGGCGGGAGACTTTCATGGGGATCGCGGGATTCCGAGGAGCCTCGCCAACGGGCTCAAACCAATTTATTCTGAGCGCGCCAACGGGTCGTGGCGGCAACAAAAAACCGCGTGGTGAAACCGCGCGACAAACAAGGAGGAAAGCATCTCCATGGATCAATCCTACGACGTAATCGTGATCGGCGGCGGCAGCGCCGCCTTCGACGCCGCGGTTTCGGCCAAGAAGTCCGGCGCGGATCGGATCATAATGCTGGAAAAGGCGCCCGAGGCAGAGTACGGGGGCAACGCGCGCTACTCGGGCACCGGCTTCCGTTTCGTCCACCAAGGCGCCGCCGAAATGCGCGAACTGGTCGCCGATATCGACGAGGATTACTACCGATCCCTCAACATCGCGCCCTACACCCGCGAGGACTTCCTATCCGACCTGGAGCGCATGACCCAGGGCCGAATGGATCGCGCCCTGGCCGAGACCCTGGTGGATGAATCCAATGCCGCTATTCACTGGATGAAGGAAGTCGGCATCAAATGGGAGTTCCTCAAGGAGCACGCCCTGGTCGACGGAAAACGGTATTTCGAGCGCGGGATCGCCATTCACGTGGCCGGCGGCGGGCTCGGCCAACTCACCCAATGGCGCGAGGTTGCCGAAGGACTCGGCATCGAAATCCGTTTCAATGCGCCGGTCGGCGCCATGCTCGGCAACATGCATCGGATCGAGGGCGTTCACGTGTGCGCCGAGGACGGCGAATACGACCTTTCGGCGAGAGCCGTCATCGCCTGTGCCGGCGGGTTCCAGGCAAGCCCGGAAATGCGTGCGCGCTATCTCTCGGGCAACACCGATTTCGTCAAGGTCCGCGGCTCCAAACACGACACCGGGGAGGTCTTGCGGTACCTGGTGGAACTCGGCGCCATGACCGGCGGGCAGTGGCAATCGGGGCACATGTCGCCCATCGACGCCAATGCGCCGGATTTCGAGACGCCTCAGCATGCCGACGGCCGCGGCAACACCCAAAGCCGCTACGATTACCCCTACGGCATTACCGTGAACGCGCTGGGTCAACGCTTTTTCGACGAGGGCGAGGCCCAGCACTCCTTCACTTACGCCAAGACCGGGCGTGCCATTCTCGCCCAACCGGGATCCGTCGCTTGGCAGATCTATGATCGCACCGGCAATGAGATGCGCCGTTATCCCCACCACAAGGCCACCTTCGAGGAAGCGGACACCATCGCCGAACTGGCCGGGAAAATCGGCCTCGCGCCCGAGGTTCTGTCTCACACCGTCGATGAATTCAACGCCGCGTGCCGCGACCAGCCGGCCTTCGACCCCACCCAACCCGACGGCAAGCGCACCGAAGGCCTCGCCATCGCCAAATCGAACTGGGCCACGCCGATCAATGATCCGCCGTTCCGGGCTTTTCCCGTCACTTGCGGCATCACCTTCACGTTTGGCGGTCTCAAGGTGAATTCACGCGCCCAGGTGCTGAACACGCTGAATGAGCCGATGAAGGGGCTCTACGCTTCGGGCGATATCATCGGCCTGTTTTACCACAACTACCCGTCCTTCACGGGGCAAACCCGCAACGCCGTGTTCGGCCGCCTCGCCGGCCGCAGCGCGGTGGAGGACAACTAGGCGAAAACCCAGCCTGCTTTACAGGGTCCAAGGGTTGGTCTAGCTTTTTTTACAATCTAAGGCGCGCTGGCAAAGGAAACGTCAAAAACGCGCCCAACAATGGAGGAATCAATGTCTAAACCCAAAATTCGCCATCTGGCGATCAAGTCGCCGAATCCCCAGAAATTGGCTGAGTTCTACCAGAACGCGTTCGAGATGAAGGTGCTGCTGCACGAGGAAGGCGGCGCCTATTACCTCACCGACGGCTACATCACCCTGGCCCTGTTGCAAAGCCGCCCCGCGGATGCGCCGCCGGGCCTGAACCATTTCGGGTTCGCCGTAGACGACGCCGACGCGATTTCCGACAAGCTTCGGGAGCACGGCCTGCCCGAACCGACGGCGCGCCCGTCGAACCGGCCCTATGCCGAGCTTCGGGGGATGGATCCCGACGGCAACCTTTACGACATCTCTGTCCACGGCTACCAGGAGGAGGAATACCTTCCCGACCGCGAGGCAAATCAGGAACGCCAAAAGGAAACGGTGAGCTGAACCCCGGACCGAATACCGTGGAACGGCTGGACTAAACATCATCACTACTGTTGGGAGGACAGCATGACAGTTGCAAGATTCGCAGTCGCGTTCGTCGCGGGCGCCATCGCGTTGGCGATGCCCGGCGCGGCATCGGCCCAAGACTACTTTGCCGGCAAGTCCATCACCTTGTATGCGGGGTATCCGCCGGGTGGCGGCATCGACAATGAAATGCGCACCATCGCGCGGTTCTACAATTCATACATTCCGGGAAAACCGAACATCATCGCCAAGAATATGCCCGGCGCCGGCGGGCTGTTGCTCGGTAACTACCTCTATACCCTCGCCAAGCGCGACGGGTTAGAGCTCGGCATGCCAGGCCGCAGCGGCTTCCTGCTGGCCAATTCCATCGGCCACAAGGGCGCGCGCTTCGTGCTGACGAAGTTTACCTATATCGGCTCGACGGCCAGCACCAACGCGATTCTCTGGCTCAGCGCCAGCACCGGAATCAAGAACCTCGCCCAGCTCAAGAAGGCCAAGAAGACGATCGTGCTGGGCGGCCTTTCGGCGCGGTCCCAGAACGTCGTCGTCCCCAAGATACTCGCCAAGTACCGCGGCTTCCCCTTCCGGCCGATCCATGGCTACCCGGGGATGAATGCGGTCCTGCTCGCCATAGAGCGTGGCGAGGTGGACGGTGTGTTCTCCCACGAGGGCTCTCTCCAGAGCCAGCGGCCGGACATGATCAGGGACAAGAAGGTCGTGCCGATCTTCCAGACCTTCCCAGTCGAGCCGAATTTGCCCTTGGTATCAAGCCTCGTCACCAACCCCGAGGCAAAGGCGCTGCTGACCCTGCTGGCCGCGCCGGCTCGCGTTGGCGTACCCCTGCTGGGTCCGCCCGCCATGAATGCCAAGGGTACGGAAATCCTGCGTGCGGCCCATCAGTCCATGACCAAGGACAAGGCGTTTCGTGCCTATGCAAAAAAGCGCGGCATCCACGTGTCACCGAGCACGGGACCGGAACTGCAGGCCTATATCGCCGCCAATCTGGTGAAGGTGCCAGCCTCGGTGGTCAAGCAGTACCGCGCGTACACCAAGAGAAAGAAAAAAGAGGAAAAAGAAGAAAAGGAAGAAAACCAACTGAGTTCCGCAGAGTCCAGTGATGGCAGCAGGGAGCCGACCCCTGCTGCCGTTGGTGCCTTGCACATCGATGGCCTAACCACCGGCATGTCCCGGCGCACAGCGCGGTGCCTGGCCTGATCTCAAACGACCCGCCTCATGATCCAGCCACTTGCCCAAATCAGTCCTGAGATGACCGAACTCAGCCGCTATATGGCAGCGGCGCGGCGGAAACGAATTCCGGGGGCGGTGACGGCGAAGGCCAAGCAGCATGTGCTCGACACCTTCGCCGCCATGGTGTCCGGATCCAGGCTGCTGCCGGGCCGCCGGGCCATCGCCTATGTCCGCACCCTGGGCGGGGTGCGCGAGGCCGGCGTCGTGGGCTCGAAGATCGTCACCAATGCGGCAAACGCGGCGCTGGCCAATGGCATGCTCGCCCACGCCGATGAGACCGACGATTCCCATGTCTCCTCCCATACCCATCCCGGGTGTGCCGTGGTGCCGGCGGCGCTGGCGGTGGCGGAACGGACCCACGCCGCGGGTACGGCGTTTCTGCGGGCGGTGGTGCTCGGCTACGACGTTTGTTGCCGCCTGACCAAGGCGCTCGATGTCGATGCCTTCACCGCGGCATTCCGGAGCCCCCACAGCTTCGGCGGCACCTTCGGCGCCGGCGCCGCGGCGGGCGCGCTCTTAGGGCTCGATGCCACCCAGGCGCGCTTTCTGCTGTCTTACTGCGCCCAGCTTGCATCGGGCTGCACCTCCAACGTGCGTGACGCTGAGCACATCGAGAAGGCTTTCGACTTCGCGGGCATGCCGGCCCAGGCGGGCGTGATGGCCGCGACCATGGTTGCGGCGGGGTTCACGGGCGTCGACGACGTTTTCTCCGGTGAACGCAATTTTCTCGAAGCCTATTCACCGCGCCCGCGCATCGGCGCCCTGGCCGATGGGCTGGGCAAGCACTTTGAGATCACGGATACCAACATCAAGCGCTGGACGGTGGGCTCGCCCATGCAGGCAGCCTTGGATTCCCTCGAATGGCTCATGGGCGAAAAGGGTATCACCGGTGACGACGTTCAAAGCATCGCCGTCCACCTTCCGGCCCGTGGCGCGCGCACCGTGGACAATGCCCCCATGCCCAACATCAACGCCCAGCATCTCATCGCCCTGATGCTTGTGGACGGCACCTTGACCTTCGCCAGTTCCCATGACATGGCGCGCATGAAGGATCCTACCTTGCAAAAGCTGCGCCGCCGTGTCCGCGTGGTGCCGAGCGATGCGCTCATGCGCGCGCGGCCCCGCCGCCAAGCCATGGTCGAGATCACCACCCGTGACGGGCGGACCCACAAGCGGCGCACGCGGGCGGTGCGCGGCACCACTGAGAACCCCATGTCCTGGGACGAGGTCGAGGCCAAAGCGCGCGGTCTGATGGACCCCGTATTGGGCGCGCGCAAGGCGCGACGGCTGATCGATACCGTGAGCAACCTGGAATCGCTTGATGACGCGGCACGGCTGCGGCCTCTCCTTGCGGTCAAGGCGGAGGCACCATGAGATGACCCTGATTCTTTCCAATGATGAGGTCGAGGCGGCGCTCAGCATGGCGGACTGCCTGGCGGCATCCGAGGAATCCTATCGCGCGCTCGGCCGCGGCGAAGCGGCGACCGGGGTGCGCGGCGAAATCCTCTCGCCCTCAAACCGCCCTGACGCGCTGCATTCGTTGCTGACCATGGCGGGCGTCGTGCCCGCGTTCGGTATCGGCGCGGTGCGCATCAATTCCGATATCCTGACCTGGCCCGAGACCGCGCACGGGCTGCGCCGCGTAAAGGTCCCGGCGGCGCCGGGTGGGCGTTATGTCGGCCTGGTCCTGCTATTCAGCACGGAGACCGGCGAACCGCTCGCCATCTATCCAGACGGCATCGTCCAGCGCATGCGCGTGGGGGCGGCTTGCGGCCTCGCCGCGAAATCCCTCGCGCGCGCTGATGCGCGGACGCTCTGCATTCTCGGGTCGGGCTGGCAGGCGGGCGGCCAGGCCATGGCAATGACCGAGGTGCGCGACATTGACACGATCCGCTGCTACAGCCCGACGGCGGAGAACCGCGAAGCCTTCGCCGGGGAATGGCGCGACAAGCTTGAAATCGACGTGAGCGCGGCGGCGAGCATAGGCGAGGCGGTGGCGGGGGCGGATATCGTCGCCTGCGCGACCAACAGCATGGAGCCGGTGCTCATGGCTGATCTGATCGAGCCCGGCATGCATGTCAGCAGTGTCAAGCGGCTCGAATTGCCGGCCGAAACGGTGGCGCGCGGCGATGTGGTGTTCACCCACGTGCGCGGCGCGGAATCGCGGATCACGCGCATCAAGGGCGCGGACTTGGCGCGAGACACCGAACAGGCCAAGGACCGCATGACCTCGGCCATCGGCCAGGGCGAGATGCCGACCCTGCCCGACCTGTTGCTGGAGCGCGCGCCCGGCCGCACAACCGAGGCCGAGATCACCATGTTCCTGAATTACGCCGGCCTGGGCTTCCAGTTTGCTGTCACCGGAGCGGTTATTTTCGAGAAGGCGAAGGCGTTGGGCCTGGGGCGCGAAATTCCCACCGATTGGCTGACCAGCGAACTAACCTCCTAAATGGCGGTGTCAGACTAAATCATCCTGATAGTGGATGAGTGGATGGCCGTGGTTCTCAAGCGGCGAGTTGACGCCACTCCGCTAGCGCGGCAGCGCGGTTCTGCTTGAAGGTTTCACGACTAATTAGATGCCGCTCCTGATTGAAGTGGTTGTGGACCGAGGCGTGGGCGGCGGCGAATTTCTGGAGGGTCTTTATGTCCCTGAACCTGGCCATCGCTCCTTCCCTTCGACGGAACGGCTGGTGTGAGTTCTCGGCCCGATTGTTGAGCCATTGTCCGCATGCCTGACGATCCACAACCCCAATGACCTTCATCGCCGCACCGTATGAGCGAAGTCGATCGGTCACGAACAATTTCGGCCGGCCGTAACGTTTCATCGTGCGCTTTAGAAAATTGAGGGCGGCTCTGCGATCCCGGCGCAACGCCCGCAAAAACCTCGAGCACCTCGCCTTCGTGATC
>Ga0114949_10002294_pt1 | contig 11911 bp, 8 predicted proteins | sample N074metaG_FD_83505 | JGI IMG/M metagenome (GOLD analysis project Ga0114949, IMG submission 83505) | Deep subsurface microbial communities from Kermadec Trench to uncover new lineages of life (NeLLi) - N074 metaG | ecosystem: Environmental > Aquatic > Marine > Ocean trench > Sediment | place... | reverse complement strand
GGCTCTCCGCCAGCTCTCTTTCGAGTTGCCCGACCTCCTCGCGCAACGACTCGACTTCCCGCGACCGGCCGGCGTCCGCTGCGACGCGACTCGACCCGGTGAGTTCAACGTCCGCATCGTCGGCTACGTCCGGGGGCGGCACGAGTCGCAAACGACCCGGATCCTCGGCTGCCCCTTGCCACGCTGCGTGCTGGCGCATGACCTCGGCCGTGGCTTCACCGCGACCCAGCAGGCTCAATTGCTCCGCACCCGGGATGCGCAGAATCATGCCGGCCTTGAGTCGGTTGATGTTACCGATGAACGCCTCGGGATTAGCGCGATAGATCGCCAGCATCATCTGATTGCGATTGACGCCCGCCGACGGGGCATAGCGACCGGCGATCGCCCATAGAGTTTCTGCTCGTTTGACCGGCCCATAGGCGCCGGCGGGAATGCCCGGCACGGCGGCAGCGGGCTCCGGCGCGACCCGGGCCGCCGGAGGCGTCGGTGCGGGTGCCGGCTCGGGCTGCGCGACGGCCGGCGGCGTTGCCGGCCGCTCGACGCGGGCGGGCGCCTGTACAGCCGGCGCGACCTGCTCGGCCGCAAACACCGGCGGATCAAGCAGAACCGTGTATTCGCGCAGCAGGCGCCCCTGCGGCCAGCGAATCTCGAGCAGCAGCGTCACAAACGGCTCGACAACCGCATCGCGTGACGTTATGTGGATGATGCCCGACGTCCCGCGGCCGACGACCTCGAATTCAAATTCGCCCAGAAAGCCGGCCCACTCGAGACCGTATTGTCTGAACGTGCCGGACGAGGCAATGGCGACACGCAGCGCAGCCAACTCGTCGGCCGTCGCCGTGGATACGGGAATTTCGGCGACGAACGGCTGGTTCAGCGCCGACTTGAGATCAATGTCACCGAGGCTCAGGGCGAGCACCGCAGCGGGTGCCCATCCGGCCATGAAAACGATTAACGCAGCCAGAAATCGCGGCATTCCAAACCCCCGATTGATCGGTTTCCGAACTTTCCGTGGCTGCACAAGCAAAAAACTCATTGGAGAAATTCGCAAACCACTTGAAAAGATGAACGCAACTATAGCCTATAAGTATTCGCGCACCAATATCTCTGCAATCTGCACGCTGTTCAGTGCCGCGCCCTTGCGGACGTTATCGGACACGACCCACAGATTCAGGCCCCGATCGTGAGAAATATCCTGACGGATGCGCCCCACAAACACCGCGTCCTGGTTGGCGCCTTCGGTGACTGCCGTCGGGTAGCCGCCCAGCCGCCGCTCATCGATGACCGTAACGCCGGGGGCCGCCTCCAGTAGCGCCCGCGCATCGGCTGCGCTGAGGGGATCGCGTGTTTCGACATGCAGGGCCTCGGAATGCCCGAAAAATACCGGGATCCGGACTGCGGTCGGATTGACGAGAATCGAATCGTCATCGAAGATCTTGCGCGTCTCCCAGACCAGCTTCATCTCTTCCCGCGTATAACCATTATCCTGAAACTCATCAATGTGCGGTATTGCATTGAAAGCAATAGGTTTTTCGTCTCCATCAAGATCCTTTGGCTGGCCGCCCAACAGAGCCGCAGTCTGGCCCGCGAGCGCCTCCACGAGCCCTCGGCCGGCACCGGACACGGCCTGATAGGTGGCAACATTGATGCGCTCGAGGCCAACGGCAGCGTGAATCGGCGCCAGCGCGACGACCATCTGGATCGTTGAGCAATTCGGGTTGGCAATGATGTTGCGTGGCGGATAGTCTGCGATCGCGGCCGCATTGACTTCCGGCACGATCAACGGGATATCCGGCTCGTTGCGAAAACACGAGGTATTGTCGATAACGATACAGCCCGCCTCGCCTGCCCGGGGCGCATGCTCGGCCGATACGTCGGCGCCCGCCGAGAACAGCCCGATATCGACGCCTGCGAAATCGAACGATTCGAGCGCCTGCACCTTGACGTGCTTGCCGCGGAACTCGACGGTTTTGCCGACCGAACGCTCGCTGGCAAACGCGTGCAGGTTCCCGACCGGGAACTCACGCTGCTCGAGAATCTCGATCATCGTCTGGCCGACCAGGCCGGTCGCACCGACGACGGCGACGTCAAACTGCTCTTTCACGACTCGCTGAACACATCAATATGACCTTGACGGAGTACTAGCAGGCTGCTAGACCTGAGGTGTCTCACTTACCACATCGGCATTCTGGGCCCGATGCCTGAGAAAATGATCCAGCAGGACAATTGCCAGCATGGCCTCGGCGATCGGCGTCGCACGCAGGCCGACGCACGGGTCGTGCCGACCGGTGGTGACGATCTCGGCCGGGGCGCCTGCCCGGTCGATCGTCTCGCCGGGCAGCCTGATGCTCGACGTCGGCTTCATCGCGATGCTGACGAGCACATCCTGGCCGGACGTGATGCCCCCCAGCGTGCCGCCGGATGAATTGGATTTGAAACCGGACGGGGTGATTTCGTCGCGATGCTCCGTGCCCTTCTGGCCGACGCAGGCGAAGCCGTCGCCGAACTCGATCCCCTTGACGGCGCCGATACTCATCAGCGCGTGGGCGACATCAGCCTCGAACTTGTCGAACACCGGCTCGCCGAGACCGACCGGCACGCCGGTCGCCGTGATATTGATGCGCGCCCCGACTGAATCGCCTTCTTTACGCAACGCGTCCATGTAGGCCTCGAGTTCCGCCACCCGGTCCGGGTCGGCACAGAAAAACGGATTATCATCGGACGATGCCAGGTCCGGCGCGTCGACGACGATGGGGCCGAGTTGCCGCAGCCAGCCGCGGATCTCCACGCCGAGTTTCTCGCGCAGGTATTTCTTGGCGATCGCGCCCGCCGCGACCCGGATGACGGTCTCACGCGCTGACGAGCGCCCGCCGCCCCGGTAATCACGGATGCCGTACTTTTGCTGGAACGTATAGTCCGCGTGCCCGGGCCGAAACAAGTCCTTGATTTTCGAATAATCGCGCGGGCGCTGATCCAGGTTTTCGACGAGCAGCCCGATCGATGTCCCGGTCGTCAGCCCCTCAAACACGCCGGACAGAATGCGTACCTCATCCGGCTCCTTGCGCTGGGTCGTGTGCCGGGACTTGCCGGGCCGGCGGCGCTCGAGGTCCGGCTGCATATCAGCCTCGGACAGCGCCATGCCCGGCGGGCAGCCGTCGACGACGCCGCCGAGCGCGGGCCCGTGACTCTCGCCGAAGGTGGTCACCGAAAACAATTTGCCGATCGTGTTGCCAGACATATTTTTTAACGTTAATAAACAGTAGGTTATTATAACTACTTAAACCAATCTTAAATAGCAGGCGCGCCTGCCAGGTCGGCCGCGAAGAGTATTCCGATCCCCTCACCCCCCGACTCTAACTCAGGCCAGACGAAGGGCAAATGGGGGAATGCCGCCTCCAGCGCCCGCCAGCCGGCACCGACTTCGAGCGCGAGCGCAGCATCCGCGCCGAGATACCGGGGCGCATCTTGCAGGATATGGCGTGCCGATTCCAGACCGTCGGACCCGCAACTGAGCGCCGAATGGGGTTCATGCCCATATTCGGCTGGCAACGCGGCCACCTCCTGATCCGGCACGTAGGGCGGATTGCTGACGATCAGGTCATACACTCCATCGACGCCATCGAACAGGTCCGCCTCGACGAGCGTCAAACGGTCGCTCAGGCCGTAGCGATCCACATTGATCGCGGCGACGTCCAGCGCCGCCCGCGAGATGTCCGTGGCGACGACCTCGGCGTCCGGGAACGCCAGCGCCGCAGCAATGGCGATGCATCCGCTCCCGGTCCCGATCTCGAGAATCCGCCGGATCCTGCTCGGGTCGACCCACGGCTCGAACCGCTTCTGAATCAACTCCGCGAACGGCGACCGCGGAATCAACACCCGCTCATCGACAAAGAACGGGCGGCCGGCGAACCAGGCCACATGGAGCAGGTACGGCAGCGGCACTCGGCCGGCAATGCGCGCCGCGAGGAGTTCACGAACGCGGGCGACGACACTCGCGGCGACGTCCCGGGCATACAGTCCGGCGAGATCCACGTCGTCATGCTCGAGACCCGCCACGTGAAACACCAGGCAGGCGGCTTCGTCGACGACGTTGGCGGTACCGTGGCCACAGAAGACACCGGCGGCGCCGAGTTCGTCGGCCACGGCCCCGATCAGTTCCCCGACGGTTTGCGATTGATTTTCCGCTTTGCCCATGGTGTCCTGCATCCGTGTACCGGCATTATTGCCGGCCTCGCCCCCAATGCAAACACCCGGGTCGCCGGATCGACGGAGACAGCTTCGCGTGCAAAACCTGACAGAACGCCTGTTTGTCCTCGTACAGCGCGTGCTGCCGGCCCGCTGGCTCGGCGCTTTGACGTATCGTCTGACGCGCAGCCACCAACCGTGGCTGAAAAACCGCCTGATTCGCATGTTCGTTGGCGCCTTCCCCGTCGACGTGACCGAGATGGACCAGGATGACCCGTGTGCATACGCCAGCTTCAACGAATTTTTTACCCGTAAACTCAAGCGCGGGGCGCGCCCGATCGACCCTGACCCGTCGAGCGTTTGCAGCCCGGCCGATGGCACGGTCCAGCAGGCCGGCCACATCACGGACGGGACGCTGGTGCAGGCCAAGGGCATGGACTACCGACTCGATCAGCTGCTCGATGAGGACACTCCCGACATCGAGCGCTTCGCCAACGGCGCGTACCTGACGATTTACCTCGCCCCGCACCACTATCACCGGGTGCACGCCCCGCTGGCCGGGACCATCCGGCAAATGAACTTCATCCCCGGCGCACGATTTTCGGTCAACGAGGCGACGGCGCGACACGTCCCCGCACTGTTCGCACGCAACGAGCGCGTCGCCTGCTATTGCAGCGACGGGCCGCTCGATTACTGGCTCGTCTTCGTCGGCGCCATGAATGTCGCCAGCATCAATACCGCCTGGGCCGGCGAGATCGGAACCGGGCGTACCGCGCGGCACACGACCTACCCGGACCCGGAAGGGCCGGTGCTCGCCCGCGGCGATTACTTCGGACACTTTAATATGGGCTCGACGGTAATCCTCGTTTTCCCGCCCGATCGCGTGACCTGGAATACCAACCTGCAGCCCGGTCATCCGCTCCGGATGGGCGAGCAGATCGGCCGGCTGTGACGCACACGGACGAGACGTGGCGCCCGTCGGCATCCTGGGACACTCTGCGGGCGCGGGCGCGGCTGCTGGGCGTGGCCCGGGCCTTTTTCGCATCCCGGGACATCCTCGAAGTCGATACGCCGACGGTCGGTCGCCATGGCGTCACCGAGCCGCACATCGCCAGCATCGGCGTGCGCCTCGCCGCACGCCCGGGAGCGCCGCACTTCCTGCAGACCTCGCCGGAATACGCGCTGAAACGACTGCTGGCGGCCGGCGGACCGGACCTGTATCAGCTTGGCAAAGTCTTCCGCGACGGCGAACTCGGGCCACGCCATCAGCCGGAATTCACGCTGGTCGAATGGTATCGCCGTGGCATCTCGCTGGACGCAATGATCGACGAAACCTGCGTCTTCGTCGCCGAGCTGATAGCGGCGGGCGAGCGTGGCGTCGGGGGGCGACGCGGCCCGCAGCCAATCATCGAGCGGCATGCCTACGCGGACCTGTTCCAGGTGGTGTTGTCGATCGACCCGTTGGACGCGCCGCTGGCCGCGCTGCAGGCCGAAGCGCGGCAGCGTATCGAGTCGCTCACCGACGCCCTCGCCCTGCAGCTGGGCGACGATCGTTCGGCGTGGCTCGATCTGCTGATGAGCTACGTCGTCATCCCGAATCTGCCGGACGATACCCTGTCGGTCATCCATCATTATCCGGCTGCCCAAGCGGCGCTGGCGCGGCTGGATCCTGCGGACCCGGGGCGCGCGGAGCGATTCGAGGTATTTTACGGCGCGTTGGAACTGGCGAACGGCTACCGTGAACTGACCGACGCCGACGAGCAGCGCCGGCGCTTCGCCGCGGACGTGCAGCGACGCGAGGCGGCGGGCGCTCCGGCCATGGCCGCGGATCCGGCGTTCATGGCGGCGCTGGAACACGGCCTGCCGGACTGCTGCGGCGTCGCCGTCGGGTTCGATCGCGTGGTGATGTGCGCGCTGGGCCTCGACTCGATCGATGCCGCAATCAGCTTTGCGCTGTAACGGAATCGCGGCTGGACGCAATCCCGAGCAAGATCATGACACGCGTCGGGGAGCCGCTCCGACAATTATTTCACGCGCGACACGTACTCTTTCGACCGAGTATCGCACCGAATCAGCTCGCCCTCTTCGACGAACAGCGGCACCTTGACGACCGCACCGGTCTCGAGCTTTGCGGGCTTGACGCCGCCCTGCGCCGTGTCGCCCCGCACGCCAGGGTCGGTCTCGACAATCTTCAACTCGACGAAATTGGGCGCCTCGACGAGGAGCGGCACGTTGTTCCACAAGGTCAGCTTGCAAACATCCTCTTCTCTGAGCCAATCCCTCGCATCGACGACGGCCGCCTCGCCGGCTGCGTATTGCTCGTAGGACTCCGGCTCCATGAAGTGCCACATTTCGCCGTCGCTATACAGGTATTGCATATCGAGTTCGACCACATCCGCCGCCTCGACGGATTCGCCGGACTTGTAAGTCCGCTCGACGACCCGACCGGTCTTCAGGTTACGAATCCTGACCCGATTGAACGCCTGCCCCTTGCCGGGCTTGACGAACTCGTTCTCCACGATTGCGCACGGGTCGCCGGCGATAATGATCTTCAATCCGGAGCGGAACTGATTAGTACTGTAACTCGCCATCTCGATGTATCCGTCGCACTGCCATAATCCGCGTATTGTATCCTCACGGTACCCCCGGGCGCTAAACGAATCAGAAAATCCGACGAGAGCGCACCATGCGTCGTGAAGGATCTGGCCGCGCGCCTGCCCGACTACCCCGTCCCCCGGCTGGTCCGTAATCATACCGGTGAGCCGGCCAGGCAATCGCTGCCACCGACGCAATTCGAGCCCCCCGCTGAACGCCGAAAAACACTGTCATAATGCGAACTTACGACATAACGACCTCGCTGCTTGCACATAATATTTGCGGTACCACATAACCAGACTCTGGTCACATAACACCCGTTTCTGGTCGCTAGAATCCCGCGCACCACGAACAAAAACGTTCGTTTAGTTTTATTTTTCTGAATAAATTAGGGTGCCTGCTTTGGGAGACTCCATCGGCGTTCCGCTGATCATTTTTAGCCGCGAGGATGACAATGTTGCGGCGGTCAACAACATACTGCGTCAGGCGGGACTCCCGGTCCATTGCCAGCGCGTGGATCAGGCAAACCAGCTGGAAGACGTGCTGCGCGAACAGAAGCCCGAGATGCTGATTCTCTTCGCCGACGAACGCGATGCAGACATCCCGACCGTCGCCGCCCAGCTCGCCAAACTTGCACCGAGCCCTCCGATGCTGATCGCGAGTGAAAATGTCAATGAACAGGCCATTGCCGACGCGATGGAATGTGGCGCGCGTGACGTCGTCTCGCTGACGCACAAGAACCGGTTCCAGGCGGTCGTCAACCGCGAATTGCACGCCTTCCGGCTGAAGGTCGCACTCGGTGGTGTCGTGTCCTCCGCCAAGCAGTACCGGCGTGAACTCAGGACCATGATGGAAGGCACGGCCGAGGCGATCGCCGATGTCCAGGAAGGCATCGTCGTCGCCGCGAACCCGCCGTGGCTCGAGCTGTTCGGCTACGCACAGGAAGACGAGCTGCTGAACGTGCCGTTCATGGATATCTGCAGCCAGTCGGATCACCCGATGCTGAAAGGCGCCCTGGTCGCATGCCTGCAGGAGAAATGGGACGGCGCGCTACTGAAAATCAAGGGCAGGCATTCGGACGGCAGCGAATTCGGGATCGAGGTCAATCTCGAGCGCGTCACGATCGACGGTGACCCCGCGGTTCGCGTCGTCGTGCCGACCGAACACTCAGTCGATGCCAGCCCGGCCGAACTGCTCGAGCAAGCTGTCTTCAAGGACCCGGCGACCGGCTTCTATCATCGTCATTTCTTTGTCGACAAGCTCACTGAGCACCTGAAGACCCCCCTGACCGGCGGCGTGCGGGCGCTGGCGTATATCCGGCCGGACAACTTCGCGCGCGTTCACGATGACATCGGCATGCTCGCGACCGAGACACTGCTGACCCAACTTGCCGGCATGCTGAAGGACTTTATGACTCCCGCCGATCTTTACGGACGGTTCGGCGGGACGATGTTCATCGCCCTGCTCGAACGCGGCACGATGACGGACGTCGACGCCTGGGCCGAGCAACTGCGCAAGTCGATCGGCGAAGAGGTCTTCGAGATTGACAAACAATCGACTGCACTCACCTGCACGATCGGTCTCTGCGAGATCGAGACCGGCGATACGCTGGCCGGCGAATTGCTGTCGCTGGTCGAGGGTGCCTGCCGGACCGGGCGCGAGGCCGGTGGCAACCGCGTCCAACACTGTGCGAACACGACCGCCACGCAGGAGACCCGCGAGAGTGATGCGCAGTGGGTGCCACGCATCCGCAAGGCGCTGATGGAAAACCAGCTGCGCCTCGTGCATCAGCCGATCAGCGGCCTGACCGAGGAAGTCGAGGGCGCCTTCGACACCCGGGTCCAGATGCTGGATGAAAACGATAACGTCATCCTTGCCAGCGAATTTCTCCCGGCGGCCGAGCGCGCCAATATGATCAAGAACGTGGATCGCTGGGTCATCGGCGCATCGTTCTCGTTCTGCCAGGCGAAGAATCCCTCTCTGGTTTTCGTACGCCTGTCCGAAGGTTCAGTGACCGATGCGTCGCTCTACGACTGGCTCTGTGCGCGCGTGCAAAATACCGGCGTCGTCACGTCGACGATCTGCTTCCAGGTGTCCGAGAACGTCGCTGCACAGTACCTGAAACAGACCAAGGACATCGCCAAAAAATTTCGGGCCTTGGGTTTCCGGTTTGCGATAGATCACCTCGGCACAGGCCGCGATTCGGGCCGGCTACTGAACCATATCCCGATGGATTACATGAAGATCGACGGCAGCCTGATGCAGAGCCTGCACCGGAATCCGCAGGCGCAGAATCACGTCGGCGACCTGACCCGGGCCGCAAACGAGCTCGGCATCAAGTCGATCGCGGAACGTGTCGAGGACGCCAATACGATGGCGATCCTGTGGCAACTCGGCGTCGCCTATATCCAGGGTAACTATATCCAGATGCACGGCGTCGTCCTCGAGGACACCCAGACCATCCCCGGGGTCGCGTCTGGCTAACGCTCACACCCCGCTAATAGTGACTTAATTCACACTCTTGACATAAATCGCCGAGGAACCCGCCCTGTGCTAGCAAAATCGAGACCTTCCTCATTTACCTCGGGTCGGGAAGATGGTTTTTTGCAGTGTCAATGAATTGAAAGCAACCTTCCAGGATCATTCAGGACTAGATATGGGCAGCTCACACCGGCACACAATACTTGGTCAATACATCGCCAATATATTGGGGACCGGGCAATTGCAGACGAATTCCACGCGAACGGGCACCACCGGGCGGGCTGCAAAGTCGCTCGCCTACGGCAGCATGGCGCTGCTGGCCATCGCGCCGGCCCATGTCGGCGCAGTCGGCCTCGGCGAAATCGAACTGAGGTCGCAACTCGGCCAGCCCCTGAACGCGACGGTTCCGCTGATCCTGAGCGACGGCGAAACGCTGCCGGCGAACTGCGTCCAGCCCGCACCGCCCGGCGGCAACACGCTGGGCACACCGCCCAAGCTCAACATAACTTCGCCGCGGGCCACCGGTCCTGGCACCTACAGCATCCGCGTCAGCACCGCGAACGCCCTGCACGAACCGATGTACGAGCTCTCGCTGATGGTCAAGTGCCCCGGCACCTCGCTGCTGGTGCGTCAATACGTCCTGATGCTCGATCTGCCGGGCATGCCGGTGCCCCCCCAATCGACAACGGCGGCACCCGCGGTCTCGACGGGTGCGCAGGCACCCGTCACGAGCCCAGTCCGGATGTCGACGCCGCAACGTTCGACTCGCCGGGCAGCCACCCCGGCCACCCCGCCGGCGACGCATGCCCCGGTCACGGCAGCACAGCGCTCGACACCCGTGGTCGCCGACCCGGCCAGAGCACTGCAGCGTTCGACGACCCCCATTCCCGCCGGTTCGCAGTACCGCGTCGTCAAGGGCGACACCTTGTCGACGATTGCCCAACGCGTCGAAGGCCGGCTCCCGAACACGATCTGGCCGGTCGCCAACCGGATCTTCGCGGACAACCCGCGCGCATTTGTTCGCAACAACCCCGACATGATCAAGCTGGGCATGCTGATCCGCGTGCCGACGACGAGCGAACTCACCGCGCTCGAGCCGAACGTTCAACGCGTCACGACTGCGGCGCCTGCGCCGGAAGCACCGCAGCTACCGGATTCGCAACCCCGGTCGCTGCCGGTCCGCCAGAGCGAGCCCGCGACAGCAACCCACGTCGTGGTGCCGACGGAGTCACGTGAACTCCCCGCCGACATCCGCGCGACCCCGGACAACGTGACCGAGATGGCCAGCCCGCGTTCCGAGCCCAGCCCATTCGCCGACGAGTCATTCGCACCGAGGGCCAACGTCTCCGTCAGCGATGCAACTCCCGCAACCCGGGATACAACCCCGGAGCCAACCACTGGGGTCGACACGGATACCGGTACCGACAGCTCGACGTCGCCGCTGATGACCCTCCTGTTCGCCCTGTTACTGAGCGGCGCGGTTGCCCTGCTGCTGTTGCGCAGACGGCTGTTCGAGGCGCTCGGCAGGCACCGCCGCAAAACCGGAAAATCTCTGGCCGGCACTTCTCACGACGCCACCGCCGTCGGCGCGCGAACGCGCACGTTCGAGACCACGACCGCACAGCCCGCGCCGGTAGAGATCGGCGACCCGGCGGAAGAGACCTACATCGTCGAAACGGAAGTGGGCGAAGCGACGGTGCGCGAGCAGACGCTGGATATCGACCTGGCCGGCATGACCAACCCCGACATCACCGGACACAACGAGCCACCGGATGCCGGCGACGACACCGTGCTCGCCAAGCTGTTCGACGACGACGACTCGACGGCCAGCGCCGATGCCTCGGCGTACACGCCCGAACTGCAACCCTCGATGACCGGGGCCCTCGACCCAACCCAGGAATTACCACAGCAGGTATCTGACGACGAGATCTTCGATCCGTCCGGCGGACTATCGGCACACGCTGACAGCGAGATCTTCGACCCGACGGCAGAGATGCCGCGCGATGCCGGCCCGGCCCAGGATCCAACAGCGAAGATGCCGAACCCTGCCGGTGGCGTCATCGACCCGACGGGTGCGCCATCGAGCAGTGCCGACGAGGAGAGCTTCGATCCGACCCATGCAGTGTCAGTCGACGAATTGAATGCCTCCCTCGAACCGACCACCGAGTTGGAAGGCATGCCGGCGGGCGATCCGGAATCGACACTGATGCAGGCATTCACGGATGACCTGGCGGGCATCGACGCGGATGAAATGTTTGCGACCGCGAGTCACAGCCTCAATGCACCGGCTACCGGCGAGATCGCCGATGCAATCAGCGCGACCGCAGCGGATGATGCACTCGAGGAACTGCGCAACAATCGCGACGAGGACGGCGACCTGTCCGAGACGCTGCACGAAGCGCTGATGCTGCTGGAACGGGATTTCGAGGACGACTTCACCGCCAGCCAGATCATCGAGCAAAAGCAGCTCAAGGAAGCGCTCGAGGATAATTCCGAGCAGGAAGACGAGACCCAGAAGACCCGTAAGATCAGTTGACCCGTGTCCGCTACTCGTCACCCTCTTCCGCAATATCCGATATTCGGCTGACTCGATCGACCTTGCGCCAGCCCCTCGGCAGCACCATGCCGCGACGTCCGCGGCTGCCGTCGT
>Ga0114949_10002293_pt1 | contig 11912 bp, 8 predicted proteins | sample N074metaG_FD_83505 | JGI IMG/M metagenome (GOLD analysis project Ga0114949, IMG submission 83505) | Deep subsurface microbial communities from Kermadec Trench to uncover new lineages of life (NeLLi) - N074 metaG | ecosystem: Environmental > Aquatic > Marine > Ocean trench > Sediment | place... | reverse complement strand
GAATACCGGCACCTTGGAGTCACGAACTAATTGCTCAGACATGCCACCTACCAATAAGTGCATTAGACCTTTCCTGCCGTGATTGATCGTAGCTATCATTTCGGCATTTTTCTGGTTGGCAAAACCAAGGATTGTCTCTTCAACCTTGGCTCCTTTTAATGGATTGATAGTGAGTTCAGGAACCTGATGTGGTGTTTCATGTTCCTCTGCAAACGCTTCCATCCTCTTTCGGACCCTATCAGTATCATTGTTACTGACATGCACCATGTGTACGGTGGCTCCAAAAAATGTGGCGAATTTTTCAATCTGATCCACGCCTTCTTTAGCTACTGTTTTCAAATCTGTTGCAAAAACAATATTTTTTATATCGAAGCTGGGTAAGGCTTCCCGGATGGTAAGAACGGGGATATGGGTAATGCGGATAACTCTTTCTGTATGATTCCCCTCGAAGTATTCCGTGAGGGTGTTTTCACCGCTTGTCCCCATTACTACCAGATCACAATGTAAACGATCGGCAAATTGATTCACCCCTTTTCCTAACTCATCGATCTCAATAAATGAATAAACAGGCACGTCATTATGTCGGTGTTTGGTAATGAGTTGCTTCAAACGCTTTTCATTGGACCGGTGTAATTCCAATACATATCGGTCTTCTTCTGATACATATTCATCTGAATCACCACCTCCCATAGCACCAAAGGAGTAGTTTTTCATAGCCCCAATGACATTAAGCAGAAAAACAGCACCATTGGTCTTACGGGCTATTACCAATGCTACATCTAATGCATGCTCCGACAGTTTGGAAAAATCAGTTGGAACGACAATCTTATACATAATAACTGGTTTTAATTAAAGTAAATACATTCCTGCATTAACACCATTAAAAGTACATAATTAATAGTACTTTTCTAATATTGCAAATTGACTCAATATTTTGAAAGATTCTTCCGCATATAAGTTTAATCATTGCGAATGTAATATTGGGATCCATTTCAACTAGTTTCGCGATAGTCAGATCCATCATCCTCTTCTACTGGCCTGATTGTTCCTAATCCGGAGATTTTGTCATCGACAGTAGCAGGGCTACCCCTATATTTAATACTCCCTATTCCAATAATGCGCGCATTAAGATTCTCTTTTACATAAATTTCAGCTTTTCCCATACCACTCACTATAACCTTACAAGACCTGCTCTCCAGATCAAAAGCTTCCAGGCTTCCTACCCCATTCAATGAAACCATTTGATTCACCGCACGCCCCTTAAGTTTCACCAATCCTGCACCGGTCAAAGTGATCTCTAAATCATTTACATCCACTTCCAAATCAATGATCCCGGCACCAGGAATGTCCATCTTAAATCGATCGGCAACTATGGTATTTTCTGTATTGATAACAGACGCTCCAACAGATTTGATGCCTGTTAATTCTTGATAGGTGATATAAATTTTTATGCCGTCTTTACTTCGGATTTTCTTACTGTTTTCAATGATCAGCACTTCATTGACCACTTCTGAATGGATAAATTCCAACAAATTACCATCTGTGACTAGCACCAATTGACATTTTGGCCCTTTTTTCAGTCCAATTTCGTAATTTCCGATCAACTGGATCTCAGTAAAAGTGTCGATCATTCTTTTTTCTGAACTTATCTCGCCATTTCCTTTTTCATAAGGGATAAAGTCACAAGCCATTGTCAAAATGACCAAAAAGGAAAGCAATTGGGGGTACCACATGGCCTGATAATTTATTTGGTTATAGATAAGTTACAGAAAATTAAAATGAAACATCCCGGTTCTTTGATTAATTCTACAACATCATATAATTTTGGCTCCATCTTTAAACTAGTATGCAAAAAGATCAGCAAATTTTTGAACTAATAAGAAAAGAACAGGAGCGGCAGGAAAGCGGAATAGAGCTGATAGCTTCTGAAAATTTTGCCTCTCCCCAAGTCATTGAAGCTATGGGTACGGTGCTAACCAACAAATATGCCGAGGGGCTGCCTGGCAAACGATATTACGGAGGATGCGAAATTGTGGATGAAATTGAACAATTAGCAATTGACCGGGCAAAAGAATTATTTGGCGCATCTTGGGTAAATGTACAACCTCATTCAGGTGCCCAGGCCAATGCGGCGGTGATGTTGGCTGTATTAAAACCTGGCGATAAAATTCTTGGATTCGATCTTTCACATGGTGGTCACTTAACTCATGGCTCCCAGGTAAATTTCTCCGGGAAGTTGTACCAACCGAGTTTTTATGGGGTGGACCCCCAATCTGGTACCATTGACTGGGACGAACTTGAGCGCACTGCTCTTAGGGAAAGACCCAAGCTGATCATTTGTGGTGCTTCCGCATACAGCAGGGACTGGAACTATGCTAAATTGCGGGAAACTGCCGACAAAGTGGGTGCCCTGTTGATGGCAGATATCGCTCATCCGGCGGGGCTCATCGCCAGGGGTCTGTTGGATGATCCTTTGGAGCATTGCCATATTATTACTACCACCACACATAAGACCCTAAGAGGACCCAGGGGTGGCATGATAATGATGGGAGAGGAATTTGATAATCCGTTTGGGCTAAAATCCCCCAAAGGGATTATAAGAAAGATGTCCTCAATTCTTGATTCAGGAGTATTTCCTGGTACTCAAGGGGGACCGCTGGAGCATGTAATTGCCTCAAAAGCGGTGGCCTTCCAGGAGGCATTAACTGAAGATTATCTCGAATATGTCATTCAAGTCAAGAAAAATGCTGAAGCAATGGCCAGTGAATTCAAGAATCTGGGATACAAGATCATTTCCGATGGTACAGATAATCATCTTATGCTTATAGATTTGCGATCCAAGGATATTACCGGTAAGTTGGCAGAAGAAACCTTAATTAAATCCGATATTACCATCAATAAAAATATGGTTCCCTTTGATGACAAATCGCCATTTGTTACCTCCGGAATGCGATTGGGTACACCGGCCGTTACCACCAGAGGGATGAAAGAGTCCGATATGATCAGGATAGTTAATCTGATGGACAAAGTATTAACCCATCACTCCGATACATCTGTTTTAACAACAGTGAAAGAAGAAGTGAATGGCTGGATGAAAAATTTTCCACTTTATAACAGTTAGCATTTTGGAAAAAGAGATGTCATTTCTTGATCACCTGGAAGAGTTGCGGTGGCATCTCATCCGCTCAATTGTGTCTATTTTGGTTTTTGCCATCGCAGCCTTTTTATCAAAGGGTTTGATCTGGGATACCATCTTACTAGGCCCTTCAAGGACTGATTTTTGGACTTACCGGGCCATGTGTCGATTGGGAGAAGCAATTGGGTCCGGGGGTTTATGTATCGACGAGTTGCCCTTCATTATCCAAAGCCGGCAGATGACCGGTCAGTTTACCATGCATATTCTGTCTTCTCTGGTTATAGGTTTATTGTGCGCATTTCCTTACACCTTTTGGGAAATGTGGCGATTTATCCGGCCGGGATTGTATGAAACAGAACAAACGGTTTCAAGGGGAGCAACTTTTTTTGTCAGCGTACTTTTTATATCAGGAGTAATGTTCGGTTACTTCATTGTTACACCGTTGGCAGTGAACTTCCTGGCAAACTATCAGGTATCCGCTTCTATCGTCAACGAGTTTGACATTATTTCCTATGTGACCACAGTTTGTACCCTGGTACTGGTCTGCGGGCTGATGTTTCAATTACCTATAGTAGTTTATTTCTTGTCAAAGGCTGGATTGGTTACCCCGACTTTGATGAAAGAGTACCGTCGGCATGCAATCATCATAATATTATTAACTTCTGCCGTCCTTACACCGCCTGATGTAATCAGTCAGGTGCTAATTGCCTTCCCGTTGGTTTTACTTTACCAATTAAGTATCTTTATTAGTGGAATGGTTCTTAGAGAATCAGAAGCTCTGTCTGAAGAAAATACTAAAAAATGAAATTAGCCATCGGGGGTGATCATGCTGGTTTTGATTACAAACAGTCCTTGTATCAGGAATTGTTGTCACAGGGTCATGAAATAGAAGATTTTGGCACTTACAATGATGGATCAGTTGATTATCCCGATTTCGCCCACCCTGTCGCTTCTTATGTGGAAGCCAATCCCGACAGTAAGGGTATCCTGGTTTGTGGCAGTGGTAATGGAGTTGCCATGGTGGCTAACAAGCACGCCGGTATCCGGGCGGCAATATGTTGGACTGAAGAGCTGGCTAGATTAGCCAGGAAACACAATGATGCTAACATTATATGTATCCCTGCCCGCTTTGTTTCACCTCAACTGGCCAAAGAAATGATCCACCTGTTTTGGAACGAAGCCTTTGAAGGTGGGCGCCATGCAAATCGCGTGGGGAAGATCAGTTGTTAGGTTTCAATAAGTAAGCATCCTGCTGTTTTGTATATAAAGAACCAATAGTAGGCATTTGTCTAAAAAGCTCAGGAATTACTTGCTTTTGATCAAGTATCACCTCCGGCAGGTCATTAAGAAAATTATCGTATATCAGCGATAAATTATTAAAGGAGTTTATGTGATTGAAGTGTTTCCTTGACAAGTTCCAGTTCAGATATGGCGTAGCAGGATATGCGTTCATGTAGGCGTCCGGCTCATCCCCAATGATTAGCAACTTTTTGCCTTGCACTAAATGGTCCCACTGGGTACCGGTTACCAGCAGTCTTTCGTATTCTAACATATCCCGGGGTATTACAAATCTATATAACGACCCATAAGTGGTTATAAGAGTGATGGTAAAAAATGCCAGAAAAAAGAGTTCCGATAAAAACCTCCTCTTGATCAGGAGGAACAAATGACCCAGGTAAAAAGAAACCGGGGTAACAAATACCATAAGCTGATGAGGTACCCGTTCACGGCTCATAAACACCATGAGAAAAGCACCGGCCAGGAACAACATCATTATCAACATGTAATTGGTTTGAAGATTGCTGTGGCGGGAAGCAGCATAGATTTTAAACCAGGAGAAAATCAATAAAAGAAACGCTGGAATAGCAATAAACCACAAGGTTTTCAGGTTTACCAGTTCCCTGAATGGTGTGGCCATCCATGAAAGGAAATAATAGTTAATAAATTCCATGAGTCCGCCATGCCAAAAAAAGAATATTCCTACCAGCACAATGGGGAAAAGGAATCCAAAAAACAGCAGAATGTACTTCTTGAAATTCATTGAACTGAACAATCCCAGAGCTAATATACTCACTGGTAAATAAGCCATTGTGGGCAGGTAAAACAGCCCCGAAAGTCCTAATGCCAAGCCTATATTTAGAAATTGCTCGTCTTTAGTTTTTACGGCCATATGATGGAATACCCCTTTGATTATCAACAATTGAAATACACCGCTCATGAGTGCTGGCGACAAGGTAAAAAAGTCAAAAAAAGCACTCATAAGAATGGCATAGATCAGTGCTGGCACATAGGTGTTTTCCTTATAGGCCCTGTTAGAGATTAACAGCTGATTGAAGAGATAACATTGTATAAATACCACAAAAATAGCCAGTATCTGATATCCCCATTGAGACCTGCCAGCCACTGAGTCAATCAGGGCATAAATCATGGCTGATAATGGAGCCAGATTATCCCAGACATCCAGATACAGAATATTTTTGAATGAAATGGACTCCCCAACTATCATCCACTTAAGTTCGGGTATTGTAAGGGGCATCTCACCCAGCATAAAAGGAAGCCGGATTACAATAATTAACAGGAATATCCCGATTAGTCGGTAAGGATCGTTGATTCTAAAAAATGCCAGCAAGGATAATCAGGGTTAGAGTCTAATCCTCTGGAGAGAACCCTTAAATTTGAGTAATAATGGAAGAAAATACAATATATATACAATATTTGCATTGGTATGAGTGAAAGAAAAAGACAACTCAAAATCGCACGGCAGTTACAAAAAGACCTAAGCGAGATATTCCGCCTAAAGCTAAGTGATCATTTTAAAAACACGCTGCTTACTATTACCCGGGTGCATGTAAGTCCTGACCTAAGTGTTGCCCGCATTTATATCAGCGTATTAACTACAGATAACTCCCACGCGATTATTGAACAAATTATTGATCAGAAAAGTGTGTTACGAAAAGCTCTGGGCAACCGGATTGGAAAACAGGTACGCAGGGTTCCGGAGTTGGTATTTCTGGAAGATCATGGATCCAGGCACACATCTGAAATTGATGACATCCTTTCTAATCTGGATATCCCTCCACAACCAGAATAGTTTGAACACTTCCTTTTTTATAGCGAAGAGGTACTTCCTGTCCAGGAAAAAGAGAAATTTTATCCAGGTGATCTCTATGATATCCATGCTTGGAGTTGCCTTCGGAACAGCGGCACTAGTGATTGTTTTATCGGTCTTCAATGGTTTGGAAAGCCTGATACGGTCGTTGTACAGTTCGTTTGACCCTGAGATAAAAATTGAGTCTGCCGAGGGGAAGTGGTTCGATAGGAGTGAGGAACTGTTATTAACAGTAAGTCAGATACCTGGGATCGAGGTGGTGAGCGAGATCATCGAAGATAATGCCCTGATCAGATATCGGGATGCAGAGATGGTGGTGAAAATAAAGGGGGTAAGTGACAACTTTTTGGAACAACAACGACTGGATAAAGTAATTGTTTATGGTGAGCCTGCTTTAAAAAAGGGTGACATAAACTATGCTATTGTAGGACTGGGTGTATCCTACAATTTATCTGTTTCACCAAAAGATGAATTCACTTCGTTACAGGTCTATTATCCAAAAAACATTCGCGCTACTTCTACCAACCCCAGTGGTTTGTATACTCAAAAGTCCATCCTACCCGGTGGAATATTTGCCATTGAAAAGCAATATGATGAACAATACGTATTTGTTCCTTTGGACTTTGCCGCTGATCTGTTTCAGTATGATCAGCGTAGAACATCTTTGGAGATTAAAATATCACCACATCATGATATACTGGATGTACAGGCCAAATTGGCCAAGGCATTAGGAGATACTTACCTGATTACCAACAAGGATCAGCAACATCCAAGCTTGTTCAAGGCCATTAAGATTGAGAAATTGTTTTCACTGGTTACTTTTTTTTTCATTCTTGCCCTGGCTTCCTTAAGTATATTTTTTACCCTCAATATGTTGGTTATTGAGAAACAAAAGGACATCTCTGTATTGCTGGCACTGGGAGCTTCAGGGAGGTTGATCAAAACTATCTTCTGGTTCGAGGGAGCGATTATCAGTTTATCCGGTGCTGTAATTGGATTATTACTAGGATTTGTCATTTGCAGCATACAAATAAAATTTGGGATTATCTCCATGGGGATGCAAACAAGTGTGGTTAATGCCTACCCGGTGAAGATGCAATTATTGGATTTTTTATATACGGCAATTTGCGTGATAATAATTACCTTCATGGCTTCCTATAGGCCAGCCTCTATCGCTTCCAAAACCGAAGTAATCTCACATTTATAGCAAATAATTTCAATGTAATTTTTTATTTCTATAACTGGATTTTTTTTATATATTACCAGTTTAAGTTCGGTTCCATGTGTAAATGAAAGTATCCACCGCTAAATCATTTAAGTTAGTGTATTCCTTGTTCGAGCACGAATGCCTTGGCTATTTATTTGAGTCATATGTTATTCAACTTGATTATAAGAACCGGCTTACATTTCTTCATCAAAATATATCCTCCCAGAACGCCAGTGAATTTGATGATGGTTTAGATCAAAATGATTATGAGCTGATCAGGCTCATGGATTCTATGCAGCAGGATAGGATAATCCAGAAATTTTATAGACGTAAAATAAAGGCTCAGGACTTTTTCCTAAAAATATATGACCCGCGCAAAGGCAACAAGATGATACAAGGGGAAATAGCCAATTATTTGGAGTCCAAACGGGCCAGAATATTGGCTTTGATGAAAGGTAAGAACCTATTTGAGATGGGCAATGACGGGGAACCTGCCTGGAGAAAGATAGAAATCATAAAAGAAAAGGCTTCTGTACTTTTTCATTTTAGGCGCAATTATGATAACACCCATTACTTTCCTACCATCAAGTGCCAAAATGAAAAAGTGGACTTTCAATATCGAAATGCGTTCATAATTTGCGACAATCCCGCATGGATGATCGTAAATGGTAAATTGTTAAGTTTTGAGAAGAACGTTAATGGGAAGAAACTGAGGCCATTTTTGAATAAGAAGTTTATTGTTATACCAAAACAGGTTGAAGAAACCTACTATAGAAAGTTCGTGGCCCCACTCATTGCATGCTACGACGTGTATGCCAAAGGATTTGAAATTCAAAGCGACCATTTTCCCATCCGGCCAATCCTGACTTTCTCCCAACTGGCCTATAACAAGTCCAATGGTAGCCCGGATAGTTATTCCCAAAAGGGCTTGATCAATCTTCCAACAAATGGCTCGAGTAGCCCTTCCCAGAACGGCTCGGACCGGTTGATGTTCGAACTTTCTTTTAGTTATGGCCCCTACAATTACCGGGCCGACAAGATCTGTTCCATAAGCGTGAACCTGGAGCGGATTGGCGACGAATACTTGTTTCATCGGGTAAAAAGGGCAGTGTTTCGTGAAAAGGAGTACCTGAGGCGGCTTAATAATATGGGAATGCCTTTGAAACACGGCTTCACTACCATGAATAAACCCGAAGCATTTTCCTGGTTACAGGAAAACAAGGAGCAACTGGAAGAACTGGGATTTAATGTTCGTCAAACACAGTTAGACAGTAAAAGATATTTTCTTGGAAGGTCCTATATAAGTATTGATGTACAAGAAAACATTGATTGGTTCGACATACACACAGTGGTAAAATTTGGTGAATATGAGATACCATTTCTGCAACTCCGGAAATTGATATTGGCTAAAAAGAATGAAGTTGTGCTTCCAAACGGTGAAATTGGCATTATTCCAGAACATTGGTTCAAAGAATATTCTGAACTTTTTGCATTTATGGAGGAAAATGACCAAACCTCTCAGATGAAGTTGAAGAAACACCATTTAGCGCTGGTACAGGAATTGGGCAAAGCAGAGTTGGCTGCTGTCAGCATGAGTAAGAAACTGGAAGCATTAAAGAAATTTGATCAAATTGAGGACACCCCCTTACCAAAAGCATTCAGGGGAGACCTTCGACCTTATCAAAAAGCAGGATATAACTGGTTGCTGTTTCTTAACAAATTCAATTTTGGAGGATGCCTGGCAGACGATATGGGGCTGGGTAAAACTGTTCAAACACTGGCAATCTTGCAATGTCAAAAGGAAATGGCCCACAGTAGGGCCAGCTTGCTGGTGATGCCTACCTCTCTGATCTATAACTGGCAGTTAGAGGCGCAGAAGTTTACCCCTAATCTAAAAGTCTTTATTTATACAGGCACCAATCGCATCAAGGATATCACACAATTTGATGGATATGACCTGATATTGACTACATATGGCATTACCAGACTGGACATTGAAACACTTAGGAACTATCGCTTCAACTATATTATTCTGGATGAAAGTCAGGCCATCAAAAACCCCAATTCCCACATAACCAAAGCAGTAAAAAAGCTGAATTCCAATTACCGTTTGATTCTAACTGGCACGCCACTGGAAAATAGTACCCTGGATCTATGGTCCCAGATGACTTTTATTAATCCAGGTTTGTTGGGCAACCAGAGGTACTTTAAATCAGAATTTCAAACACCAATTGAGAAGAAACAAGACCACGAAAAAACCCATAAGCTTAATACCATAATTAAGCCTTTTATTCTTCGAAGAAACAAGTCGCAGGTTGCAACCGAACTTCCAGAGAAGGTAGAAAACATACAGTATTGTACCATGACTCCCATGCAGGAGGATCATTATGAAGCTTCCAAGTCATACTACCGTAACAAGATCCTTCAGAGCATTGAAAGTCATGGAGTTAATAAATCGCAGTTTCTATTGCTACAGGGATTGACCCGCCTAAGGCAGATTGCCAATCATCCAAAAATGGTTGATCCCGAGTATACCGGTGATTCGGGCAAGCTGAAGGATGTTACCCATATGCTCAATAATGCTATTGGCAAAGGTCATAAGATTTTGATATTTAGCCAGTTTGTTAAACACCTCTCGTTGTTGAAAACCTATCTCTTAAACAACCACATCCCGTTTAGTTATTTGGACGGAGCCACTAAGGACCGGCAACAGGAGGTCACTAACTTCCAGACTCAAAGTCATGTGAGGGTTTTTTTGATTTCCCTGAAAGCAGGAGGGTTGGGTTTGAATCTTACCAGAGCAGACTATGTTTTCTTGCTGGATCCCTGGTGGAATCCAGCTGTTGAAGCACAGGCCATTGACCGGGCCCATAGGATAGGGCAGGAAAATAAGGTCTTCACCTATAAGTTCATAACCAAAGACACTGTAGAGGAAAAGATATTGTCACTTCAAAAGAATAAGATAAAGTTAGCACAAAACCTGATTACAGTAGATGAGGGATTTGTGAAAACACTCTCTAAGAACGACATAGAGTCCTTATTGCAGTAGTTTTAAATACCCCGCCGGTCTTGAGTAGAATCTGAAATTAAGTATCTTGGCCGATACTACAAGTATTTGTCCGTGGCCAAGATCAAGACTTCTTTTATATGCAGTAACTGTGGAGTTCATTCCGCAAAATGGCAAGGTCAGTGTCAGGGGTGTGGTGAATGGAATACACTTCATGAAGAGTTGATTCAGCCCGCCAAAATTGCTCCCACCTGGCGTCATGACCAGGGCCAGATTCAAAATAAACCCCTCAAACTTTCTCAGGTTGACCTTAAATCTGAGACCCGAATAATCACCAGTGATAAGGAACTTAATAGGGTATTAGGTGGAGGTATTGTTCCTGGTTCCATGGTTCTTATTGGCGGGGAACCGGGCATTGGAAAATCCACTCTTATGTTGCAGGTGGCGCTGCAACTCAGCAACCTTAAGGTATTGTACGTTTCAGGTGAAGAAAGTCAGCAACAAATAAAAATGCGGGCCCAGCGCTTGTCCATGGACTCCGAAAGTTGTTATATACTTACCGAGACCTCTATTGAGCAAATATTTCAACGAATTTCCGAATTGTCCCCGGACCTGTTGATCATTGATAGCATACAGACGCTGCAAACCGTTCAATCGGATGCTGTCGCCGGAAGTATTTCACAAATCCGTGACTGCGCTACTCAATTAATCCGGTATGCCAAAGAGAGCCATGTGCCGATATTTTTAATTGGACATATCACCAAAGACGGAGCTTTAGCTGGGCCAAAGGTGCTGGAGCATATGGTAGATACCGTTTTGCAGTTTGAAGGAGACCGTCATCTGGCCTACAGAATATTGAGAACTTCCAAAAACCGGTTTGGGCCTACTTCGGAACTGGGTATTTACGAGATGCAGGAACAGGGTCTGAGGGGAGTTGATAACCCTTCTGAGATTCTGATATCGCAAAGGGAAGAAGAGCTTAGCGGTGTTTCAATTGCTGCAAGCCTTGAGGGCAATAGGCCATTGTTGATCGAAATTCAAGCATTGGTTAGCACGGCGGCCTATGGAACTGCCCAACGGACCTCCACCGGGTTTGATAACCGGCGGCTTAATATGCTGCTGGCTGTTCTTGAAAAGAGGGGAGGATTCCCGTTGGGGACACAGGACGTATTTCTCAATATCGCCGGAGGTCTTAGGGTTGAAGACCCGGCCATTGATCTGGCAGTTGCCGTTTCCATCATTTCTTCCTTCAATGAGCTGCCTGTTGCCGGCAAAATATGCTTTTCAGGAGAGGTTGGTTTGGGAGGCGAAATCCGGGCGGTAAACCGTGCACAACATCGCATCGGAGAAGCAGAGAAACTTGGATTTACCAAGATTTACCTTTCAAAATATGCCCTAAAGGGAATTACAAAAGAATCAGATATTGAAGTGGTAGGATTTGGGAGGTTGGAGG
>Ga0114949_10002292_pt1 | contig 11913 bp, 10 predicted proteins | sample N074metaG_FD_83505 | JGI IMG/M metagenome (GOLD analysis project Ga0114949, IMG submission 83505) | Deep subsurface microbial communities from Kermadec Trench to uncover new lineages of life (NeLLi) - N074 metaG | ecosystem: Environmental > Aquatic > Marine > Ocean trench > Sediment | place... | reverse complement strand
TTTTTTGAAGCCACTGTGCCAATCTCTCTGGCCATCGGCATCGATCGTATTGCTGCGGGTAACTCGGATCTGCTGCTTCCGGTCGTCGCCATATTCGCTGCGGTCACAGGCCGTTTTGTGATCGTAAGCTTCGCCCGCTACCTCGTTCGCAGCGCCGGCATGCACGTTGCGTTTGATCTACGCCAGGCGCTGTACAGCGCTCTGCAATATCAGGGGTCGTCTTTCTTCAACCGTTACACGATTGGCGACATGATGACGCGCGCTGTCGCCGACATCAGCCTGATCCAGCGCCTGATCGCGATGGGCACAATACTGGCGGTGATCCTGGTCTACGCAAGCGTGATGGGATTCGGCTTCATGCTCTACCTGTCACCCTCGCTGACGGTACTGTTGTTGCCGCCGATGCCGTTCGTGTTCTTCTATGCGCAATGGTCCGCGCGGCAGATGGGCGTTGCATCGCAGGAGGTCCAAGACAGGTTGTCGGACCTCGGCGCGCACGTGCAGGAAAATCTCTCGGGCATTCGCACGATTCAGGCGATGGTGCAGGAAGAAAACGAAATTGCTCGTTTCGCCACTACCAATCAGGCCTACGCGAACGCTTTCTACACTCAGGCCCGAATCAACTCGCTGATGACCGCCTGGATGCCCTCTCTCGCCGCCATCTGTTCGGTCACCATCCTTGGTTACGGCGCCCAACTCGTCATAGAAGGTGAAATGACGGCCGGTGAACTGGTAGCCTTCTTCATGTATGTGAACATGGTCGTCCAGCCCTTCCGAGTTGCCGGCTTCATCATCAGTCTCTTCCAGCGAGCCGCAGTAGCCAGCAATCGGCTTTTCGAAGTGCTGTCACTCTCGCCGGAAATCACAGATGCCCCAACGGGTGACACGCCGCACCGAATCACCGGCGACATTGAAATCCGCAACCTCAGCTTTACCTATGAAGGTCACGAGCAACCGGCGCTGGACTGCATCAATCTCTCGATAAAGCGCGGTGAATCCATCTCGATCATGGGCCGTGTCGGATCAGGCAAGACCACCCTGCTCAAGCAGATCGTCCGCCTGCTCGACACGCCTGCAGGGACCGTGTTCCTGGATGGTCATGATGTCCTCGAGTATCCGCTGGCACAGCTTCGCTCCGAAGTGGCGCTGGTGCCACAGGATCCGTTCCTGTTCGGCGAACCATTGAAGGCAAACCTCACTTACGATGACCCCAATCGCGCGCTCGATCTGATCTGGCAGGCTGCGACATCGGCAGATCTGAAAGGGACGATCGAAGGTTTTCCCGAACAGCTCGACACACTCGTGGGGGAGCGCGGCGTGACCCTATCCGGCGGGCAGAAACAACGTGCCACGCTTGCCCGGGGATTGATTCGCAACGCTCCGGTGCTGATTCTCGATGATTGCTTCTCAAGCGTCGATACAAAAACCGAAGAGCACATTCTCTCGGAGCTGACACGGCTGCGACGGGGACAAACGACTCTTCTTGTTTCGCATCGTGTCTCAACCGCACGGCACTCCGATCGCATCGTGATCATCAATGAAGGCCGAATCGTCGAAATGGGCTCACATCGGGATCTCATCGCGGCCGGCGGTTTCTATGCTGAACTCGAACGCATTCAGCGCGAAGGTGCCGATGAGTCGGATTACGACCAGTTCGGCTCTCCCACAGAGACCGCGACCTGATGGCTGAATCCGCCACCAACCGTCGATCACAACGCGATTACTCGATGTTCGACGCGGAACTATCGGGCGCGGTATTGAACATGAGCCTGCTGCGTCGTTTGCTGAGCTGGATGAAGCCTTACCGGCTCACATTCGCGACGAGCGCGGCACTGATTCTTCTGGCTTCTTCGTTGCAGGTGCTCTTGCCGGTCATCGTTTCGATCGTCGTGATCGATCACATCATCCGCGGTGAGACCGAAAACGTTACCCCCGACCTCGGCATGGTGGACCTTACCGAGTGGTTGGCGAGCACATTACAGATCCCGCCGCTGATCGCAGCCTGCGTGCTCTACTCGTTGCTCTACATCGGCTGGACAGTGGCAGGTCACGCCCACCGCCTGACCCTCATCAGCTCCGTGATCAAGGGCTTGCGCGACCTGCGGCTCGACCTCTTCAGACATCTGGAGACTCGACCCTCCTCTTTCTACGACCGGGTAGCCGTCGGCCGTGTGATGACCCGTGTCACGAACGATATCGAAGCACTCTACGAACTGCTCCGCGGCATCGGCACACTGATCGGTGAATTCGTGCCGTTCTTTGTCGCACTGGGCATCATGCTCGCAATTGATGTTGAGCTGACCCTCATTCTGCTCTTAGCACTTCCCATTATGGGAACGGTGACCTATTTCTTCCGCCGGGCCACCCGGCAGCTGTTCCGGCTCGTGCGCCTCAGCCTCTCGGCACTCAATCAGAACATGCAGGAAAATCTTGCTGGGATGCAGGTCGTGCAGTTGTCAGTTCGCCAGGACTACAACCTGGAGCGCTATACAGGAATCAATGATGAGAATCGCACTTATGAGCTGAAAAGCGCCCGGCTCGAAACGCTCTACGGCGCCTTCTCGGACAGCATGGCTCATATCGCACTCGGTGCGATCGTCTGGTACGGCGGTGGCAGCGTCATCCAGAATGAAATGTCCCTTGGCGGAGTCATTCTCTTTACGAGATTCATCGACATGCTGTTCCATCCGATCGTCGTGCTCGGCGAACAGACCAACATACTCTTCCGCGCAATGGCCTCGGGCGAGCGCATTTTTCAGGCACTCGACTGGGACGAGGTTATCCATGAACCCGCAGAGCCGGTTGCCCTGCCCGACAGGCTCAACGGTGAGCTGACCTTCAAGAATCTGAATTTTGGCTATGACGCGGATGTGCAGGTCCTGCACGACGTGAGCTTCTCTATCTCGGCCGGTGAAAAGCTGGCGATCGTCGGCCCGACCGGCTCTGGCAAGAGCACATTAATTCGCCTGCTCGGTCGATTCTACGATTTTGCTGACGGACAGATTTTTCTCGACGGCATAGATCTCAATCGAATTCACACGCACGACCTGCGCCGGCGTATCGGAGTCGTGCTGCAGGACTTTCATATCTTTTCGGGTACGATTTACGAAAACATCGCCCTCGGCGAATCGAAGATCACACGCGAGCAAGCGCAACAAGCTGCCGAACGAGTCAACGCACACGGCTTCATCAGCTCCCTGCCCAAAGGCTACGATACACAGCTCTCGGAACGCGGACAGAATCTGTCACAAGGACAGCGTCAACTTCTGGCATTTGCGCGAGTGTTGGCGGCTGATCCTGAAATCCTCGTGCTGGATGAGGCGACTGCCAGCATCGATACTGAGACCGAACTGCTGATACAGGATGCACTACGGAAACTTACCGCAGGACGGACCTCAATATTGATCGCACATCGATTGCAGACTGTGCAGGAAGCCGATCGCGTGCTCGTGTTGAACAACGGTGAAGTGGCCGAAATCGGCACGCATGAAGAACTGATCGCGCACGAAGGTATTTATCACACGTTGCATTCACTGCAGTTTCAGGCGGACGAGCCAGCGGACTGAGGATCAAGTATCAACAAATCTGCCAGCCGATGCTGCATAGACAGGTCAGGCGTCGCTGGATAACTGGCTTTGCAATCCATGAACATCTCCGAGGACCCACAGCCGCTGTACTTTATCGTCGATCAGATGAAACAACGCGGCTCCAGACCAAGATAACACCTTGCCGGTGGGGGCAAAACCGAGCAATTGGCCGGTGTGCCGGCCCGAGAAACGCATTTTGACAAAGCAACGATTCGCCTCGCCTACGAGTTCTTCGATTTCGCAGTGATACTCGGATAGGGCTGCATGTATTGATTCTACGTAGGCGATGAACGATGGCAGGCCGACAGTTTCAGTGCCGAGCGATCCCTTGAATACCAGGTCGCTGGTACAGATCTCATCTGCCATCGCGATATTGTGCTGGTTCCAGATTTCTTCGTAGAAGCGACTGATGATCTGTTCTGAATTCATTGGAAATCTATGCGCAACACCTGACGCCGCCTCATCGCAACGTCAGGCATCATCTGGTAGAAACCACCAAACAAAGGCCATCAAGTTTTACACGCCCATTCTGGCGAGAGTATCGATAATCTCTCTCAGGAACCGCTCTGCCGCAGGATAACTGGTCGAAAATTTGGTCTCTAACAGTTTGGCGCTCTCTAATACAGATTTCGCATCGTCCGTTCCCGACGTTGAGTCGAGAAGATCGACGATATCTGAATCCAGTTCCTGCATCAGGAAACGCGTATCGGCATCGATCTTAGTTGTCTCTATTTCTTCATGTAGCTTAGCCAACAGCTCTTGAATCTTTTCATTACTCATATACGTACCAATACCGAATCGTGTGCGTGAGTCATGCAATAGACGCCTGACGAAGTTTAGGCGACAGCCTTCGAATACTGTCGTCAGTCATTCTGCTTTGATGTCCTTTCTGAGTGAACCCTATATTTTGACGCCTGACGCCGAGTTGAGCTGCGGCCGTCAAGACCGGCGCGTTATTGCCTGGAGCGCAGCGACATGCAAAAAAAAAAGTAACGGTCAGGCCGCCAGCTCCAACATAGGGTTAAGGGTCACTTGAATCATCTGATTCTCGGACTCGGTAAGTGAACTGCTTGCGGTCCAATGCTTTTACTAACATCACTTGCGCATCCGGGTACATGACAACGTCATTGCTCTTACGCTCTCCATAAACGAGGTAAGTGCATGGGCTTTCGGATCTATTTTCGAAGTGGTGTGCGATTTCATCTCCAGCCTGGAACCAAATATGATCGCCGACAGCGACTGAATGTTCGCCATCTCCGAAAAAGAGAACCGCTTCGCCGGTAAGAATGAAAACATGTTCTTCCTCAGAGGTGTGGTAGTGATGGTAGCTTGAGGTGCTACCCGGAGACAGTTCTTCGATCCTTGCACCGATATGTTTACCGCTCAGGTCCTTGTATCGATATTCAAGGTCTCGGTGCTTTTCCGCAGTCCAATCTATAGACTCGGTTCTTACGATTTTTGGATCCGATTCTTGAACCATTTGATGATCTCGCTGTGATGCCTATCGCTCATTAGGCGACAAGCCGTTTAACTCCCTTCGGCGGAATCGTAGAAGTGAGGTCATAGTTCACCTGTAGATTCATCCAAAATTCTGGGCTAGTCCCAAGAGCCTTTGCCAGAAGCCAAGCACATCCTCCGCACCTGCATGCTAAACATTTGTTAGTTTGCACCGCTCTTTTACGAACCCTACAAAATCTGGGTCGAAAAGAGGAGTTAATTCCTTCCATACATATAGTGTTCCGGGCCCCGTATGGAGTTGACTACAAAACATCCTCTCGTAGTTTGCCAATACTCTTTCATCTACGGCACCAAGGGGTCACTGAATCCATACGTTTTCAAAGAAAGTCCAGTTTGCAAGAACTAGGCCGCCAAATCTGGTCGCCTCATCGGGAGTAAGACTTGAGACGTCGGCTTCGCCCAGCCTTCTTATACGAGACAACTCGTCGGAGAGGGCTATGTCTAAGAGAAATCCTCTTGATGAATCGAATATCGCTTGTGAAGCAGCGGCTCTTGCTGCGGCTGTGTTTTCACGAATCTGCACACCTACGAAAATCAGCGAGATGATTATTCCAAGAGCACCAACTATTTCCGCCACATGTGCAACGTCTGAAAGCTTCATCTTCTTGTACTTAATGCTTTGAAAACGATTATAGGGCCACCTAACGCCTGTGTTAAGCGGCCGCGAAAAGTGGCGCGGATTTTGCGAACGCAAAAAGCATGGCTCTTTTTGGGGTCCACTTCAACGAATGGTTAGGCGAACGCTTATTTACGCATTATTCGAGCGAGCTTTTTCTTTGCTGCAGATGACAGTTTCTTGGCGTCAGCGAGCGCCTCGTCCGCTTGCCTGTACTCGGACAAAGCCGATTCGAGAGCTGATCCGTCCAGCCACGATAGTACCTGACTGATAGATTTGGAATTGTCACTGATGATGTCGCTTGGTGTATTTTCCAAAATGCCAATCCGATGCTTGCAGTATTGCCCGTTCTGTCCCGCTGGGCATGTACACAGTGCGTTAAGCCTCGACCCGTCCCATAGGAACGTCACCTCGTATGGTTCGGGAGCCGAGCCCTGTATTAGGAAATTGATTTCTTCCATACTCTAGCCTCCCGTCAATCTTGCGCGTTCGCCTAACGCAGTTTAGGCGTCGACGGAAGTTGACGCTGAAATTGCATCCTTTATCTCCTGCACTGTGTTGCTACTGAAAGGGATGAATCTCGATTCCGTAGTTGGTCGTTGCGGGTCTTTGCATATAGCGCCTTTAATCACGGCTTTGTCTCCAAAAATGCCAGTATCTGAGACTATCCAAAATCCTTCCGGGCAAAACTCTTTGTTCAGAAATAGGATGAATAGTTGGTGCCAACCTCTGTGTATCGGCAAAATGGTTCTGCTTTTCAAGTAGCTGGACACCGTCTTGACTTGAACGCGCGATATTGGGTTAGTTTGTTCGCTTCAGCGCCTGGTTAGGCGTCAGCGGTCCATTTCGTGTAGATCGGCTCGGTGTTCGGCTGACGAGGATTTCGCCATGTCGTATGAAGAGCTCGGTCAATTGTAAGTTCATAAAGCACCTCGTCAGCCTTAACATCATGTTTGGCAAACCCTGAAACGATCTCTCGCAAGTCACCCTGATCGATACACCGAGCGACACCAGAACAATAGAACTCATCGTCATTGTCAGCACAAGGATTGGCGTGAAGCGCGAATCTTCCGTCTCTATCCAGGTCGTGACGTTTTGGTGATCCTTGCAAGATAAATACGTACAGACCACCGGCATGAACTATCGGGCAACACGGATGTACTCTAGGCCCACCGTCCTTACGGACCGTCGCAATAAAACCTAATCCTATCCCGTACTGATAGAGAAGATCGTATCCCTGCTGTGATATCTCTGGCGCTAAGCGCTCGAAGTCCGACCAGCTGACACTCTGCATCCCCGTCCTCCTGACGCCTAACGTTTAGATAGGCGGCGCACCGTGACCGGCGATTCTTTTGCGCAAGCAAAAGAAGTGACGGGTAAGTGCGTCCGCTTCATCGATTGGTTAGGCGTCATTCCTATTACCATGTCAATGTTGGCTAGATCCACGTTCATAGTGTTGCAAGCTGTCATTTAGCGGATTCCAGGACATTCGCTCAACACACCATGTTTCTTTGGTTGAGGATAGTAGCTCTGGGTCATCAAGTGTGGCCAGAGCCACATCTATCGGATTCCTCGTATCTCTTCGGTATGTCAGGCTAGTACCACATACGCCGCAAAATGATCTTTCAACACCCACAGAAGATTGGAATATTTGCGGTTCGCCTTTGGTGAATGTGAATGCGCCGGAATAATTTACAGCCCAGGCCACGCTTTCTGCTCCTGCAATCCGTCGACAGGACACACAGTGGCAGATCCCGACTGAAATGGGTTGTTCGTTAATCTGATATCGAACGGACCCACAGAAACAGCCGCCAGTGATTGGAAATTCAATCGTAGTCATATCGAATTTGGCTCAATTTCGATGAGCGACGCCTAACGCAGTATAGGCGAACAGAGTTCGCGTAAGACCGCGTGTTTTTCTTTACTCATGCCCTGCCCCTCCATTGATTGCCGTTTCCAGCTAATCGAGCACACCAATTCTAGCCACCCCGAACAAGCTAATTCTACCTGCCATCTGGTATCTATCTGGATGAATTGTAAGATTGTTCGTCTCTCATCTGATCAACCCAGCTATTCAGTTGATCGAGATCGACGCTGATGCCACCGCATACCACGAGGAGGATTTTTTGTGCCTGCGACAGGCAATCCGCAGCATCGTATATAAGTGATAAACCGGCTCCGCAGGCAGGTTCCACCAACAGCCGGTGACGGTTAGCGAACTCAACACAGGCCCTGATGGCGGCAGCGTCGGAGACAACGACCGATTCAACGCGATGTTTACGGGTCCACTCGAGCGCGGCATCTGCCACTCGGCGAGCGCCCAGGCATTTGGCAATCGACGTGATTGCCGCAAGGTCAACCACTTCACCCGCAGCTATTGCGGCATGCAGTGATTCGGCTCCCGCAGTTTCTACTGCAATCAGCGGTACATCGTGCCAGTTGTTTCGATGCATCCCTTCGAGCACGCCGCACAGCAATCCGCCACCGCCCACGGTGACGACAACGAGCTCAGGTTTACCGTGGCTTTGGGCTACTTCGTCGATCAGCGAGCTGTGGCCGCGCCACAAGGTTGGGTGATCGAACGGTGGAATGTATGCGATGTCATCGGCAACCGCGAACTCCCGCGCCGCCACATCTGCATCGTCCCAGACATCGCCGACAACGCGGACCTCTGCACCCATCGTTTTAAGCTGAATGCGCGTTGACTCTGGCGTGGTCGATGGCACGACGACGAGCACCGGCAAGACCAGTTCGCGGCCAGCATAGGCAACGGCATATCCAGCGTTACCGCCCGATGACGAGACAAATCGAGTGCAACCTGCGGACTTGAGTTCCTGGCAGAGGAGGCCAATGCCCCTGATCTTGAACGATCCGGTGGGCTGCAAACACTCCATCTTCAACCACACGGATTTTCCGAGCGCTGCGTCAGTTTCAGCATCGCGGAATATCGGCGTCTGGATATGTAGCGGAAGTATGTTCGACACCCGGGGGATAGTAGCGGACTTATCTCCCGTTAACACGCGTACGCAGATGTTGCAGCGCCGGACCGACCGCGACTTCCAATCAGCAGTTATTCTTTCCCGCTGTCAGACTCATCGTCGGTTTCGACGTCCGAGGCGTCCGCCGCAGACGAGTCAGAAGGAGCGTCGGCAGGCTCCTCGGTTGCGGAATCCGGTTCGTTCGAATCGAGCCAACGATCTCCACCATGTTCTTCGTCCGGCCAGTCTGAAAAAGGGAATGGCCGGGTTTCCGTATTGAATGTCACGAACTGGAGAATCTGCCGGACGTAGATGCTCAGGTTGTTGCCAAGTCTGAGCAGCGGCTCATTGGCATGGCCGGTGAACAAAATGGCAATGAACTGGAAGATCACTAACAGCGTAATAACTGTTTCTGCGACCGCGTAGGCGATTGTAAAGAACACCATGTAGAGCGCGCGAATCCAGATGTCTTTGCTCGTCAAACGCTGCTTGATTTCTTTGTCCATTGTATTGCTCCGTTGGCGGGTCTGATCTTACCCAACTAGTAAGCAACATTGGTACCAACTATTTTGATATGTCTTTCAATGAGTTAGCGGACAGAACTGCAGGATTATGGTGGAATTCACCACATGTTCGCTGGAACGGCCGCTCCCAAACCGCCCAACCCGGTCGGCTTCGACCAACGCTGAACCGACCCGGAGGCATCTGATTTCCGCTGCTGCAGATGCTAGTCTGCTTGATACCTGCTGTGCATAGCTTGAACGCTTAACAACTAACATGTGGCTGCACGTAACCTGTGAATTTTCCTTTGATGTGGCGGTCGACACCCCAATGGTCTTCATGCTGCGGCCGCGAAGTAGTCCGACCCAATGGGTAGCGGGAGAAGAATACCGCCTCTCGCCGTCAGTGCAGGTCATCGAGTTCGCCGACGGCTTCGGCAATCTCTGCCAGCGTCTGGTTGCCCCAGTTGGGGAGTTTCATATCAAAACCTCAGCGGATGTCCTGGTCGCGAATCAACCCACGGTTCCGGCCGTAGTGCCCTATATCAAAATACCGGAGCTGCCTGACAACGTATTCGGGTTCTTACTGCCGAGCCGCTATTGTGAATCCGACCGCTTTGGCCAGTTGGCCACAGAGATCGTCGGTGATGCGCTACCCGGCTATGAACAGGTTACGGCGATTACCGATTGGGTGTGCAGGACGATCCGCTACACGCCGCTGAGCAGCACGTTCCCCATCTCAGCAATTGAAGTTAATGAAAAAGGTGAAGGCGTGTGTCGCGACCTGGCACACATCGCCATCGCACTGTGCCGTGCCCTGTGCATTCCTGCACGTCTCGTTGTGGGCTACCTGCAGAACCTCGAACCGATGGATATTCATGCCTGGTTTGAGGCGTTCGTTGGGGATAAGTGGTACACCTTCGATCCACTGGGTCCTGTATCTGACGCGGGGCGCATCGCCATCGCTCACGGCCGCGACGCCACCGACGTGGCTATTTACAACCAGTATGGTCCGTTGCTGTTGCCCCAGCAGATGCAAGTGACCGTCAAAGAGTTCGATCGGACTGATTGAAGTCGTAGATTGTCGAGTCCAATCCAACAGACCGGCACATGAAAGCGCCCGCTCCAGCAATCCTCCCGCTCAACTCCGCCGATGTGTCGTTGCAACTCGTTGGTGGCAAGGGTCGCTCATTGGCGAAGCTTGCAGCGGTGGGACTACCGGTGCCGGCCGGATTTCTACTTGCGACGAGTGCCTATCAGGATTTCGTCGACTTTCACGATCTGCGCGAAGCCATCGTTGAAATCGTTGCCGCAGTAACCACAGACGATACGACCTGTCTAGATACAGCATCAGCCAGAATTCAAGCATTGTTTGACGCCGCGGAATTACCTCCGACAATCGTTGAACCGATTGCCAACGCATACGCAGCACTGGACGGAGACGATCCGCCGGTCGCCGTGCGTTCGTCCGCGACAGCCGAGGATCTCCCGGAGCTGTCGTTCGCTGGCCAGCACGATACTTATCTGAATGTACGCGGCGAGGCGGCAGTGCTGGATGCTGTACGTCGTTGCTGGGCATCGCTATGGACCGCTCGCGCGATCGGCTACCGACAGCGGACGGGCATCGACCAGGATGCCGTCGCGCTGGCAGTGGTTGTTCAAGTCATGGTGGATGCGGACGTCTCAGGCATCCTGTTTACCGCAAACCCGGCCAGCGGCGAGCGATCTGAAATCGTTGTCAATGCAAGCTACGGCTTAGGTGAAGCGATCGTTGGTGGGGAGGTAACCCCCGATACCTTTGTGCTGGAGCGTGATGGTTTTCAGACTAAAGAGCGCACCATTGGCAGCAAGCATACGATGATTCTGCCGGCAGGTGATCAGGGCACAGCCAGACAACCCGTGGCAGACGGCAAGCGCCTCGAATCATCGCTGTCGGATGTAGAGTTGAGTGAACTGGCCGCACTGAGCATGCAGGTCGAAGAAGTATTCGAAGACACACCCCAGGACATCGAGTGGGCCGTGGCCGACGGCGTGTGTTGGCTGTTGCAGGCACGGCCTATTACGAATCTACCACCGCCACCACCTCCGGTGGTCACCTGGGATCCACCTTATCCGGGCGCCAAGCTGATTCGGCGGCAGGTGGTGGAAAACATGCCGGAGCCACTCTCGCCGTTGTTTGACGATCTGTACCTCACCATCGGGCTCGATCAAGCACTGGATGAGTTCATGACGGATATGGGCGTGCCGTTCGATATAGAGGCCTTCATCGACCGACCCATGTTCCTCACCGTGAACGGCTACGCTTACTCCCGCGCCAACTACAAATTTTCCTGGCGCATGCTGCGACTCATCCCGAGAATCATTTACTGGTACGCCACAGCTTTGCCGCGGATGATGAAAAACCTGATTCCCGTCTGGCGCGACGAAAAATTGCCCGCTTACCTGGCAACGATCGATCAATGGAAAACTCTCGACCCTGCAAGCGCAAGCGATAAGCGATTGCTCACGGGCGTACGTGATCTGACGTCAGCTGATGCGGTGTACTGGTTTGCCGTGAGTATCGTCATGGGTGTCGCAAAAGTGACCGACGGGCTGCTGCATTTCTTTCTTACCTCGAAAGCGGTGAAAGGAGATCTGACCAGCGGCATGTTCCTGCGCGGCTTCCCATCGAAAACACTCGAAGCACAGGAAGATCTGGAAGCGATCGCCAGACA
>Ga0114949_10002291_pt1 | contig 11913 bp, 8 predicted proteins | sample N074metaG_FD_83505 | JGI IMG/M metagenome (GOLD analysis project Ga0114949, IMG submission 83505) | Deep subsurface microbial communities from Kermadec Trench to uncover new lineages of life (NeLLi) - N074 metaG | ecosystem: Environmental > Aquatic > Marine > Ocean trench > Sediment | place... | reverse complement strand
GTTGGATTTCTTCAGGATATCTTTTCAGCCCGGATGGCAGGCTGTCAATCAGCGCCGATGAACAGGCGATGCAGCGCGCCGTAAATTCAACCGTGCCACTTGGTATCTCCAGCCGTTTGGTGAAAACTGACGGTAATACAGCAATCGCACGCAGCATTGTTGAACGTGTGTATGGGAGAGAGTCATGCGTATAGGAATCAACGGCACCGGATTGGTGCAGAAGGCGTCAATCGACGCTATCAGCGACGACGCGCAGCGCGCCGCTGATGACGGGTTCGCCAGTTACTGGCTCGCGGAACATCCGACAGGAGGGTTTGATGCACTGACGGTGCTCACCGTCGTCGGACTGCGTGTTCCAGATCTGGAACTGGGTACTGCAATCGTTCCGACATTCCCGCGTCATCCGATGGTGCTCGCCGGCCAGGCGCTAACCACGCAGAGTGCCATCGGCAATCGTCTGACGCTGGGGATAGGGTTGTCACACGCGCCTATGATGGCAGAACTGGGTTTGTCGTTCGACAAACCCATCAGACATCTCAAGGAATATCTCTCGGTGCTGCTGCCACTCCTCGAAGACGGCAAAGTGGCGTTTTCCGGGGACACCATATCCTGCAATGCCCAATCGTTTTTTCGTCCAGAAGCCCGTTGTCCGGTCGTTGTCGCAGCGTTAGGGCCACAGGCATTGAAAGTCGCGGGACGCATGACTGACGGGACCACGCTGGCGTGGGTCGGTCCACGCACGGTACGCGAACACATAAAGCCGAGGTTGACGGAGGCAGCAACTGCGGCAGGCCGAACCGCACCTCGAATCATTGCAACGCTGCCGATCTGCGTTACGGACGACGAAGCCCGTGTTCGGACACGCATTACTGAAACTCTTACTATGTACGGCAAACTACCATCATACAAAGCGATGTTCGAACGCGAAGGGGTAAGTGAACCCGGTGAACTTGCACTCGTCGGCGATGAATCTCGCGTGCAAGATCTCGTCGCGAATCTGGCGGACGCGGGAGTGACGGACTTTGCAGCATCTGAGTTCACAACGAATCCTGCAGAGCGCGAGCAGACACGACAGCTTCTCATTGCACTTGCCAGAGGCTAGCTGGCAGCTGACTCTGTGGCAGGCGTTATCCTGCCGGAACCGTCCGGCGCGCAGCGCTAACCTGCAACGATCTGATCGACTGAATCTGAGCAGTCTTGCAACAACCTTCGATAGCTGCTTGTCGGGTTGCCGTACTCAACCGCGAGTTGTAGTCTCGCAGGCGAGGGAGAGGGGGAAATCACCATGCGTCGAAAATACTTTGGCACATTGCTCATTCTGGTTTGCGCGTTAACCGCACAACATGTAACCGCACGTAATCTCGACGACGCAGCGCTTGCGGACGAATCCAATACAGCAGAATGGCTGGCTTATGGCAGGACTTACAGCGAGCAGCGCTTCAGCCCGCTGACGCAGATCGACCCGCACAACGTCTCGGACCTGAAGGTCGACTGGTATCTCGATCTGCCTGACGCAGCCGGACTTGTTGCAACCCCTCTGGTCGCTGATGGCGTCATGTATTTTTCCGGCTCGCGCAACATCGTGCGCGCAGTGGACGCCACCACCGGAAAGCTATTGTGGCGTTACCAGCCGACGCTGGCAGAAGGGCGCTCACGCGTTTCTTTTCTCCATGGCAGCCGTGGCGTCGGTTTATGGCAGGACAAGGTGTACACCGCCACAGTCGACGGCCGCCTGATCGCGCTGGACGCAGCGACCGGCAAGGAAATCTGGAGCGTGCTGACCGTCGATCCAGGCAAGGCGCTCTATATCACCGGCGCGCCCAAGGTATTCAAAGGCAAAGTCCTGGTCGGCAACGGTGGCACTGAAAACGGTGCCACTCGAGGCTATGTGACTGCGTACGATGCCGAGACCGGCAAGCAAGCCTGGCGCTTCTACATCGTCCCCGGTAACCCCGCCGATGGATTTGAAAATGACGCGATGAAAATGGCGGCGAAAACCTGGACCGGTGAATGGTGGAAGTACGGCGGTGGCGGCAACGCCTGGCATGGTTTCACTTACGATCCGGAGTTCGACGCGCTCTACATCGGCACCGGCAACGGCGCACCCTGGAACCGAAAAATTCGCAGTCCCGGCGGCGGTGACAATCTCTTCATCTGCTCAATCGTGGCGCTGGACCCGGACACCGGCGAGTACCTCTGGCACTACCAGACGACGCCAGGGGAAACCTGGGACTACAACTCCAACATGGACATCGTGCTCGCCGACCTGAAGATCGAAGGCCGTGAGGTGAAGGCGCTCATGCATGCGCCGAAGAATGGATTCTTCTATGTGATCGATCGCGCCAACGGCAAGCTCATCTCCGCCGAACCCTTCGCTGAAGTGAACTGGGCATCGAAAATCGATCTGGCAACCGGTCGGCCGGTGGAAGTACCGGGTTCCCGCTACGAAGACGGCGTTGCCAATGTGACGCCCGGGCCCTTCGGTGCACACAACTGGCCGCCGATGTCGTACAACCCCAATACCGGTCTCGTCTACATTCCGACCATTCATCAACTATGGCGCTACAGTGATGAAGAAGTTGAACTCGACAGCTGGCAGTCGCCCGACTGGCAATCCAACGTTCCAACTGAAGGCACGGGGGTCGCCTGGGAGGTCATCGGCAATCGATCCGACGGCATCCGCGGCACGCTCCAGGCCTGGGACCCGGTCCGCCAGCAGCGAGTCTGGGAGGTGGAACTGCCGGAGCCCTGGAATCCCGGGACGCTGTCAACCGCGTCCAATCTCGTCTTTCAGGGCCGTGCCGACGGTGAATTCGTCGCCTATCATGCCGCTACCGGGGAGGTGCTGTGGCGATACCCGATGGGACTCGGTATCGCGGCACCGCCGATCACCTATGCAATCGACGGTCGCCAGTACGTCGCTCTGCTCGTTGGCTGGGGCGCAGCCTATGCAGCGTTGGGCGGCGAAGAGGCGGGTGCACTCGGCTGGGCCTACGGCGAGCATACCCGGCGCCTCATCGCTTTTTCCCTCGACGGTGACACCGCGATGCCGGCGCTGCCGCCGCCAGTGGTACCGACACCGATCGCAGCGCCGTTCTTTGAAGTGCAGGAGAGTCTTGCTCTAAACGGTGCGGACTTATACGGGCAATGCAGTATCTGCCACGGCGATGGGACGATCTCCGGCGGTGTCGCGCCTGACCTCAGGGCTTCCCCGCTGGTTCTGACCGATGCAGCCTTCGCCGAGGTCGTGCGCTCCGGGCGCCGGGAACTCGGCATGCCGAAGTATGAATCACTCACCGACAATCAGCTGCAAGCCCTGCAGCACTATATCCGCGAGCAGGCCAATCTGCAGCTGGCCCTTTAGCGCAGAATCGGCGAAGCGGCGCGCAGCACGCAACAGACCTCAAGCTAACTGACAAACCACCGGTTTCAGGCCGATTCTGAATCGTTGTATCGGAACCCGTTCACACCTGCGTGAGAATCGAACCGCTAACCTTCTGTCACGCAGATGTCGTGCGCGCGCCACAATCACCCAGGAACGATGCCGCAACGATTGAGGCCGCGCCGCTTGGCGAGGCAGAATCAGATGAGTGTCTTACAGCAGTCAGAACTCAGTCTCAAAGCGACCGTGGTGACGCTATGCAGCTTGTGCGTCCTGCTTGCCGGTGCAGCGCTTTATCGCGTGTCTATCGAGGCGGACTTCACGCTGGCGGGCATCGCAGCACTCGCAATCCTCCTCGGTCTCGGGCTCTACAAGATGCAGGCCTGGGCCCGCGCAGCCTGGTACGCCATCTGCTGGCTGATGCTGTTGGTCATCATTTTCGGTTACCTCGTGAATCCATTCGAAGCGATGGACAGAGCAGCCATGGGCCTTGAACCAGAGACCTGGCAGGTCATGTTATTGCACGTTGTGCCCTATCTGGTCGCGTGCCTCTGGGTCATCCACATCCTGGGAAAATACCGATCCCGCTTCAGCAACCCACTCAAGCGTAGCGACGGCACCGCAGGTATCCGAGAGGAATCGACGGCTGCGCCCCCGCCGTTGTCCAGCAACCCCGAATAGACACGAAACGGACTTAACCCGGAGCAGAGCGCGAACGAGTTTGCCTGCGGTGACTCAACCGCTCCAGTCGTGCGTAAACAGCACACGGGTACACAGACTCAACGCGACCTGGTTCACATCTGGTCTTACAACACGCCTACCCACGTAGATTTGTAAACGGCCATAAGGCACCCTTGCGGCGTGTATTGATTAGGACGATTCATGCACCTGCTACTCGGGCTGGCATTGGGCATTGTCGGTGGACTCATCTACGGTGAAGGCGGCTTTCTGTTTGGCGCACTGCTCGGCGTTGGCGCCGCTTACCTCCGCGCTTTACAGCTCGATGTCAGAAAACTGAACGATCGACTCGACCGGCTGGACGGCCGGGTGCCCGAACCGCCACAAAGTACCGATGACCTGCAAACACAACGGACCGCTCCGCGTCCCGCCGAAACAGCGCCGAGCGAGCCTGGTGTGCGGATGAGAAGCGGTCAGATCTCCCAGTCTTTAAGTCAGCAGCCAACAGACGGGTCAGCGGACGAAGCGGCGGGGGCTGCGGAACCAGCAAAATCATCCAAGTTCCAAAGCAACGTTCGTATTCTTGTCAATTTCATCCTCGCCTTCTTCACAACCGGAAATCTGGTGGTGCGTATCGGGGTCGTGGTGCTGTTTTTCGGCGTCGCGTTTCTCTTGCGATACGCCTACGAAAATTCCCTTCTGCCGGTCGAACTGCGCCTCGCCGGCAGCGCGGCCGGCGGCATTATCCTCGCGATCGTTGGCTGGCGCCTGCGACATCGCGCGGATACGTACGGCGTGGTGCTGCAGGGCGCCGGTGTCGGCCTGCTGTACCTGACGATTTTCGCTGCAGCACGCATGTACGATCTGCTGCCAATGTCTGCCGCGTTCGGCATGCTGGTAGTTCTCGTCACGGCATCTTCAATACTCGCCGTAGTGCAAAACGCCCAGGCGCTTGCGATATTTTCAATGGCAGGCGGCTTTCTGGCACCGGTGCTCCTGTCGACCGAGACAGGCAGTCACGTGGCCCTGTTTTCCTACTACGCCCTGCTCAACGGCGGCATTCTGGCCATGGCATGGTTCCGCTTCTGGCGCTGGCTCAACTGGGTGGGTTTCATCTTTACGTTCGCGATCGGTGCAACCTGGGGCTATCAGTACTACAAGCCGGAGTTTTTCAGCACCACCGAACCCTTCCTGGTTCTGTTCTTCTTTTACTACGTGGGCGTGAGTCTGCTTTTCGCGCGCCGCAAGGAAGTCGACCTCACAGGCATCGTCGATGGGACACTGGTTTTCGGCACCCCGATCATTGCCTTCGCGCTGCAGGCGGCGCTGGTATCCGACGTGGAGTTCGGCCTCGCCTATTCCGCACTGGGTGCCGCCGCAACCTACGTGCTGCTGGCGCTGTGGCTGAAACGGCAGGACGCCTTCGGTGATCTGCTCGGTCAGTCGTTTATCGCACTCGGCGTCGTGTTCGCGACACTGACAATTCCATTCGCCTTCGACAACCAGCGTTTCACGGGTGCGGCCTGGGCGCTGGAAGGTGCCGGGTTACTCTGGGTGGGGCTACGCCAGCAACAGATGCTGCCGCGACTTTTCGGCATGCTGTTGCAGCTGGCTGCGGCCGCCGCCTTTCTCACTGGAATGGTCGGCAGCGATAGCGCCACGCTGCTGCTCAACAGTACTTTCCTGGGCGCAGTTATGCTGAGCCTGGCCGGCGGCTACTCAGCCTACCTGCTCTCAACGCGGGGTGAAGTTCTGCACCGGTTTGAAACCATGGCGCGCTGGTTCTTTCTGCTGTGGGGTACCTTGTGGTGGTTCTTTGGCTGGCTGCATGAAATCGACAGCTACCAGCCATCGTGGTACGGCCGGTTCGATTCGAACAACGTCAATGAGAATCTCTTCGTGCTGCTGGCAGGTGCTACCACGGCGGTATTCGTCGTGCTCGCACGCAGACTGAACTGGCGGGAAGTGTTGCTGCCCGGCTACTTTCTATTGCCCATGCTGATCGTCGGCTTGTTTGCACTGGATCAACAATGGGATGCACAAACGCCGCTCAGCGATCTTGGCTGGCTCGCCTGGCCAGCGGCGTTTGCAGGCCTCATCTGGCACCTGCACAACGCCCGTAAAATGCCTCGGCCATTACCGCTATGGCATGCTGCGAGCTGGTGGTTTGCCGCGCTGTTCAGTGCCTGGTCCGCGGTTGCACTCACTCACCAGCTGCTGCCCGATACCGCCTGGGAATCCATGCTCTGGGCAGCCGTGCCCCTCGCACTGGTGGTCGGCCTGCTGAGTCTGAAAAATCGTGACCACTGGCCGCTGACCGACTCACCGGACAGCTACCTGGGTTGGGGAATGGGCCTGCTGCTTGGCGCTCTGCTGATCTGGCTGCTCATCTCCGGGGTGCAACCGGCGGATCCGGCACCACTGCCCTATATCGTCGTCATCAATCCCATTGAGCTGACACAACTGGCAATTATCTTTGTCGTATTTGCCTGGACGAGGCAGCTCACCAAAACCCGCCTCGCGGGTAAGGAACGGCTGCTGCGCATAACGCTCGGCGGGATGGTTTTCATCTGGTTGAACCTCACGGCGGCTCGCGCAGTACATTACTACGGCAATGTCCCATACCCGATCGACGCTATCTTCGAAACCGATGCGTTCCAGATGACGGCGACCATTCTCTGGACGTTGACTGCGCTCGTCCTCATGGGATTCGGCACCCGGCGCAGCTTACGGCCAAGCTGGATTGTGGGTGCATCCTTGTTAGGCATTGTCATACTTAAGCTCTTCACACTGGATCTGTCGAATCTCGACATCGTCGCGCGCATCATTTCATTCATCTCAGTGGGTGTCCTCATGCTGCTGATTGGTTACCTTGCTCCGCTACCACCGCCAAAAGCGGAAGCCGGCGCGACATGAAGTGGTTAACTGCCATTATCATGACCGGTTGTGCGTTGATTGCGCATGCAGGACCTGCGGATTTTGCCCGCGGCCGTGTGATTGTCGTCGGCGAAGATCTTTTACAGCGCGCGCGCCTGCCGCAGGATGTCTATGAATGGGTGGTGCGCGACGATCTGGGCGATCTGCGTGTATTCAACCGTGAAGCTGAGCAGGTGCCATACGCTCTGCGGCGGCCGGCAACCACCTCGTCGCACAGTGACTGGCAGGATCTACCGGTATTCACGCTACCCATTGCAACGCCGACAAGCACCGCCGGTACCGAGGTCAAAATAGAACTCGGCAAAGACGGCGCGGTGGTCGCCGTGCACGGCGGCGATTTCGAACACAGCGAGCGAGCCAACTATCTGATCGATCTCAGCCAGTACGATCATCGGGTCGCCGACCTCGAACTCAGCTGGACAGAAACCGCAGACAACTTCATCAGTCATTTTCGGGTGCTGGCCAGTGACGATCTAAACGAGTGGCGAACCGTGACAAGCTCCGCAACGCTTGCCGCACTGGAAACGGGCGGTAAACAGATTTTCGTCAACCGTATCGAGCTCAACGACGTCTCAGCCGAATATCTCAAATTGCAGCAACTTGATGGCGCCGACACAATCGCCATCACCAGCGTCACAGCACGTACCAAACTGGCCGAGCTGCCCCGGCGAAATTACAAAGTGCTCGCAGCAAGTGCGGCAGACGGCGGCTATGAATTCGACACCGGCGGCAGGTTCGCGCTGGACCGTGTGACTGTGGAGATTGCGCGGCCAAGTTACCTGGTGGAGGCGCGGCTTTATTCCCGGGCAAACACGCAGGACAAGTGGCGAGATCGAGGACGACGCACTTTTTACCAGGTGACGATCAATGGCAGCAGTGTCGCATCGGATCCGGTGCGGTACGCATCTCCCTATCACCGTTTCTGGCGGGTGGAACTGCTCGGCGACGAGGTAGCGACTCCCAGCCTGCGAATCGGCTGGCTGCCGGATGAGCTGGTATTTCTCAAGCAGGGCAGCCCGCCGTTTACCCTCGCCTACGGGCAAGCGGACATCAGCGGCCGCCCGTGGCCAATCGAGGATCTGCTGACACGTCTGGGAACCGCGCAGGAGTTCGATCTTCTACCATTTTCGACGCTGCGCGAGCCGGAAGTTCTCGGCGGCGCTGAGCGCCTCATCGCCAAGCCCGCTGCGATCGACTGGCAGACGATCACGCTGTGGCTCATCCTGCTGATCGGTGTCAGCGTGATTGGCGCTCTGGCGTATCGAGTGGTGCGCCAACAGTAACCTCGTCTCGAGAACGCGTTCGTTTTCTTGACTGATCCTTTTTTACCGATTCTACGTTTGCTCAGTCATTTCAGAATGGCGATCAGGCGCCAGCCTCAGACAGGCGCTCGTTCAAAACACTCAGCAGTGCTTTGATGCGCATCTGACTGAGGATTTCATTGGTGCTTTCGATACCCAGTGCCGCGATTTCGGCGGCGTCTTCCGCACTCATATCATCACCGAAGTTGCGCAGAAACTGATCCACATCTTCTTCCGCCAGCGCCCGGGCACTGTCCTGATAGCGACTCAGGAATGCTGGTGAGTAACCTCGTGCATCGGTAAATCCCGCACTTCGGACCTGGCCCCACCTGCGCAGAATTGCGCAGTCACGAAAATCGAACCAGCGCTCACCATCGCGTTCGACCGGCGTGACGATTCCCAGATTGCACAGCTCCTCGAGCTCAACTTCGCTCAGATCACTATCCGCCAGGACTTCGGACAGGAGTCGGTCGGGTGAGGGCGCCACGCCAGCCACGAGCGCCGGCAGCAACCGTTCCAGACCCTGCAGCGTTTCGCGTGCAGCGAGCCGGTCAAATTCGGCGCTGTTGAGGATTGACTTGATACGCGCCAGCGACATCTGTCGTTCCTGTTGCAGATGGCGAATGGCGCGCAGGCGCTTGACGTGCGTGTCGTTGTAATACGCGACATTGCGCTTGGGCTTGTCCGGCTGCGGGATCATGCCTTCGCGAATGTAGAAGCGTATGGCTTCGCGCCCGACCCCGGTGCGGGCTTCGAGCTCTTTCATTTTGATCGCACTCATCTCGACGACTTCCAACCCAGATAGCGAATGCGTTAAACCGGATGTACCCGTACCGGCAGTTCCAGAAAACCTGCGACGAAGTTCGAACGCACTCTTACCGGCTCGCCTACGACTTCGACCTTGTCGAAACGCTTCAGGATCTCTTCCCAGACGATCCTCAACTGCATCTCCGCCAGGCGATTACCCATGCAGCGATGCAGGCCAAAGCCAAACGACAAGTGCTGGCGCGGATTGTCCCGATCGATCAGGAATTCATTGGCCCGGTCGATCACGGTTTCGTCGCGATTGCCGGATATGTACCACATGACGACCTTGTCGCCTTTCTTGATCTGCTGACCACCGAGTTCAACATCCTCTAACGCCGTGCGACGCATGTAGGCCAGTGGTGTCTGCCAGCGGATGATCTCGGAAACCATTTTCGGAATCAGTTTCGGATTGTCGCGCAGCTTCTGGTATTCGGCCGGGTTCTCATTGAGCGCCAGCACCCCACCGGTGATCGAATTGCGCGTGGTATCGTTGCCGCCGACGATCAGCAGCACCAGAGTGCCCAGATACTCCATGGGGGTCATGTTTTTTGTCGCCTCACCATGAGCCAGCATGGTGATCAGATCCAGACGCCCACTCGGTTCTTTGTTCACGCGTTCGTTCCACAGCACGGTGAACTCCTCGAGACACTCCATGAGCGCGGCCTCGCGCTCTTCTTCAGTGACATCGCTCGCGCCGACCAGATTCGGACTGGATGTCGCCATGTCTGACCAGAATGTGAGCTTGTGGCGCCGCTCGAACGGAAAATCGAACAGCGTGGCGAGCATCCGGGTCGTGAGCTCTATCGACACCAGGTCCACCCAGTTGAAGGTTTCGCCCACCGGCAGCGAATCGAGAATTTCGGCGACCCGTTCGCGAATCAGCGGTTCAAGCAGCATCAGATTACGTGGCATGACGACGGGTTGCGCGACCTTGCGCTGCTCGTCGTGCACGGGCGGATCCAGAGTGATGAACCCGGCTTCTAACGGAAAGTCCGGATCCGGATCGCCCAGCACGATGCTGACCGCGGAAGAGAAGAGTTCATGGTGCTTGTCGACCTGGACGATGTCGTCGAATTTCGTCACGGACCAATAGGGGCCGAAGTCACTCTCGGCGCAGTAATGCACCGGCGCTTCTTTGCGCAGCCGTTCAAAGTAGCCCCAGTGAGTGTCTGTTTCGAACAATTCCGAATCCGAAACGTCGATCTTATCCAGCGGGATCGAGTAAGGGTCCTTGCCGGCTTGGCCTTTGGACACTGGTTGGTTGGTCTGGGTTGCTTCGCTCATGCTTCCTCCCGGGTCGTGGGCGATTTGAATGGCGCAATCTAGCAGATTGCGTTTTACGTATCAATACTACGTATTAAATCGGTAGCCGGCTGCTAATCCGCCTGCAGGCGGCGGTAGGCGGCGTCTCCCTGGCTGTCCGCAATCGACGTGCCGAGCTCGTGTGCGTCGAGAATGGCGCTTTTCACGACATCGGCCGTCACGCTGACGGGCATGTTGTGGATCGGCGGAAATTCCGCGGCGATCCCGGCAACCGTGTCCAGGTGAGCCGTGTCAGCGGGTCCCAGTGAGATCTGCCCCAGGTGAACGGGCAAACCGACCGCCGCAAAGAAACTCGCGACCCGGGTTGCTTCGTCAGGTTTCGACTCCATGACCAGTTGCGCAACCACGCCCATGGCCACCATTTCACCATGCAGATAGTTGTCGTGCACCTGTGGGATCGCCGTGTAGCTCTGGGCAATGCTATGAGCCGCGGCGATGCCGCCGCTTTCGAATCCCAGCCCACTGAGCAAGGTATTGGCTTCAACGACTTTTTCCAACGCGTCGTCCACGGTGTTTGCAGCAACCGCTTTGGCGGCGGCGGTACCCAGGTCATACAGAGTGTGCGCACAGATTTCTCCCATCGCGCACGCGGCGAGCGTGGGTCTGGCGCCGAGCGGCGTGCGTGCATTTTCGTTTTCCAGACAGACACGCGCTTCGTACCAGGTGGCCATCGCATCTCCCATGCCGGCAACCAGATAACGTTCGCTGGCCTCGGCCACGACGCCGGTGTCCACGATGACGAGAGCAGGACTCTGCGGATAAGACTCGAAACCTTCCATGACACCGGCAGGCGTGTAAATCACAGACAATGCCGAACAAGGCGCATCGTTTGATGCAAGCGTCGGCACGATGACCACCGGCACACCGAGCCGGTAGGCGATCGCTTTCCCCGCATCCACGCACTTGCCACCGCCAACCGCAATCAGGCAATCAACGGCAGCCTCGGCAAAGTGCGCGGTATGCGTTTCAATTTCAGCGCGCGAACATTCACCGTCGAAGGTGCTGGCCGCGACGTCGATGCCGGCACCTTCGAGACTGCTGATCAGCGTTGCAGCATCTGCCGCCAGGCCCCGCCTTGATGCCAGCACGCCCGAACGCTGCGAATTCAGCAACGACAGGTAGCGGCCCGTCTCTTCGAGTACGCCCTGGCCCTGGATGTAGCGTTGCGGAGAAATGAAGACTCTCGGGACGCTTTGTACGTTGCTGCCCGCAGGCGCGTAGACGGACTGGGGATCGAAGGGCGGTGGTTGAGACATGGCAGTTCCTCCTGGAAATACCATGGTAATGGAAAACGCTATCTCTCACGCCACCCTCCGGCGGGAAGATCTCAGCAATCGGCATCAACGGTCAGGACTAGCCGCGCCTTTTCGATCTCGCCGCAGTGCTGACGGCGTCAACGAGTTCCTGATCCAGATGGCCGTCGGCAACGAGCCCGTTACTGTGTTGAAAACGGCCGAGCGCACCGCGGGTCGCCGGGCCAAGAAT
>Ga0114949_10002290_pt1 | contig 11914 bp, 12 predicted proteins | sample N074metaG_FD_83505 | JGI IMG/M metagenome (GOLD analysis project Ga0114949, IMG submission 83505) | Deep subsurface microbial communities from Kermadec Trench to uncover new lineages of life (NeLLi) - N074 metaG | ecosystem: Environmental > Aquatic > Marine > Ocean trench > Sediment | place... | reverse complement strand
TGGATGACCCCCTGCGGGCTCAGACCATGCTGCGCTGCGTTCAGGAGATCATCACCAACAGCATCCGCCACGCCGACGCTACCAACCTCTGGCTGGAGTTCACCCGTGAAGGTGATCATGTCGCCCTCAGGGCCCATGATGACGGATGCGGTACCAGCCGTGTCCGAGCCGGCAGCGGCCTGACGGGGATGCGGGACCGCCTGCGGGAACTGGGGGGGAGCGTACACTTCACCTCGCAATCGATGCATGGCTTCCAGGTTGATATTCACCTGCCTCTCCTGGAGCCGGCCCCATGATCCGGGTCTGCCTTGTAGAGGACCAGACGCTGGTGCGCGAGGGATTGCGCAGCCTCCTGGATCTCATCGACGATATCGAGGTGGTCGCCGAGGCGCGGGATGGCGAGGAGGCCATCCGTGTCATTCCGGAGGTGCAACCCGACGTGGTGCTTCTGGATATCCGTATGCCGCGCAAGAATGGGCTGGAAGTCCTGGCCGAACTGAAAGACAAGGGTCTGCCACCGACTCTGGTGCTGACCACCTTCGACGAGGATGGCCTGGTCCTGGACGCCATCCGCGCCGGGGCCCGCGGCTTTCTTCTCAAGGATGTCTCCTTGGAGCAGCTTGCCTCGGCCATCCGCGCCCTGGCGGCCGGCAAGACCCTGGTGCAGCCGGCAGTGACGGAACGGATGCTGCGCAGCCTGCACCGGCAGCAGGCGGATAGCCCCGACCTTCAGCTGGCGGAGCCTCTGACGGAAAGGGAGACGGAGATTCTTCGTCTCATGGCAGGCGGCCATACCAACCGTGAGATCGGGGAAGGACTTCATATCGCGGAGGGAACGGTGAAAAACCACATCTCCAAGATCCTGGCCAAACTCGGCGTGCGGGATCGCACACGAGCCGTCCTCAAAGGCCTGGATCTGGGATTCATCTGAAGATTGGCAGTGTCCCGGCAGGCCGGTCTCCCGTCACCGTCGCGCCGGCTCAAGGACCGTCAGCCCTCTGTTGGCGGACCTGTGCCAGGTCCCGGACCAGGCGCTCCACTGTCATGGTGCCGACCAGGCGCTGCCGCTCCCGGCCCTGGGCGTCCAGCACAATGAGGGTCGGCATGGCCACGACTCCGTAGTGTTTGGTCACCTCTGGGAGGTCATCCACATTGACTCGCACAAGTTGATACCCCTTGAGAATCTCCTGGACACGCGGATCGGGAAGGACATCCTGCTCCAGCGCGATGCAGGGTCCGCACCATGCGGCTAAAAAATCAACGAGGACCATAAGATTGTCGGTCCGGGCCTGCCTGAGAGCCGCTGCCACGGGCTCGGGGTGCCGGCGAGCGCCGGCCCTGCCCGTGGCATCGGCCGTGTCTGTTCCTGGTGTTTCGGTGGCGCTGATTCCTCGTCCTGCTTCAGCCGCCACATGCGGGCTGAAGCCCAGGCTGCTCACCGCGGCCATCATCCGCTCAGGAGAGATCAGCTCCGGGTCATAGCGTACGGTGAAGGCATCCCGCTCCAGATCCATTTCGACGCTCTCTGTGCCGCGCAGCCCCTCCAGGGCTGCCAGGACCCCTCGGGGTCAGCCGAATCACGTGGCGCCGCTGCGGCTTTTCATCATGCCGTCCACGATCAGGGTCACGCTGGCTGGGTGGAGACCGGCACGGTTTTGCCCGGGAGTTGTCAGGGTCGTGGCCAGAAGGGTCAGGCTCGCCAACGTCAGCACAGACAGGGGCGATCTGAGCCAGTGATTCCAGGGACCCGTCGTCATGTTCATATGCCCTCCATCCTGTTGAACCTGCAAGGAGAAACTAATGCTTGCACCGCGGTTCAAGGTCAAGGAAATCAGGTGGGTTTTATTTGTCCGGGATGGTTTTCGCGGGTTGTTCCAGGCTGCTGAGAACCTGGCAGGACTCGGTGGACGAGTTGTGCCGGCAGACGTCCAGGAAGGAACGCAAGACACGGCGCACATGGCGCAACTCACGCAGATTGTCCTCGACCTGGGAAAGGCGGCTCTCCAGGAGAGTCTGGATCTCAGCGCATGGTGCGGTCTCGCCATCCCGGTAGGCCAGCAGGGTCCGGATATCGGCCAGGGTCAGGCCGGCCACCTGAGCGGCACGGATGAAGCGCAGCCGTTCCACGGTGTCGCCGGTGTAGAGGCGGTAGTTGGACTCGGTGCGCCGGGGTGGGGTCAGGAGACGGATACGTTCGTAGTAACGCACCGTCGAGGTCGCCACCTCAGCGCGTCGAGCCAGATGACCTATGGTCAGGCCGCTGTTTTTATCCTGGTCGATGGTTTCTCGATCCACGCCGGGACCTGGTCCGGCGACCTGTCACCCGCCAGCTTGTCCGGCACACCGCCGCTGGCGAAGGCCGGCCTGCCAGGGAGAGCATCAGAGCCTTGGTTTGCATGGTTCTCCGTTGGTAGCAAGGACTCGCCACAGAGTCTACAGCTTGAACCTTACTTCAATGTCAAGGTTTTGCCACCAACAAATATTCCATCCTTCTGGAGGTGCGAAATCTGTGGATTCCAGAGGCATGATCTCCTCACGTGCCTGGGACGTTGAATTTCCGGGCACTTTCCCCTGATATTCGGGCTGGTGGGGAGAGCCTGCGGCTGGACCCATAATCTTTGCGCCACCATGTATCCTTCCCGTTCCCATGAGGATACGAAGATGATCGAGGTCCGCACCCGATTCGCTCCCAGTCCCACCGGCTACCTGCACATCGGGGGCGTACGTACGGCGCTGTTCAACTGGCTGTTCGCCCGCCACCATGGCGGTCGTTTCATCCTGCGCATTGATGACACCGACAGACGGCGCAATGTCCAGGAGGCCCTGGCTCCGATCCTTCATGGCTTCCGCTGGCTTGGCCTCGACTGGGACGAAGGACCTGAGGTGGAAGGACCTGCCGGGCCCTATTTTCAGTCGGCGAAGCTCAAACGCTACAACCGGGCTGTTCAGCAACTTCTGGCCGCCGGCTTGGCCTACCGGGATTTCGCCACCCCCGAGGAACTGCAAGTAGAGCGAGACGCGGCCCGAGCCCGGGGAGAACGGTTCGTCTACAGCCGGCGCTGGCTGGCGGGGGATGAGGATGCGGCCGCGCGCCTCGCCGCAGAGGGGCGCGCCGGGGTGGTCCGCCTGAACATGCCGCGGACAGGGGAGTGCCGGTTCACCGATCTTGTTCGCGGACCCATGGTGGTGGAATGGGCCGGTGAGCAGGATCATGTCATCCAGAGAGCTGATGGAACGTGCCTCTACCATCTGGCCAGTACGGTGGATGACCACGACATGAGGATCAGTCATGTCATCCGGGCCGAAGAGCATCTCTCCAATACGCCCCGTCAGATTTTCATTGCCCAGGGGCTTGGGTATGACCTGCCCCACTATGCCCACCTGCCGGCGGTGGCGGAACCGGGAAGCCGCACCAAGCTCAGCAAGCGGAAGTTGCAGAAGTATCTCAAGAACCCCGAATTTGCCCGCCTCAACCACCGGGGGCAGGTCATTGCCGGGGCCATGGGGCTGGCCACCACGGACGAGACGTTCAACCCGGTCATCGTCGATTTCTACGAGCGCACTGGCTTCCTGCCGGACGCCCTGGTCAACTACCTGCTGCTGCTGGGCTGGGCCCTGGATGATCACACCGAGTTTTTCAGCCGGGAGCAGATGGTCGCGAGCTTCTCCCTGGAGCGCGTGAACAAGGCCCCGGCCAGTTTTGACCCGGTCAAACTCATGGCCTTCCAGTCCCACTACATGCAGAGCCTCTCCGTCTCCCAGCGAGCGGATCTTGCAGCTCCGTTTCTTGAAGGTGCAGGTCTCCTGGCGAAGAACCCGACGTCTGCGGATAAAACCCGCCTGGAACAGGTCGTGGCGGCTGCCGGCGAGCGCCTCGTGGTGGCCGGCGACATCCTCGACTACCGGGAATTCTTCGTGCCGGATGACGATCTGGCCTATGATGCCAAGGCGTTTGACAAGCGGCTGCGGAACGCGCCGGGCGCTGTGGATCGACTCGCGCGTTTCGCCGCAGGTCTTCCCGGTGCGCGAGAATGGGATGCCTCTGCCCTGGAAAAATTCCTGAAGGAGTTCGTGGCGGTGGAAGAGATCAAGATAGGAAGTATCATCCATGCCTTGCGGGTAGCGTTGACCGGGAAGGGAGTTGGCTTCGGCCTTTACGATGCCATGGTCATCCTCGGGAAGGAGAGCTGCCTGGCGCGGGTGGAGCGGGCCATGGACGAGGCCCGGCGGGAGATGCCATGACCAGGGGAGGAAAGGGAGACGAGCCGAAATCAGCCGGCGGGCAGCGGGCAGCGCAAGGGGAGACCGCGACACGCTCCAATTTCGTGCGCCAGATTGTCGATGCCGATGTCGCCGCCGGCCGCAACGGCGGTGCCGTGCACACGCGTTTCCCTCCCGAGCCCAACGGCTATCTTCACATCGGGCATGCCAAGTCGATCTGTCTCAACTTCGGGTTAGCCAGGGATCTGGGCGGCAAGTGCAACCTGCGCTTCGACGACACCAATCCGGTCAAGGAAGAGGACAAGTATGTGCGCGCCATCAAAGAAGATGTGCGCTGGCTCGGCTTTGACTGGGAAGACCGCCTCTATTACGCCTCTGACTACTTCGAACAGCTCTACGAATGGGCCGTGCGGCTCATCAAGGCCGGCAAGGCCTACGTGGATGACCTCTCGGCCGCCGAGATGCGTGACTACCGCGGGACCCTGACCGAGCCGGGGAGAGAGAGTCCGTGCCGGCAGCGTGGGGAGGCGGATAACCTGGATCTTTTCCGGCGTATGCGGGCGGGCGAATTCCCCGATGGATCCAGGGTTCTGCGCGCCCGTATCGACATGAGTTCCGGCAATCTGAATATGCGCGACCCGGTGCTCTACCGCATCCTGCATGCCGATCACCATCGCACCGGCGACCGCTGGTGCATTTATCCAATGTACGATTGGGCTCACGGCCAGTCCGACAGTATCGAGGGGATCACCCATTCCATTTGCACCCTGGAGTTCGAGGACCATCGCCCGCTCTACGACTGGTTTCTGGACGCTCTGGGTACCCACCATCCGCGGCAGATCGAGTTTGCCCGGCTGAAGCTGACCCATACCATCTTGAGCAAGCGGAAACTCCTGCGCCTGGTGGAGGAGAATCACGTCAGCGGCTGGGACGACCCGCGTATGCCCACGCTTTCGGGGATGCGCCGGCGTGGTTACTCCGCGGCGGCCATTCGTGACTTCTGCGAGCGTATCGGTGTCGCCAAGGTCAACAGCACGGTGGATATCGCCCTGCTGCAGCACTGCCTGCGTCAGGACCTCAACCGCCGGGCGTTGCGGTTCATGGCGGTCTTGCGCCCGCTCAAGGTGGTGATTGAGAACTATCCGGAAGGACAGGTGGAGGATCTGGAGGCCATCAACAATCCGGAGGATCCTGGCGCCGGTACCCGCCGTGTTCCGTTTTCGCGGGAGTTGTATGTGGAAGCCACCGACTTCCGGGAAGACCCCCCGAAGAAGTTCTTTCGCCTTGGACCGGGCCGTGAAGTGCGCCTGCGCTACGGTTACTTCATCACCTGCGTGAACGTCGTGAAAGACGCGGATGGCCGGGTGACCGAGTTGCGGTGCACCTACGACCCTGAGACCCGGGGTGGCCACGCTCCTGACGGGCGTAAGGTGCGCGGCACGATCCACTGGCTTTCGGCAGCTCATGCCCGCCCGGCTGAGGTGCGTCTTTACGATCATCTCTTCACCCGGGAGGACCCCGATGCCACCGATGGCCAGGGCGATTTTCTCACCAACCTCAATCCCGAGTCGGTGCAGGTGCTCAAGGATTGCCGGGTGGAAACGGCCCTGGCGGCCCTTGCGCCAGGCCTGACCTGTCAGTTCGAGAGGCAGGGCTATTTCTGCAAGGATTCCGTGGAGAGTACGCCTGAAGCTCTCGTCTTCAACCGGACGGTCACCCTGCGGGATACCTGGGCGAAGATCGAAAAAAGGGCCGCTCCGGGAGCGGGTCCTGAGGTCAGGGCATGAAGGGCGTGTAGTCCATCCCGAAAGTCTCGGCCACGGCGCGATGGGTGACCTTGCCGGCGTGCATATTCACCGCGGGGATGAGTCCCGGATCTTTGCGGCAGGCTTCCTCGAGTCCCAGGCTGGCGATGCTCAGCAGGTGTGGGAAAGTCACGTTACACAGGGCGTAGGTGCTGGTCCGTCCCACGGCGCCGGGCATGTTGGCCACACAGTAGTGGACGATGCCATCCACGATGTAGGTCGGCTTGGAGTGGGTGGTGGGCTGGGTGGTCTCAAAACATCCGCCCTGATCCACGGCCACGTCGATGATCACCGCCCCCGGCTTCATGACTTTCAGATCGGTCGCGTGAACCAGTTGTGGCGCCCGAGCCCCTTCTATGAGCACGGCGCCGATGAGCAGGTCGGCCAGGGCGAGTTGCTCCAGAATGGTGTGCCGGTCACTGAATAGGGTGTTGACGTTGGCGGGCATGATATCGGCCAGGTAACGCAACTGGTCGACGTCGATGTCCAGGATGTTCACGTCGGCCTTGAGTCCCGCTGCGATCTGCGCCGCGTTCTTGCCCACCACGCCGCCTCCGAGGATGGTGATGTGTGCCGGTGCCACACCCGGGACGCCGCCCAGCAGGATGCCCCGGCCTTCCTGGGGCCGTTCCAGGTACTTGGCGCCTTCCTGGATGCTCATGCGGCCGGCCACCTCGCTCATGGGGGTCAGGCAGGGAAGGTCTCCTTTGGGTCCCCGCAGCGTTTCATAGGCGATGGCGGTGACACCGGTGGCCAGAACCGCACGGGTGAGAGTCTCATCGGCGGCAAAGTGGAGATAGGTGAACAGCAGTTGTCCCTGGCGCATGAGAGGCCATTCTGCAGAGAGAGGCTCCTTGACCTTGACCACCAGATCGGCGCGTTCCCAGATCTCCTCGGCCGTGTCCACGAGTTCAGCCCCGGCCTTGGCGTAGGACTCATTCTTGATGCCACTGCCCTGACCTGCACCCTTCTGGACCAGCACCTTGTGGCCCGCCCGGTTCAGCTCTTCAGCGCCCACCGGTAGCAGGGAAACACGGTATTCATCAATCTTCACTTCTGTTGGCACGCCCACGATCATGATCTTCTCCCGTCCCCAATCGCGCCGGGAGGGGCATTGCAACACCCTCACGAGGCTGGCGCAAGGCCTGTAATCTGCGCCCGGATACAGAAGAAATGGTAGCGTGATCTCCGCGCATGAGTCATGACGTGGTCATCACGGGTATCGGGGTCGTTTCCTCCATCGGGGTGACCCGGGAGGAATTCTGGCAGGGATGCCTGGCGGGGCGTTCCGGAGCTGTGGCCCTCAGCAGCGACTGGGTGTGTCACACCGATCTGTCGAGTCAGATTGCGGCTGTGGTGAATGGTTTCGATCCGCAGGCGGCCGGGTTGGAAGTCCGCCATGTCCGTTTTCTGGACCGGGTCTCGGTCTTCGCCCTGGCCACTGCCGGCATCGCCCGTGAGGATGTGGACCTTGTCAGTGCCCATGGGACCTCCACGGTCCTGAATGATCGCACTGAGGCGCGGGCTCTCCGCCTCCTGTTCGGCGAGAAGGCTGACGGGCTGGCGGTGACCGCTCTCAAATCCATGACCGGGCATGCCATCGCCGCTTCAGGCCCCATGGAAGCAGCGGCCGCCTGCCTGGGGTTGCGTCATGGCGTGATGACGCCCACCATCAACTACCAGTTCCCCGATCCGGAATGTGTTCTCTCGGTGGTCGCCCATGAACCGCGCCGGCAGGCTTTCCAGGTCTGCCTGAAGCCTTCATATGGCTTCGGAGGCCACAATGCCTGCCTGGTCCTCACGCAGGCGGATGGGGTGGCGCCGTCTTGAACAGCGCCTTCAACCCGGGGATGGTTTCATCAACCGGGACCAATGTGTGGGTCTTGTCCACCTGCAGAAATGGTGGCGTGGCTCCGTCAAGCATCTACCCCGATCTTGCTATGATGCGGGCGCAGCAGGAATAGGGGGGTTTTGTGAGTATCCGGGATACCAGTCCTACGCTGGGAGCGATCGCCAGGGCGCCATTTCTTGCCCTCTTGCTCTCTCTCCTGACCTTGTTCTTCCTCAGCCCGTTCTCGGGCATGGGGTACCTGTTCCGCGCCGGCGTCGGCCTCGCAGCCACAGCGGTGGTCTTTTCGACACTGCGCCTCGTTGCCATGCACAGGCGATGGCTGGTGGTGGCGGTCGTTGTGGGACTTTCAGGCTCATTCCTGAAGGTCTCCAACGAGTTCTGGGAAGCGGTCGTGTTGTCTGCAGCGTCAGATATCCTGCTTCTGTTTTTCTTGCTCCTCCTCTCTGTCATGATTCTCGCTCACGTCCTTCGCAGTCCACGAATCACCATGGATAGCGTGATGGGAGCCGCGTGCGTCTATCTCCTGATGGGCTTCATCTGGGCGAAGCTCTTCATCCTCGTGGAGTGGCTCGTGCCGGGTTCCTTCGACCTTTCTCCGCTTATCCCGGAGGGCTTGGATCGTGCCTCTCGCGCGACTGCGGAGTCGGGTCAACTGACCTACCTCAGTTTCATCACCCTCACCACGGTAGGTTACGGCGACCTGACGCCCATCAAGCCGGCTGCTCAGATGCTGAGCATGCTGGAGGGCCTGGCAGGGCAACTCTATGTCGCCATCATGATTGCGCGCATGGTGGCCTTGCAGGTGGCGCAGAACATCACAGGCCGAAATAATATGTGATCCGCGGACCAGGGTCTGGCTGGTCTGATCGGTTTATTTCTTGAGCTCAGGCCAGAATATTTTTCCAGGTTCGTGAAACGGTGGGTCCCTTTGCAGGTAAGGGGCTTGACTGTACCGGTATGAATGGTGCCTGATGAACAATCCGTCTGTCCGCGACAACTCTTTCCATCACGTATGACGTGATCTCAATCGCACCGGGACTTTTTGCCGCTGATGCGCACGCTGGCCACCTTGCCAGCGGCACTGTTGAGAGCAGCACGGATCTCATCGGCATCGGCGCCCAGATTGTCGAAGTCCGAGGCGACCATGTCGGCCAGGGCTGAAGCGGAATAGACGAAGCGGTCGGTCACCTTGATATCCGTCAGGCCGGCTCTCTTAAGGCCTCCCCGGTACTCGGGTTCGGAGATGGCGCCGCCGATGCAGGCTGAATAGGTGACCGCTAGGTCACGGACCTTCTCCGGTAGATCCTCGGCCACGATGTCCGAGATGGAGAACTGTCCGCCTGGTTTGAGAACGCGGGCGATCTCGGCAAATACCTTGTCTTTTTGGGGGGAGAGATTGATGACGCAGTTGCTTATCAGCCAATCGACTGAGTTGTCTTCCACCGGCAACTCTTCGATGATTCCCTTGCGCAGATCAACATTGGTGGCGCCTGCTTCGTCGGCGTTTTTCCGGGCGGCGGTCAGCATCTCGTCAGTCATGTCGACGCCGATGACCTTGCCGCCGGGTCCTACCTTGCGTGAGGCGATGAGGAGATCGAGTCCTGCTCCCGAGCCCAGGTCCAGGACCACCTGGCCTTCCTGGACACCTGCGAAGGCCAGGGGGTTACCACAACCAAACGAGCTGGCCACGGCTTCCTCCGGCAGGTCTGCCGCGTCGGCACTGTAGTCCACCAGCTTGGCGGCGGCGCCGGCTGGTGGCGTGTCGGGGGAGCAGCATCCGCCGTCGCGGCCCTTGGCGCGGCTGAGGGCCGCGATGTAGGCATCCTTCACCTGGTCACGGATATCAGCGTCTGTCTTCACAGTCATGTTTTCTCTCCAGAACAGGCGGCACGGCATGCATCCAGGGCATCGGCGAGCCCGCGTAATGTTTGGCTGACAAGGTTGCAATCCAGGCGGTAGCGCATTTCGCGCCCGCTTTTTTCGGCGTACACGATGCCCGTCCTGCGCAGCAGAGCGAGGTGGCGGGATACGCCCGAGATATGGACCCCACAACAGTCGGCGATTTCGGTGACTGTCTGAGGGGTGGACGCGCCGGCCAGGCGCCTGAGCACCTCAAGACGCGAGGGGTCGCACAGCGCCCTGAAAAGGTCCGGCTTGAGATGGTCGGCCAGGTCGTCCTGGCAACTCATGGGCATCTGGGGTGTCATGGAATTCATAGGATAGCAGATTTGCACAACAATGCAAATGTAGTCGAAATTATGTAAAAATGGAGGAAATGGAGTGTTCTCGAAGGTGAGAGAGTGTTGCTGTGACAGCGATCGGGATGTGATGGCCAGAGCGCCGAGCGGACGAAGCGAACTATTCCTCGCCCAGAACGTCCTCGCGCACGTAGAGAATGCCCGGGGTGGCCAAGGCCTGGTGCTCGTCCTCGGGCGTGACCTGGTCACGTATTGTCACCATATAGGGGTCGCCGAAATATTTCTTGCGGTTGATGTTGTCCATAAGAGCATTGATGCGCACGTAGGTGCGGGCCAGAGCCTTGTCGGTGATGACGGTGGCCTCATCCTGTTGAAAGATGATGATGCGCACCTCGGGCATTTTCTTCACCTTGGCGGCAAACTGCCTCATGAAGCGGTGACGGCGGTTGCGCACGCGCCGGTAAATGATCAAGCCTAGGCAGGAAAGAACGATGAACATCGGCAGCCATGCTTGCAGGTTCTGGAACAGGAAGTAGAGCAAGGCCAGTCCCACCAGGACTCCCACCGTCGGCCAGAGCCACTCACCCGGTGTCAGGTCTTTCAGGGACTGCATGCCGTCCCGCAGGCGATCCTGCAGAGGGATGTGCGAGGTGATGCCACTCTCGATCTCCTTTTGCACACCCTTCAGGTCGCTGACGAGATCCTTCGAGGTCTGGTAACGATCCTGGGTCTGCTTGCGGAGACAGCGGGAGATCACCCGGTGCAGGCTGGAGGGCAGGTTGGCCTTGACGGTGGTCACCGGGCGTGTCTCGTTGAAGGCGATGGCATGCAGCGTATCGATGGGTGAGGTGCCCTGGAACGGGAGTTCGCCGGTGACCATCTCGTAGAGGACGATGCCGAACGAGAAGATGTCGCTGCGATGATCCATGTCCTGCCCGCGGGCCTGCTCCGGGCTCATGTAGGCCATGGTGCCCAGCACCATGCCGGCCTGGGTACGGGCAATGGTTTCCATCATGGACTTTCTTTGATTGGCGGCAGTGGTGCTGTCACCTGCCGATGAATCCATGATCTTGGCCAGGCCGAAGTCGAGGATCTTGGCATGGCCGTCGCGGGTCACCATGATGTTGTCGCTCTTGATATCCCGGTGAACGATGCCCTTCTCGTGGGCCTTGGCGAGTCCTTCAGCGGCCTGAATGGCGATCTCCACGGCTCCCGGAAGGTCCAGTTCCCGGTCAAGGATCAACTGGCGGACCGTCTTGCCCTCGACAAACTCCATGGCGATGAAGGTGACGCCTTCCACTTCATCCACGTCGTAGATCTGGGCGATGGCCGGGTGGCTGAGGGAGCCGGCTGTGCGCGCCTCCTGCAGGAAGCGCCGGCGCCGATCCTCATCGGCAGTGAATTCCGGTGACAGCACCTTGAGGGCCACCGGGCGATGCAGGCGGGTATCCAGGGCGCGATAGACGACGCCCATGCCCCCCTTACCGAGGATATCCTCGATCTTGTACTGCTTGAGTATTTTCCCGATCATGGGGCCATCTTACCGGAGAATAACGGCTGATGCGCCTTACCCTGGAGAAACAGGCCCAGGTGGCCATGCCGTCTGCTGCCACCACTCGTCTTAATGACGCAAGGGGGTCTGCAGGGTTCCACCTTTAATTCCCGTTCATTCCTCTCGCAGGCGGTGAGACACGTCCGGCTCCACGAGTTCCGGGTCGGCAGCTACGACCGACCTCACGTAGGCTCGCACCCACCGATTGTCGTCCTCCGCAAGGTCACTGAGCAGGAGGCCAATTCCGGCGCGCCGGGTCGCGTCGGGGGCAACTCTTGCTGCGGTG
>Ga0114949_10002289_pt1 | contig 11915 bp, 8 predicted proteins | sample N074metaG_FD_83505 | JGI IMG/M metagenome (GOLD analysis project Ga0114949, IMG submission 83505) | Deep subsurface microbial communities from Kermadec Trench to uncover new lineages of life (NeLLi) - N074 metaG | ecosystem: Environmental > Aquatic > Marine > Ocean trench > Sediment | place... | reverse complement strand
GTGGAAATGGAAGCGAATGATCCATTCTTCTACAGTCCCATCGTCGATCCGGAAATTTATCACGAGTGGGCGATTCGCATTAGTCGGGGCGAATTCAATCGCGATTCGATCTTTTTCCTGTCGCCCCTGTATCCATATTTCCTGGGTTTCCTGTATTGGCTTGTGGGCCCGGGCCTGATCTTTCCAAGGATCGTGCAGATTGTGCTGGGCGCATTGACCGTCGTCGGCGTCTTCCAAATCGGGCGGCGTGTTTTCGATCCAATGACGGGTTTCATCGCCGGCCTGATCTACGCTTTTTATGCCCCGGCAATTTTTTATGAGCCTCTGTATCTCGTTACAGCCATTCAAACACCTCTGAACATCGGCCTGGTCCTGGCCCTGATCGCGGCTTTTTCTAAACCGGAGCGATGGCTCCGGTGGCTCGGCTGCGGAATATTGCTCGGCCTGTCGGCGCTCGCTCGACCCAACGTCCTGTTGTTCGGCGGATTCGTCATAAGCGGAGTCCTGTTGCAGGCTCTTCGCCTTGCGGAATGGCGCAGCGCACTGGTCCGTGGCCTCGTCTTTGCGATCGGCGTCGGCTTAATCGTGTTTCCCGTAACGATCCGGAACTACCTCGTCGAAGAGGATTTCGTACTTGTCACCAGCACGGGCGGCCTTAATTTTTATATCGGCAATAATGCCGAGGCCACCGGCCGGTTTCAAACGCCATCGATATTCGGCAAAACCGAGGTGAGTTCGCCGAATGCGCAACTCAAAACGTTTACTGAATTTGCCGAGGCCGAAACCGGTCGGTCATTGTCGCCGTCCGAGGCCTCGGATTTCTGGTATCAGAAGGCCTGGTCCGAAATCGGAGAATCCCCGCGCCGGTGGGCCCGGCTATTGTTATTGAAACTTTCGTTATTTTTTAATTACTATGAGATTGGCAACAGCAGGCATTTCCACCATTCGGTGCAATACTCGAGCGTGCTGCAGCTTCCACTGATCCGGTTTGGCTTGCTGGCCCCGTTTGCACTTCTCGGCATGATCGTCGCCCTGCGTCGCTGGCGTGAAGCGCTCATGCTCTATGGCATGGTCGCCGTCTACATCATCACCGTCTTGATGTTTTTTGTTCTGGCCCATTACCGTATGCCGGTTACGCCGTTTCTCACGATTTTTGCGGCTATCGGATTGGTCTGGACGATTGGCATTGGCCGGAAACGGCGCTGGCTGCAGCTTGGCCTCGCGGGATGGCTATTGATCGGATCAACTTTGTGGGTTCACCTGACCCTGACCAACCCGGCGCACGAGGTCGGGAATATTCACTATAACCTCGGCAATACTTATGCGAGTAATGGCCGCTACGACGACGCGATCCGGGAATTTAAGGAATCGATCAAACTCAGTCCGAATTACATCTCGCGGTATCACAATCTCGCCTACGTCTACGGGCTTAGACGCGAGACCTACCCCGAGGCTCTGGCGGCCTGGCAAATCGTGCTTCGAATGGGCGAGGAACAGCACGATGAAGACCAAATCATGGCCTCACGACAGGAAATCGAGCGCCTGAGCAAGGCGCTCGACACGAACGAATAAGTGGCGGGATAAAGGGTCCGGCGCCCCAAGAGATTCCGACCGATGGATTTGTCCCCGACACGGGACCTCGGCTGGACTGCTTCTCAGGGCGCCGGACACAGACTGTGAATTCCGTAAATGGGCGCCGGACTCTCACCGAGCCGAAAGGCCTGCAGTGGGCACGCCGGCGTCTCTAACCGACTGTATATGATTTCAGTTGTGGTCGGTCTTGGACCAGAATCCGCGGGTGGGACGAAGTATATACAAGTCACTCACGACCGCATCCCCGAACCGCTATTAGAACCCGTGGGAAAAGATTATGTCAAATAGAGATCACGCAAGTGCTTGATTTTTTTTGTTTTTTAATAACTATTTATTTTGACGAGATACCATCTCGGGTTGATGCCGCGCAGATCAACGCGCGATTATGGTTGGTTTTTCAGGCCTGGATTCAGGACTATCCTCAATATGACCCCCTCTAGTCGAAATATCCGAGCGCTTCGAGGCGCTCCAGCGTCGCCCGGTCGAGTTCGGGCGCATCCTGCGGCATTCTTTCACGTTGTCGGCATGCTTCGAGCCAGGTTCGCGCTGCCTCGCCCATCCGTTCCGCCATGGCACGGTTCGCACCGGCGAGGTCCTGCAACTCACGTGGATCGGAACTCAAATTATAAAGTTCAAGGAATTGCAGATCGTCGTTCCAGATCCCCTTCCATGCATCCTGCCGTATAACGACGTTAACGCGGCCACGACTCTCCGCCCAGGGTCGAAAATAGAACGGCACATTGTATCTGACCGTCGTGAATTCAAACTCACCTCTATTCGCATCCTCCGGATCACGAATCAGCGGCAGGAGGCTCTTGCCGCGGCAGTCCTCACATTGCTCGGGCCGATTCAGGAAATCAAAAATTGTCGGCATGACGTCGACCAGCGATACGGGCGTCGATATCCGGCGACCAGCATACTCATCGCCTGGAAAATGAATCAGCAGCGGCGCTCGCACAAGCTCGTCATAAACCGATTGGCCATGATACCAACCGCCATGGTCACCGATTTCCTCGCCGTGATCGGCCAGAAATATGAAAATTGCCTTGTCCCATACACCTCGTTTTTTGAGGACCCCTATAACGTCATCGATTCTCTGATCGGCCCAGCGAACGGCAGCGTCGTAGAGTAAATCATAGGTCTCCCGACGCTCGTCCAGCTCGGCCATCGCTTCCGCCTGTTCCGCCGTGGTGTCGGCTGTGCCTATCGGCTGACGAGCCCTGAAATCGACCTGACCGGCCTTGTTATAGCGACGCAGGATCTTTTCTATCTCTTTCTGCGTATCTATACCGACATGCCCGAATAACCGGATAAAAGAGTACGGCGTCCAATACGCATCGTGAGGCTCCATCGTATGTAAATACAAGAACACAGGTCGATTACCGGCGTTCGTAATGAGCGCGTCTACATCCCCGGTCCATTCCCGGGTGGGCACAAAATCTCCGACAAATTCGGCAAACCCCCGATCGAGCCCCGTCGACGAACCAATGATCGGATTGCTGTAAAAGGCGCCGCCGTAATAGCCCAATGTACGCAAATGCTCGGCCAGTGGGAGAAACGAAGAATTCAGCGCTTGCCTGGTATTCTCGACACCGTGCTCACAAGCGAATGTCGAAGTATGCAGCGACATCACCGAGGGAATGGTCCAGGGGGCTGGCGCATAGGCCTGTTCAAAGACGACGCTCTGAGCCGCGAGCGCATCGAGATGGGGTGATGTATCGCGCTTATCGTACCCATAGAAGCCCAGCCGATCCGCGCGCAGCGTGTCAACGAGGTAGATGATGACCGGCACATCCTGAACGCCTTTGCCGCCGTCGTTACAGGCCGTCGCGACGAACGCTGCCGCCAGCCAGACAATTACCTTGGCTGCACGTCGCGGCACCGGAATAGAAAAAAACCGAACTGCCTTATTCAAAGTACCCGAGCGCCCTGAGTTGTTGTCGTGTCTCCTCGTCCATTTCCGCTGCCGCTCCGTTGAAGCCCAATCGATCGGCACGGAGCGTATCGACGATATAGAGGACAACCGGAACGGGTCTCGGCTCCGTCAAAATTTCCGAGTCGCTGCAGGCTCCTGCAAAGAAACTTAAGCATGCGAACCTGACGGCTCGAAGCAGTCCGATGCGACAGGAATCAGTCATCTTGCCCAGACTTAGAAGGTCACTCCAAAAAACCCGCGTAGCGCAAAACCAAATAACAGGGTAAAGCCGAGCAGCCACCAGGTTGCGCTGGACAAGCCCAGGAATTCGTCGCGCGCGCGCGCATAGGAGACCTCTGTCCGCACGATGTCACCTTCGCTCGCCAGCGAAGGCTCCGCGGGACTGCCCAGGACCCTCCAATCCCCGGCCCGGTAGGCTGACGGCCAGAGTTTGCGCTGGTCACCTACAACCACCTGCCGCGTGATGTTGTTTTCGCCGATGCGTATCACTACGGTGTGACGTCCTGGCTCGGCTGCGCCGATTCGCCAGAATACCTCGCCCGTCTGATCCGACCTGAGCGGGGGGGTCTCAAGAGTCAAACCGGATGGCAGAAAAATGTCCGCTTCGAGACTGCTGACCGGGACTTCGCTATCCACCGTGATTGACAGGATGGCCGACTCTCCGGGTTCGAGACCGCGAAAAGCGAATTGCGACTCCAATTGGACGATCACCAGGGCAAACGGAACGATCATGATTGCCATCGGCACGAGCGAATAACGCATATACGCGAGCGACCAGCGCAGGACCCGCCCTTGAGCCCTAAGCAGGATGCCGATGTCATCCTTGTACAGCCAAAGCTCGAGGAGATACGCCTTGATCTTGTTCTTTGCGGCCGTAATACCGTCCTGGTTCGACGCGTAACGAAAAATCAGCAGCGCGACCACCGTTACCGGCAATGCCGTGATACAGACTTGCCAGATCGGGGGCAAGCTCTGGAACGGCCAGAGCCAGAGGTCGAAAACTGCGTTGGCTGCGCAATTAATAACAGACCACACGACTAACTGATGTACCCGAGGCCCTGGAGTTTCTTTTTTATCTCCTCATCGGATTCGGCATCATCGAATTCAGCGATCTGTTTCTCGAGCGCGTGCATGACGAATTCATCCGGAGACGAATAACCGGCTGCCTCGGACAGATACTTGATCTTTTCCCAGAGATCTTTGTCGATTTTTACTTTTCTGGTTCCAAACATAATTTTCTATAGTTTCCCTTGGTGTATCAGGCGCCAGCCGAGGCGCTCGAATTAAAAGATGACTTTACCCGTCATCTGCGCAGGGGCATCGATCCCGAAATAATTCAGAATCGACACTGGCATATCACGCAGATCTCCGGTTGCGGATTCGAGCGGCCCGCTCGACAACAATACGCCCGGCACGGTCCGTGAGTCCATGCAATGGTCGCCACTCCATTCCCTGTCGTTATCTTCGAGCAGCGTCGCCGGAATTTTGCCGGTCGACGTGGCCCATGAGGCGCGGTAGCCACGAGCGTAGCCGACGATAATATCGGGCGCTTGCGGAACATGTGGCCCGCTGTAAACGTCCTCGCGCACAAGCGCTTGTGTGACAACCCGCTCGCCGGTTTCAGGATCGATCCATTTTTCGAGTGCCGCGACGATCTCCCGCGCCAGTTCCTCGCGATCGCGGGGCGATACGATACCGGACCGTTCACGGCCACGCACGTTCAGATACAGAGAATTTAGCCCGATACCAAAAGCCCGCGTCTCGCGCCAATCGATGCCTATGAGCCACTCGGACTCGTCGCGTCTGTCCGGGTTCTTGAGTTGCAGATATCCATTCTGCTCGAGCCACGAATTCAGGTTCGCCTGGCGTCGAAATGGCGCAAAGCCGTGATCCGACATCACGATAAATTTTGTCTGGTCACCGAGGTCTTCAAGAACCCAACCGACCAATTCGTCGATCTCTTTGTATAAGGTGCGCATGGCGTCGGACAGATCCTTCGGCGTATCCGGATCATGGAACGGATGATCGGGATCCATTTGCTTCGCGAGCATATGGTTACGCTGGTCGACGCTGCTCAGGTAAAAGAACAGGAAGCGCCTGTCATCCCGGCTGCGAAAGCGATCGAGTTCGTAACGCAGCAGGCGCCGCCGCTCGTCCATGACCAGTTCCGATTGAGCGATAAACTGCCTGGGGGTCAATACCTTTGCCGACAGGGCCTTCGTGTCTTCCGGCATCTCCTGGGTATAGAACGGGCCCGCGGCTTCGGCCAGTTCAAACGCATACTCGACGGGGTTCGCGATCGGCTGGGCCGCGTCTCGTGGGTCGATATTGACCGGACTGATATAGAGCGAAAAATGCGGCGCGGTCTCTTTCAGGAACACGCGCACCATACCCGGTATTTCGACGAGGCCGGGCACGAGTTCGAATTCGACGGCCAGCCATTCGCTCCATTCCCCGACCTTGAGCAATGCGCGCTCATCGCCGAACTGTATCAGGGCCACGGGATTCTCGAAGTCCACCGTGACCGTTAACGCCGTCGTACTCCTGGGCGCATCAGCGAGGAACGCATTGGCCGGTCCCTCGACGGTATCGGTCAAAACGCCGTTGGCGAACTCAGCGGCCTTGATCACGCCACCCGAAACACTGCCGGACTCGTAAGTGGGATCGTCGGTAAAAAAGGTGAAGGTTCCCGAGGTACCACGAAGATCGGGCGTTCCCATGCCGGACAGCGCTTTTTCTCCGGCCGGAATCGGCGGATAGTTGACTGGCACCCGAAACATCGTCGTCGGAATTCCATTGGCATCGAGAATTTCCCAGAATGCCTGTCCGTCACGCAATAAAACCGTTTCCTGTGATCCGAGCGGAATTCGCCAACGCCCGATCTTCAGGGGTTCGCTATCCGATTCTTCTACACGGACTGCCGACAGGTACGGCAGCAGCGTCGTTCGGTCCAGCGCAATAAAATCGAAAATTCCGTGGCCGCCTGGATCCATACCGGTGATAAAGTTTGACCATGCAACCGGACTCTGTGGCGGCGTACTGGTTCCGAGCGACATGAAGCCGCCCATGTCCGCGAGTTTTTCCAGATTCGGCATATCGCCGTCGGCCATGAACTGGCTCAGCATCGTGGGATCCATGCCGTCAACGCCGAGAATGATCATGCGTGGCGGTCCGTCCACCGACGCGTCGATAACCGGCACGAGCGTGGTCAATGCGGCGGCGGCGATCGCCGGCAATATTAAACGCCTGCGTGCCATCATGCGGCCGACATCGGCGTTTCGACGTCCAGTACCTTGCCGTTCATATACGCGGGCACGTCCACGCCAAACAGAGTCAGTATCGTCGGCGCAAGATCCATGATGCCCGGATCATCGGCCGTTACGGGACAGTTCGAAAAAATAACCCCCGGCACGAGGCGCGGGTCCACGCAGTGATCACCGCTCCACGACTTGGTGTTGTCCCAGAAAACCGACCCCATCACCTGACCCACCGCACCCTGCCACGACGCGCGGTAACCCCTGTTGTATCCGACGATCAGATCGATTCCGGCGTGGCCATAAGGTCCGCCGGAGTGTACGTCGTCGACGTCGAAAACATCATTGATCGCAACATCGCCGGTCGCCTCATCACGCAGTCCCTGCAGTCCGGCGACGATGGCCTTTTTAACCTCGCGGGTCTCGTCGCCGGGCGCAACGATGCCCTGCCCCTCGCGGCCCTTCTGGTTGATATACAAGCCACTCAGGCCCATCGCATAGGCCTTGGTCCTGCTCCAGTCGATATCTTCGAGCCACTGCCCCGTCCCATCGGTGCCTTCCTTGAGAAACAGGAACCCGTTCTGCATGAGCCACGTGTTCAGGTTGATGCCGCGGCGAAAAGACATGAACCCGTGGTCCGAGATGACCATCAGCACGTCGCCTGCCCGAAGCTGCGCCATCGTCCGGCCAACCATATTGTCGCAGCGCTGATACATATCGCGGATCGCGTGCTTGTGTACCTCGACGTCCTTACCCCGGTTCGCCGGATGGTCCTTGTCGAGGTACCGATAGAACATGTGCTGGACCCGGTCGGTGCCGTCGAACACGCAGGCCACAACCCCTTCCTTGGACTTTTCCAATGCATTGAAGAACATTTTTTCACGCTCTTCATGATGATCATTGGCCTGTTTGAGGAAGGCCTCTTCATCGATGACACGCTCGTTCAATGCCCAAGTGTCCTCGGCCAGGCCGAGCGTAGCGAACTCGCCGATCAGCTTCGCGAGATAAACCGAATAAAACGCGGGCCAGGAAATAGGCAATGCCGGATTGCCCGGATCGATATTGATCGGCGTAACATACAGGCCGAAATCGGGCGTCATTTTGGTGATATAAAAGCGCGCAATGCCGTGCACCTTGATGCCCGGCAACGGTTTATACGTGAGTTGAATCCACGGAGAGTATTCGCGTTCCTTGAGCCGGTACTTTCGCCCGGCGATTCTCAGTAGCCCTTCGCCTTTTTTGACATCGACTTTGATACTGAACGGTAACTCCATGGATCCGTGATCGACGCTCATGGAATTATCAGGCCCCGGCAAGTTGGCGTTGATAACGCCCTCTTCTATACTGACAAGAATGCGCATGCCACCGGTCGACTCCGGCGCAGCCTCCGTCTGACCCGCTTCCTCGGGCGACGTTGTATAGTAGGTAAAGGACCCTTGCGTACCGCGCAGGTCCGGAATACACATGGCGGAGAGCATGGCCCCCGCGAATTTTTCGGGCGGGAAAGTCAGCGGGACGCGCAATATGTTGCACGGGATTCCGTTGTCACCGAGGATGCTCCAGAACGCGCGACTCTTGCGCATCGCGCGGACCAGGGGTTTACCCAGCGGGATGATCCAGTTACCAACGCGGATCGTGCGGGTGGTGGGGGATATCTCGGAACTCGATAACTTCGGCTTATACGTTTTCAGGTCGCGGTCCAGAAAATCGAAAATGTTGTGCCGCGATGGGTCGACGCCGGTCATGAAGGATGCCCAGGCCACTGGTGAAATAGACGGATACGTGGTGCGAAGCCGCTCGAAAGAACCCTGGTCGGCCAGTTTTTTCAGATTCGGCAAGTAGCCCTCTTCCATCCATGTCTCCGTCAGACCCGGATCGAGGCCATCCAGGCCGATTACGACCATACGTTTGATCCGCGACTTCCGGAGCGCCTTGCGTCGTCTCAGCTTGCGAATTACGTAGCGGAACGGCCAGATGAGCAACGACAATGCCCCTGCAAAAAACGCCAGGAAAACGGCGAAAAATGACCCGAGTACGGCAAATCCCGCACCGGGCCCGACATACGCCGATGCGACGGCTGGCAGCAGCGCTGCGCAAGTCATTAACAGCATTGCCGAAAAACCAAACTTGTTAATTCTCACAAGATATTCCCATTCGTTTTTTTAAAGCGGCCGGAAATACTTCCGAAACCCTGCGCCGCATCAAGATGATCCAAGCTGCGCTTTTCGATTGCGATACAGACGCTCGTCCACAATCGCGGACATTTGTTCCGTGTTCAAGTTTCCGCCGAGGAAGCTGTTAATACGCTCGGCCGAGGCCCGAGGATCGCTCAAGGTATCACCATAGGTGAGTTCAATCATCTCCAGATTCGGTTTACGCCTGACCAGAAACCTTACGTTAACTAAATGCTTACGGTACAACTCTATCGCTTTGGCATCGTCGACCGGATTCGATTCGGACTGACGATCAAGCATGATATTCTGCGATGCAATGATTTCCTCGAGATCGCGGCGAGCAAAGATGATGCGATAGTAGTTGTCTTCGGGCAGCTCCTTGAGCAAATGCGAAATGATTTTTATCGCCTTGCCCCGGGCATCCCGCAGCCAGGATTTATCGTCCATTTCCGCCAAATCCTTGATTTTTTCGAATTCGAAGTATCCTTTGGGATTATCCTCATCTGCTGCGCGCGCCTCGTCCGTAACGAGCGGCAATCCCCCGGCCTGCAGCATGCTCATAACCATTGACGTGCCGGAACGCGGCAAGCCCGAAACAACGACGACATCCTCCCCATACTTCCATTTGCGAATGAGTCTCGTTAACGGACTAAGCATGCATACACTCGGGTGGGCGACCAGCCGGACATATTAAATAGCCGTTTATCAAGAGTGAAGCATATCAGTCTGCAAAAAGGGCTTAATAAACATAACCCAAGGCTTTGAGTCGCTCCCTGGTTGCGTCGTCGAGTTCGCCCGCATCCTGTGTTGCCTGCTTGCCGGCCCGGCAGGTCTCAAGCCAGCGGCGGCCATATCGAGCCAACTCGGCCACCACCTCGGGCTCCTGCCCACTTAGATCCGTCTGCTCCGATGGATCCGTTTCGAGATCATAAAGTTCCAGGCGACCCGGCACGTCATTCCATATGCCCTTCCAGCGACCCTTGCGGACGACGATGTTTACATTCCCGCGCAATTCGTCCAATTCACGGATAAAGAATCTGCGATCGTCGCGCATCGTGACTACCGATAATGCACCGGCTTCCTTGGTCGCATTGCCCGAAATATCCGGCATCAGACTGACGCCACGACAATCCGAACACAGCTCGAGCCGGCCGAGATAGTCAAACAGCGTCGGCATGACATCGACAAGCGAAACCGGGCGGCGAATTCGTCGCCCGGCGAATTCTCCGTCCGGAAAGCGGATGAGCATCGGGACCCGTGCGATTTCCTCGTAGACCGATTGCTCGTGGAACCAGGCACCATGCTCATCAAATTCCTCGCCATGATCCGAGATAAAAATGAAGATCGCCTGATCCCAGACGCCTCTGCGCTTCATGCGTTCGATAAAGTCCCCGAGATTCGTGTCGGCAGCCAGCACCGACGCATCGTAAAGTATGTCGATCGGCTCGAGCAGCGCCGTGAGCTGCCGCTCGACTTGCCTGCGCTCATCCGTGTTGTCGGTCGTGCCGCGCGGCTGCTTTTTCGGCCAGTCCGCGCCAATCAGTCCGCGATACTTGGTAAGCGCCTGCTTGAATGCCTCTCGCTGGTCGACACTCACATGACCAAACACCCGAGTGAAGTCATTGGCCGTCCGGAAAGCGTCGTGAGGTTCCGTCGTATGAACGTAGAGCAGGAACCGGTCGTCGGTCGTTCGGTCCAGCAACCGCTCGGCCCGCTCGCCCATGACGGAAACACCTTCTATAAGAAGTTCCTTGGGCTCACTGATGCGATAGCCACGATCCAGCGCTGAAATCGGGCCGACGAATGCGTTGGCGTAAATACCCAGTGTCAGATAGCCAATGCCGGCGAGCCGCTCGGCGAGCGTCTGCTGTTCGTCGCTGAGCTTGTCGCGCTCGGAAAGCACGCCGTGCTCACACGCGAACGTCGATGTAATGAGCGACGCGACCGACGGCACCGTCCATGGCGCCGGAGCGTAGGCCTGATCGAATATGACACTTTCGGCGGCCAGCGCATCGATCACGGGCGAGGTTTGTCGATTCGAATAACCGTATATGCCGAGCCGATCCACGCGTAGCGTGTCGACCAGGTAAATAATGATGGGCACGTCGTTAGCGGCCTTGCGCGCGGGAAATGACCACCAAACAACGGTCGCGATCAGGATCAGCAAGAGGGCAACGATCCACCCGGGACGGGTTACGCTAAATTTCGACACGCGACAATGCCGGCACTGGATTCAAGCGACTGGACAGGCGCAAAATCGCCCCACCCGAACCGGGAAACGATACATGATGCGATCAACAATTTTTGAACACATGTTCCAGCAACGCTCCCAGGCCTTCGAGATATCCGCGTCAGGATTCTCGGCCAGGAATGGCATGAGGGTCTTGATATCGCGATTCGTTGTCATCGTGTTCTTCTCAAGTTAGCGATTTATTCTATCAATCGCGACAGTCCGGCTCCACGAAACACCAGCCGATTTCAGGCACTTCCTTCTTGAGCCGCTCCTCGAGCGCGTTGATCCGCTCGACGGCTTGATCGATCGTCAGGTCCGACCGCATATGAATTTTCGCGGCCAGCATGACCTTCGGACCAACCTGTATCGTAATCGTGTTCAGGAGCCTGTTGATGGCCGGATCGCCGGCAATTATCCGTTGGATTTCTGCGAGGATCGCCGGCTCGGCAGACTTGCCGACCATCAGGGACTTGATTCTGATCGCAACGAAAAGCGATACGATGATCAGGACGACGCCAATACTGATGGAGCCCAATGCATCGTAGAGCGGGTCGCCGGTGAGGCCCGATAAACCGAGGAAAATCAGCGCGAGCATAAGGCCAATCAACGCGGCGAAGTCCTCACCGAGCACGACCACGAGTTCGGCATTGCGGGTCGTACGCAACCACTGGCTCAATGACATTTGCCGGCGCAATTTACGGATCTCCGTCAAGACCCCGAACATC
>Ga0114949_10002288_pt1 | contig 11916 bp, 10 predicted proteins | sample N074metaG_FD_83505 | JGI IMG/M metagenome (GOLD analysis project Ga0114949, IMG submission 83505) | Deep subsurface microbial communities from Kermadec Trench to uncover new lineages of life (NeLLi) - N074 metaG | ecosystem: Environmental > Aquatic > Marine > Ocean trench > Sediment | place... | reverse complement strand
GGGCAGCCATGCCCCATCAGCACGAAGGGTGGCGTGGAAAAGCCCTCAACCAGCACCCCCAACTCCTCATTGACATGGAGATTGTAGGGGCCGCGAACACGGCGCATGCCCTGCTCCCGCAACCAGTTCTCTGCGGCGCCGAACAATGCTGCGAAGACCTCTGGGTCATCGACCGCCTCGATCATACCGAAATAGCCGAGACCATCACCGTACTGCTGCTGGTGCAATTCGTCGACCTGGGCAGTGATACGCCCAACCGGCTCGCCATCTCTACTGGCCACCCAACCGCACCAGCGGGCGTGTTTGAAAAAGTGATTCTTCGGCGAAAACCGCTGGCGCTGTTCGAAATCCAGTGGTGCAATCCAGACCGGATCCGAGGCGTAGATGCGATGGGGAACTCGGAGGAAGCGCCGCAGCTGATGCTTGTCTGTCACCACCTCGAGAGTGATGGTGCTGTTGCCGGTCATATCCATACGCCTTTGTCTGCGTTCTCGCTCGTTGCAGGGCAGGAGTATAGCCTTGAATTATTACAATGAGAAATACACTGGAAAAAATTCTTTAAATAACATATAGTTGCCGCCGCATGAAATGGCTTGCCCGGCATTGTGCAGGAGGCAATTCAAAGCATCTTGGCATTAGATACCCGTAGTGTAACGAACCAGTCGCAATATCCCTCAATTGGGTCTTCCGCGACGACGGTCATTTGGTATTATTACCTATAAGTTCCAGCTTGTTGAATGCTACCATATCGCCGCATCGGGTAACGAAAATCAGGGCCCGACTTATAAACACAAGCGTGGACAAAGTACGGGCGGCCCGACTGGCCATGTGAAGCTATACAAGAATAATTCTGCTCAGTGACAGTTTGGGCAGTGTACGTTTTATTGAGCGTTGACAGCCTTGCCGTCAAGAAACAGGGGGATGCATTTTTGCAACCGATTGCTACGCCAACCAGGCACCCGTTACCGTTTCGAGCCGCAGAGTTCGATACACTAACGGAAGCTCTGGACTACGCAGCCCAGGGTGAGACCGGCTCCAACTTCTACACCGGCCGCGGCGCCATCTATGCCAGCATCTCCTACCGCGAACTGAGAACTGAAGCGATTGCGCTGGGTCGCAAACTCCTGGCGCTCGGTCTGAACCGGGGTGAGCGAGTCGCCCTGGTGGCAGAAACCCACCCCGACTTTATTCGTTTTTTCTACGCCTGCCAGTATGCAGGCCTGATCCCCGTTGCCCTGCCCGCCTCTGTCAAGGTCGGCGCTCACAGCACCTATGTGGCCCAACTGCAACGGCTGCTTGAGGCCAGCGACGCCATGATTGGTGTCGCATCCGGGGGCTACCTGCCCTTTCTGCGCGAGGCCAGTGAAGGTCTCGGCATGCGCATGGTAGACCAGGCCGAAGCATTCTACGACCTCCCCGAGAGCGATATGCCGCTGCCGGAAATCAATCCGCAGGATATTTCCTACATTCAGTACACCTCGGGCAGCACACGCTTCCCACGGGGCGTGATTATTGAACACCGCACGGCCATGGCCAACCTGCACGGTATTATCGTTCACGGCCTGGAAATGACCGCCGAAGACCGCTTTATGTCCTGGCTGCCGTTTTACCACGACATGGGGCTGGTCGGCTTTGTACTGGTTCCCATGGCCGCCCAGATTTCCGTGGATTACCTGGATACCAGGGAATTCGCCATGCGCCCGCGCCAGTGGCTGAACCTTATGACCCAGACACGGGCCACCGTCTCTTTCGCTCCTTCTTTCGGTTACGACCTCTGTGCACGCCGGGTACGCCCCGCCGATCTGCAAAACTATGACCTCAGCAACTGGCGTGCCGCCGGCATTGGCGCCGAGATGATTCGCCCGCAGACACTGGCACACTTTGCCGAAATGCTTGAACCCTGCGGCTTCGACAGCCGCGCCTTCCTCGCCTGTTACGGCATGGCGGAATGCACCCTGGGCGTCAGCTTTTCACCACTATCATCCGGTTTTAGCACACACTACATCGACAGCGATCATCTCGCAGATCACCACAAAGCCCTGTTGATGGAAGAGAACGAAACAGAAGGTCGCGGCCGTCATTTTGTCAACTGCGGCATACCCCTTCCCAGTTTTGACGTGGAAGTGCGTGACGATGACGGCACGGTGCTCGAGGACTGGCAGAGTGGCGTCATCTACCTGCGTGGCCCCAGCGTGATGGCGGGCTATTTCAATCTCCCCGAAGAGACAGGCCATGCCCTGTGTGGAGAGGGGTGGCTGAATACCGGTGATATCGGCTACCTGGCGGAGGGCGTACTGACCATCACCGGTCGCAAGAAAGACCTGATCATTATCCACGGCCGCAATATCTGGCCACAGGATCTCGAACACATTGCCGAATCCCAACCGGAAATTCGGGTCGGTGAAGCGCTGGCCTTCTCGGCGCCAGACCACGAGGACGATGAGCTCTGCGTACTCGTTGTGCAGTGTCGGGAAACTGACCCCAACAAGCGTCACAACCTGGTACGCAGGCTGACGGCGCTGGTGCGCATGGAACTGAGCCTGGATTGCTACGTGGAACTGGCGCCGATCCACTCCCTGCCGCGCACGTCGTCAGGCAAGTTGTCCCGCTCCAAAGCCCGTCTCGACTTTATTGAAGCTCACGATATGGCTCGACTCAATGAAGTCGCTGAAGAAGTTCGCCTGAGGATGGCATCGGCCTGACTCCCCAGAACGGCCTGGTCGCTATAACCGGCGCAACAGGCTTTATTGGCACAGCTCTCTGCCGCCGCTTGCTGCAACAAGGTTTCACCCTACGGGCTCTGCTCAGAAATCCTGCCCGTGCTTCAGGTTTGCCTGCAGACACCATCGACTGGGTTCCGGGTGACCTGTTCGACGGCACTGCACTGCAACAACTACTGCAGGGCGCCGATGCGGTGATTCACTGTGCCGGCGCGGTTCGCGGCAACTCACAGCAACAATTCTCGCGGACCAATGTAGAGGGTACCCGCCACTTGCTGGAGGCGGCACAAAGGCAAGCCACAAGACCGCGGGTATTGATGCTGTCATCGCTGGCGGCGCGCGAACCGGAACTGTCCTGGTACAGCCGCAGCAAATTTGAAAGCGAGAAAATCCTGCAGGATACCGGGCTGGACTGGACCATACTGCGGCCACCGGCGGTCTATGGACCAGGGGACGAGGAAATGCGTGCCATTTTTGACTGGATGGCCCGCGGTATTGCGCTGGTACCGGCCGCCGCCACGGCGAGAGCTTCCATGATCCACGTCTCTGACCTGGTCGAGGCCATCGTCAGCTGCCTGCTGACCAACAACACCCTCAGCCAGACCCTCAACGCCTGCGATGGCAAGGCCGGGGGCTACGACTGGTATGAAATGGCCGCCATTGCCGAGCACACATGGCAACGACGTGTGCGTCTGTTTCGCGTACCCGGCTGGCTGCTGGACACAGTTGCCACCAGCAACCTGCAACTGGCCAGGCTGTCGGGGCGCGCCGCCATGCTCACACCCCCAAAATTGCGCGAGCTACGACACCCGGACTGGGTTGTAGACAATCGGGAGATCAGTGATCTTACCAACTGGCAGCCCGGGATATCGCTGGAAAAAGGCTTACAGGCACTTCGGGATTCGGCATTTTGACAGGAAAATTCCGCAATCGTAGCGCTTGCATATGGGCTATAATCAACGGCTAATTTCCTCTCGTTTTCGCAACAGCATGTCGGCATTTGTAATCGGTCATCCACTGCGCAATGTGGCGCTCAAACACCCATTGTTGGCGAAGCTGCTGTGGCGGCTGGATTTCGTCCTCATGTGGATGCTGATCGCCGTATTCCGCTGCCTTCCTGTTGATGCAGCCTCGAGATTTGGCGACCGGGCGATGCGCTGGATGGGCGCCTTCATGAAGCGCAAATCCGGCATGTTTCGCGGCAATCTGAAGATAGCGTTTCCCCAGCTCAGCGCTGACGAACTGGAGGTACTGGTGAGCGATGCCTGGGGCTCGGCCGGCCGGGTACTCGCCGAGTACCCCCACCTGAAGACCATCCGTGAGCAGGAAGAGCGCCTGCAAATCGAAATCCTCGAGCCGATTGTCACCTATGGCCAGCCCGACAAGCCCTGCATCATAGTCACTGCCCACCTCAGCAATTGGGAGGTGATTGGCTCGGCGATGGCACGCATGGGAATACCCAACGCCAGCCTGTATTCACCCCCGCTCAACCCCTACCTGGACAAGCTCTTGCTGGAATCTCGCCAGGCGCTGAATTGCGAGCTGTACCCGCGGGATAACAGCGCACGGCTGCTTATGCGGGCCCTGAAAAAGGGGCGCACGGCCGCCATGGTCATGGACAGGCGGGTGGAAGAGGGAGGCAAAGTAGTCCGCTTTTTCGGCCGCGACAAACCTGCTACACTGCTCCCCGCCAAACTGGCGCTGAAGTTCAACTGTGACCTGGTGCCCGTACAAGTGGAGCGCTTGCAGGACGCGAATTTCAAGGTGACCTTCCACCCCCCCATTCGTCCGACTCAAGCGACAGCAAATGAAGATGAGCAAGCCCTGGAGATGACCCAGCAAATACACGAGCACTTCGAACGCTGGATTCAGGCAAATCCCGGGGAGTGGTTCTGCTCCAAGCGCGTGTGGTCCAGACCCAAACGTTATCTCAAGCAACAAGCCCTCGGCAAAAAAGCCCTCGAAGAAGCCCGCGAAAAAGCCAGTGTGGATCCCTATGCAGTCTGAAAAAGAACATCAATCCATACGCCTGTTCGAGAATGACCTGCTCGAGCGTCTTTCCCATGTGCACCCCATTACACCCCTGCTGCTATGGGCTCCGATAGCATCCTGGCTGCTCTGGCGCAGCCTTGAGCTACACCAACTGGCGCTGGCACCGGTGTTAATGATCGGCGCCGCCGGCATGTTTAGCTGGACCCTGACCGAGTACTGCCTGCACCGGTTCCTGTTCCACTATCCGGCGCGCAGCAAGTTGGGCAAATGGCTGGTTTTCCTGTTTCACGGCAATCACCACCACGACCCCAAAGACAAGACCCGGCTGGTAATGCCACCCGCCGGTGCCATACCCATCATGGCACTGCTCTACCTGTTGTTCAGCCTGGTAATTCCAGCCCCCTGGATAGAGCCCTTCTGCGCCTTCTTCATCATCGGCTACCTGGTTTACGACTATATTCACTACGCGACCCATCACTTCCCAATGCGTAATCCCGCGGCCAAGTACCTCAAGATATATCACCTGAAGCACCACTTTTCAGGGGAGACGGGCCGCTACGGTGTAAGCTCACCACTGTGGGACCGGGCCTTCGGAACCGGTGGCAATACCGACTGAATCATTCACAGTGCCCCAGTATTACCTGATTCCAAAAAAGCTGGCCCGAGCCTACCCACTGGTGGGAAGGTTCGTCCAATGGTTGGAGGCGCACGCATTCCGCTTTGTGTTCTGGTTGATGGGGCGCTTGTCCCCTGAGCGAGCCAGTACCCTGTCGGCCTCTGTTTTTGGCCTACTCAGCACGTATTCCGACCAGGCCAAAAAAGCCGACACCAACCTGTCCATTGCTTTCCCGGAGAAATCTGAGGAATGGCGCCGCCAGACCGTGCGGCAGATATTCCGGTCAGTGGGAAAATCCGCTGCCGAACTCATCAAATTGGACCAGATTTGGGCTGAGCATGAACAACGGCTGGAATTTGTATTGCATTCGCCGGCGCAGAAGCAAATCGACGCCGGGGGAGCCATTGTCTTCGTCACTGCCCACATCGGTGCATGGCAAATTACCAACTTGCTGTCGTTGTATAAAGGCCTCTCCATCAGCACAGTTTATGCGGCGGAATCGAATGCCGCATTGCGGCAGCAGATGCTAAAGCTGCGCGAGTCATTTGGTGTCAAATTAATTCCTACCGAGGCCGGCGTCAGGCCCCTGCTGCGGGAACTCCACAAGGGTGCCTGTGTCGGTCTGGCCATGGATACCCGGCTCGATAGCGGCCAGCTCATTCCGTATTTCGGGCGCGACGCCTTGACCAATACCACTGCCGCTCGCCTCGCCCTGCGCACCGATGCGGCCTTGATTCCTATCCGGGCTGAACGCCTCGGCAAAACCAGGTTCAGAATCACCGTCTACGACCCCATTGTCAGTGATGTGCCCGACGCACCGATGGAGGAGCAGGCGATTGCCATGAGCGCCCGCATCAATGACCATTTTGAAAGCTGGGTACGCGACAACCCCGGGCAGTGGATCTGCCTGAAGCGGCGCTGGCCCAAGGCGCATAAACTCTGAGGCGATATAATTTTTCGGCGGCTCCTGGCCGGGATATGGCGTGAGCGTCTGAAAAGAGCGACCGCACTGTTAGTTTGTCTCACTGGGTGACCATTGTTTTCGTCGCTGGGCTGCGCTTCGCCAAACTCGCAAAGAGACGCTCAGACAGTGGCTACGCTCTCTCAGCCCAGCGACGAAAACAAAGCATGGTCTTTATGCCCTGTGAGACAAACTAACAGTGCGGTCGCTCTTTCCATACAAGCATCCAAATCCCTATGTGAATTTACCTCGATCGAGGGGCGTCAGGGGGTCATTGGCTCTTTGCCGAACATTAGGGCGCGTCTATGTAGGGGGGGGATTCTGATAAAGCGAAGCTACTGTCTGAGCGTCTCTTTGCGAGTTTAGCGCAGCGCAGAATTCCCCCCCGGAATGCGCCAGAGAGGCAAAGAGCCAATGACCCCCTGACGCCCCGTCACCCGCAGCTACTACCTGTAAGAGGATTTGATTCTTATTCCATCCGCCTTCATAAAATATCCAGGTTAGGGCTTGTGCGATCGTGCCAGGTATTCGTGAGACTGCATTTCCTGCAGGCGGCTGGTGGTGCGCTGGAACTCAAACTCCAGCCGACCACCGCTGTAAAGCTCCAGCAGGGGCACTTCCGCTGAGATCACCAACTTGACGTTGCGGTCGTAAAACTCATCTACCAGGCTGATAAAGCGGCGCGCCTGATCGTCAGTGGCCGCACCCATCGCCGGCACATTTGCCAACAGAACAGCGTGGTAGATACGCGCCAATTCAATATAGTCATTTTGACTGCGGGGCCCGTCGCATAGTTCGGCAAACTCGAACCACACCACATCGTCGGCCACACAGCGACTGCTGAGGTAGCGGCCATTGATTTCCAGACGCTCCCATTGCTGGCCCGCTTCCGGTGCCAGCGCTTCAAAGCTGCGCTGCAGGCTCTCATTGGCTTCCCGGTCCAGAGGGTAGTGGTAGAGCTCGGCCCGCTCCAGTACGCGCAGCCGGTAATCCACCCCGGCATCGACATGGACCACCTCCGTGTGCCGCTTTAGCAGTTCAATAGCGGGCAGGAAACGCTGTCGCTGCAGGCCGTCCCGGTAGAGCTCATCGGGGACAATATTGGACGTGGCCACCAGCGTGACCCCGCGCGCGAACAGCGCCTCCATCAGGCCGGCGAGAATCATCGCATCGGCGATATCAGAGACAAAAAACTCGTCAAAGCAGAGTACCAGGGCCTCCTGGGCGAGCTTGTCGGCGATCAACTCAAGGGGATCTTTCTCACCTTCCAACTCCCGCAGCTCAGCGTGCACGCGCTGCATAAAGCGGTGAAAATGCACGCGTAACTTGCGCTTGAAAGGCAGGCAGTCGTAAAAGGTGTCTACCAGGTAGGTCTTGCCCCGACCAACTCCGCCCCACAGATAGAGGCCGCGCTGGGGCTGCGCTGTGTCGCCACGCCAGGCGCGCCACCACCGTACCAGCGGCGGGGTCTCGCGCTGTGCTCGCTCAGTTGCCCGCAGGCTTTGAAACAGGGCATCGAGTTTTGCCACCGCCAGCCGCTGGGCGGGATCCTCGACGAATTCCTCGCGTTGCAAATCCGCTTGGTAGCGTGTCAGGGGGCTGCTCATGGGGGCACACTTTAACCAGCCGCCCCGGCATTGGCAACGCAGATTGTCAACGCTACTGCCGGCGCGCGGGACAGGCTATAATGCGACCATCAACTGAGTGGGATTAACGCGTGTATAGCATCAGCTCTCTGTTAATAACAGGCATTGTCGCCCTGCTAGCCGGCCTCTGCATTGGTATGCTCTACAGCCGACGCCTGAGTCCGGATAGTCGCAAGCAACGTGAGCTGGAACGCAGCCTCGATCGTCTGTTGCAGCAGCAGAAGGACTACCAGCACACTGTGGTGGAACACTTCACCGACACCTCCAAGCTATTGGGCAAACTGGCCGAGAGCTATCGCGATGTGCACAACCACCTCGCCACGGGTGCGGGCACCCTCTGTAACGATGAGAACGGCAATATTCTGCGCAGAATTCCGGATGATTCACTGGCCGATCTCGGCACCAGCCCGAGACTGGAGGCGGTAGAGCCACCCAGGGACTACGCCCCTAAAGTCTCGCCTCACGCTACCGGTGTACTCAATGAGGAGTTCGGGCTGGACAAGCAGCCAGAAGAGCCCCTCATCATCGAAGATACCACCGTGCCCAAGCAGGCCTAAACCGGGTTGTCGATATCGATGAACCGGTGCTCGACACCCAGGGTCCTGGCCAGCATATCTCCCAGGGCCTGCACCCCGTAGCGCTCAGTGGCGTGATGCCCGGCGGCGATAAACTCGATACCCTCCTCCCGCGCTATGTGCACTGTCTGTTCTGAAACCTCACCGCTTATGAAGAGCTCCGCTCCGGCGGCGATAGCTTGTTCTATATAGCCCTGTGCCGCCCCGGTACACCAGGCCACACGGCGTAACTGCCGCTCTTCGTTACCGATATGCAGGGGCGTTCGCCCCAGGGTTTGCTCAATCTTCTGTAGCAGGTCGGCCATCTTCACCGGCGCCGGGAAATAACCCACATTCCCCACCGCCGCAGGGTCATCCGGGGCCAGGGTGCTCTCTACCTGAATACCCAGCAGCCGGGCCAGGCTGGCATTGTTACCGAACTCCGGATGGGCATCCAGGGGCAGGTGATAAGCCAGCAAGCTCACATCATTGGCCAGCAGTGCTGCGATACGACGTCGCTTCATACCCGTGATGACAGGTGCTTCATCACGCCAGAAGAAACCGTGGTGAACCAGAATCGCGTCAGCACCAATGGATATGGCCTCGTCGATCAAGGCCTGACAGGCCGTCACTCCCGTAACCAGCAGGGAAACGTCCTCGCCGCCTTCGACCTGCAAGCCGTTGGGGCAGTAATCCTGGAACTTCCCCGGCTGCAGTATGTCATCCAGGGTCGATTGAATCTCTCGCAATGAAATTGACATCCACCGTTCTCCCGCGGTCCTCGATGTGTATAATTTTACAGCTGCGCCACACTGAGACACAGGTACCATGAAAAAGATATTGCAGTTTATCACCTGGCCCGCCATCGCCGGGATATTGGCGGCGATCGCCCTCCTGCAATGGTACGCCACTTCCCGGCCTGCGGCCCTACCCTCCGCCACCCTGATGCCAACCAGTTTTTCTGCAGCCGTGCAGCGCGCCGTACCTTCGGTGGTTAACATTTACACCCGCAAGCGGGTTCCAGCTCGCCCCGATCCCGCCCTGGACAACCCCTATGCCCGGCGGCTCCTGAACGGGGGCCAGCGGCGCAGGGAGCGCATCGAGAACTCACTGGGATCCGGTGTCATCGTCTCGGACCAGGGCCTGGTACTCACCAGCCATCACGTCATCAGTGGTGCGGAGGAAATTCTGGTTCTGCTTTACGATGGACGCAGCGGTCTGGCCCAGGTCATCGGCAGTGATCCGGATACCGATCTGGCGGTCTTGCAAATCGAGCTCGACGGCATACAGGCAATCCGTCTGGGCAACCCCGATCAGGCGCGGGTCGGCGACATCGTTCTCGCCATCGGCAACCCTTATGGATTCGGTCATTCTGTCACCCAGGGCATCATATCCGCACTGGGGCGCTACGGCTTGAACCTGAGCACCTACGAAGACTTTATCCAGACCGACGCCGCCATCAACCAGGGCAATTCGGGGGGCGCCCTGATTGATACAGAAGGTCGCCTGCTGGGAATCAATGCGGCCACATTTTTACGCGGCGGTGAGTCAACCGGGATAGGCCTGGCCACCCCGGTGGACCTGGCAATGGGCGTCACCCAGGACCTGGTCAACTATGGCCGAGTTATCCGTGGCTGGATGGGGCTTGAAGTACAAACAGTATTCGCTCCTGGGCCGCAAGGGCAATCACTGCGGGTCACCGGCACCCACCCCCAGGGCCCGGCGGCAAAAGCTGGCATCAGCGAGGGCGATATCATTACCCATATTGATATGCAGCCGGTGATGGATGGTCGCGCTACCATGCACCAGATCGCATTGCTGCGCCCTGGCGATGCAGTGGAAATCAACCTGCGGCGCAAGGAGCAAAACATGGTGCTGCAGGTTATCGTCGGTGTCCGACCTGAACCCCGGCGCTAGGGAGCCTCGTAGACTTGTTCAGAGGCTCCCTGGTCGTCCACCAGGCGGCACTCAGCCGCCAGCGCATGGGCATGTAGCGACTCAGCCCGGGCGAGCGTTGCCGCCACAGGTGCCATTTCAGCCACCCCTTGCGCGCTACACATGATGATCGAGCTGCGTTTCTGAAAATCATAGACTCCCAGCGGCGATGAAAAGCGCGCCGTGCCGGAAGTCGGCAGCACGTGGTTGGGACCGGCACAGTAATCACCGAAGGTCTCGGCGCTGTATCGACCCAGGAAGATAGCCCCGGCGTGACGAATATCATCCAGCAGTGATTCGGGGTCATCGACAGACAGCTCCAGATGTTCCGGCGCAAGCTGATTGGAAACCTCGATAGCGTCGCTGATATCACGGGTCTTGATCATCGCACCACGTCCGATCAGGGAACTACGAATAATTTCTGCACGCTCCATTGTGGGCAGCAACCGTTCAATGCTGGCGCTAACAGCCTGCAGGAATTCGGCATCTGGCGACAGCAAAATGGCCTGGGCATTCTCATCGTGCTCCGCCTGTGAGAATAAATCCATGGCGATCCAGTCGGGGTTGGTAGCCCCGTCACAGATGATCAGGATTTCCGAGGGGCCCGCTATCATATCGATACCGACCTGACCGAATACCTTCTTCTTGGCCGTTGCGACATAAATATTGCCGGGGCCCACAATTTTGTCGACCCGTGGCACGGTCTCGGTCCCGTAGGCCAGGGCTGCCACCGCCTGGGCGCCACCAATGGTAAACACCCGATCAGCGCCGGCAATGGCTGCGGCGGCCAGCACCATCTCATTGAGTTCTCCCGCAGGTGTGGGCACCACCATGATGATTTCTTCCACACCGGCCACCCGCGCCGGCAGTATGTTCATCAGCACCGAGGAGGGATAACTGGCCTTGCCCCCGGGGACGTATACCCCGACCCGCTGCAGCGCTGTTATTTTTTGACCCAACAGTGACCCGGTGCTGTCGCGGTAATCCCAAGAGGCTTGTATTTGCCGCTCATGGAAATCGCGAATCCTTGCCGCTGCGGTTTCCAGCGCTTCCCGCTGCCGGGCATCTATGCGTTCCAGCGCAAGTTGTAGGCGCTGCGGCGATAATTCCAGGTTGGCGGCTGTAGTAGTTGTGGGCAGTTGATCGAATTTACGCGAGTATTCAAGCAGCGCCTCATCACCCCGGCACCTGATAGCCGCCACTATTTCCTCTACGGCATTGACCACCTCCGCGTCAACCTCATCGCCCCAGCTCGAAAGCTCGCGCAGTTGATCCGCAAAATCCGCAGCCCCGGTGTCCAGGCATCGCATCATTCGGCGCTCTCCCCAACAGCAGCCACGGCGTTTGCCAGGGCCTGCACGATGGCCTCAATGGGCGCATGCTTGCTGCGCATTGAAGCCTTGTTCACTACCAACCTGGAGCTGACCTCCGCAATCAGGTCGCGCGGCTCCAGCCCGTTCGCCCGCAAGGTATTACCGGTGTCCACGATATC
>Ga0114949_10002287_pt1 | contig 11919 bp, 18 predicted proteins | sample N074metaG_FD_83505 | JGI IMG/M metagenome (GOLD analysis project Ga0114949, IMG submission 83505) | Deep subsurface microbial communities from Kermadec Trench to uncover new lineages of life (NeLLi) - N074 metaG | ecosystem: Environmental > Aquatic > Marine > Ocean trench > Sediment | place... | reverse complement strand
TTTTTATTTTGCTTATCAATGCCGGCATTTGAGTAGCTGCGCGACCCGATCAGGCAGTCGCGTCGAATAACTCACGTCCGATGAGCATACGCCGAATTTCGCTCGTGCCTGCCCCGATTTCATAAAGCTTTGCATCACGCCAGAGGCGCCCCGCAGGATAGTCATTAATATAACCGTTTCCGCCGAGTGCACGTATCGTCTCGCCGGCCATCCAGGTCGCCTTTTCGGACGACACCAGGATACAGCCAGCGGCATCGAATCGCGTTGTCTGTTGCCGGTCACAGGCTCGGGCCACGGCATACACATAGGAGCGGCATGCGTTCATTTCCGTATACATGTCTGCAATCTTGCCCTGCATGAGCTGGAATGTGCCTATCGGCTGGCCGAATTGCTTGCGATCGTGCACGTATGGCATGACCAGGTCAAAACAGGCGCGCATGATGCCGAGTGGACCTGCCGCGAGCACCAGGCGTTCGTAATCGAGGCCACTCATCAGGATGCTTGCCCCCTTGCCTTCCGTGCCGAGCAAATTCTCAGCCGGAACCTGGCAGTTATCGAGGATTACCTCACTGGTGTCCGATCCCCGCATGCCAAGCTTGTCGAGTTTTTGCGCGACTGAATATCCCGGAAAATCCGGCTCAACGATAAACGCGCTGAGTTTGTTCGATTTAGCAGGATCAGACCCGGTAACGGCGTAAATAATTGAGGTATCCGCTTCCGGCGCATTCGTGATCCACATCTTGCTACCGTTCAGAACGTAGCAATCGCCATCGCGGATCGCAGTTGTGCGCATTGCCATCACATCCGAGCCGGCGCCCGACTCGCTCATCGCTAATGCACCGACGTGTTCGCCGGATATCAGTTTGGGAAGATATTTTTCCTTTTGTTCGGGAGACCCCCACCGGCGCAGCTGATTAACGCAAAGATTTGAATGGGCACCATATGACAATCCGACTGATGCTGATCCGCGACTGATTTCTTCCATCGCAACGACGTGCGCCAGGTACCCAAGTCCTGCACCACCATCTGCTTCATCTACCGTGATACCAAGAAGTCCGAGTTCGCCAAGCTGCAGCCAAAGATCTCGTGGAAACTGATTTGAGGCGTCAATTTCCTGCGCGCGCGGCGCAATATGATCGCTCACGAAGTCGCTGACGGACTCGCGCAACATGTCGATCTCGTCGCCAAGACCAAAATCAAAATCAATCATTTCTGTCCCCAGGATGCCCGGACCCCGGGCCATAACAGGAATTCTCTACCGGCTGGATCAGAATTTGAATACCATTCGGGAGGTACTGATACCTGGTTGATTTTATTGACTAACTTACGGGTATCAGGCGCGGCCGAGATTATCGATCAGCATTGAAAACAGCTCATATTGCGAGCTGATGCCGAGTTTCCCGAACAGGTTTCGCTTGTGAACCATAACGGTGCCCGGCGCAATCCTGAGCTCACGCGCAATGGATTTCGACGAATGTCCGCGTAGCAAAAGTTGACTGATCTGACGCTCACGACGCGTCAGGATCGATTCCCCGAAATTCTCGAAACACTCAGTCAGGCGTTTGTGAACGTTGTCATCGCCACGCGGATTGCCTGCTTTCGCAACCCACTCGTCCCAGGTTTTCCTGATCGCGGACTGCACGATGGGCTCTATCATTCCCAGTCGATGCAATTCGGCTTTCGTAAACGTTCGATTTCGTCGCCCGATCACCAGTACGACAGTCGTCCGAGCTGAGACCTGCGTCAGAAAATCCATTTCATCCAGCAAGTGCGTGCGTTCGCAGTACTGCCGGTAATACTCACTTGAGCGAAAACGGTCAGGCAGTTCCTCGCGGAATCGGCACAAGGTCGGTTTCTTCTTGCGAATCGCAAGTTGATAAAGCGGATCGAGCAGGTAAGGCCCCGCCAGGTAACGTTCCAGGTAGTGCTTTCTTCCTGCAGGTTCCAGTGTGTGATGCAGGACGATCGGTCGAGCATCATTGTGGAATGCAATCAGGCAGGTTCCTTCGTGATCCACAACGGATTCAATCGCCGCAATCAACCCGGATGCCGTTGTGTCCGCCTTCGTTGCCGAAATAATGCCGGCAACAGCGTTGTGCCAATCAGGGGATTCGAATTTACTACGCACGATGTTTGGCCTTGCTCATGGACGCATCCTCCTGCTCGAGTTCGCGCCAGATGTCTCGCACCCACTCTCTGATCTGCAAGGCTTCTGCCCAGCGATCCGACAATTCCCGCCGATTGCGATCTGTCATCGCGTAGGGTGGCGGTCCAAGCTCACAGAGGAAAATCAATGTAGCATCATTTGCGTTGCGCCTGCGCCAGGCCCGCATTCCTGATTTCCACCACCCTTTGAAAATCCTCACCCACTCCTGGTGTTGCGGGAAATCGATCTGAACCTGTATTTGCTCGCGATTGGCGATCCGGCCCTGAAAACAGTCTGACTGCTGCAAGATCCGCTCAATGAAATTTGTGTCCGTTGCTGAAATTGGAGATCGCATTTCGCGATCAACAACGATATGCGACAGGTCAGCACACAGTCGTATATCCGGCGCCAGGTCCAGCAACTGCAGCGTGTAGTAAAGGTCGTTTAAAAGGCTATCGCGGTGCGTTTCGAACAGTAACGGCAAACCGGACTGCTCAGCATCATCCATCCAGCGCTCCACCACCGGTACCGCATCTGCCACCGCGATTGGCATGACGCCGCCGATGACGTTTACCATTGATGCATTGAAGTCCTTTGCCATTGCCAGCAGCGGTTGCATGTCATCAAGCTTGTAAGGAAAAGCATTAACCATGCAGCCCAGGCCGTGCTTATCGAACAAGGGCCGCAGTTCCTGAAATCGTTCGATTTCGTCCACGCCGGGATCGATGCACATGCCGTCATAGGCGGCATCGGCCACCATTTGAAAACTTTCTTCGAAAGAGCGTTCTGGCAAGTCCGGGCTACGTAACTCCATCGCCCAGAGTGACTGGTAGATTTCCAGGTTCTGCATGAGCCGTCGGCTACCTGTCAGAATGAGGTGAGAAAGGACGCGGCATTGCCGCCGTAGACTTCGGCCTTTTGTGCTGCGAGCAGGAATTCCGTGCCGGACGGCGAATCACTCTCGTGATTGTCCACGATTCTCCGCACACGCTGTTTGTGAAAAATTTTCAACTGGGCCGAGAACGGAATAACCGCAGCCGGATCATTGCCGAATTTCTCGCGGTGTTTTTCCGGCAAGCGATACCACGGAACAGTCATGTCATCATGATGGGCGTTGTGGAATCCGAAATTGAGCGTAAGCCAGTTCACCCATTCATGATCCAGCGAGTGTGGATTGCTGTAAGTATGTTCCTGCTCCCAGGCGAAATCGCCCTTGCGGAGCGGTTTGTCGAAATCAAACAGCGCGAGGTTGTAAGGATAGTCATGTTGCAAGCTATCCATGAAACGCAGCACAGTCATCATCATCATCGTAGCTATAACATAGAGTAACGCCGCCATCGGCTGCAACAGGAGAACCGTCAGGAAAATACTGCCACGTAACAATATGACTGCGACATTCCGACGTCGCTGGTCTCTTCGCTGCGGAATGATGAATGACGTAAACACCGTGATGAAATGCATAATAATTTCGTGCGCCGGTATGTAAAACCATTCGAAGATACGGGTGACATACAGCACACGCGGGTGCCGGGAGAAAAACTTCTCGTAATCAAACCAGACGACATCATCGACATCGACGTGATGGCGAAAATGCTTGTAGCGCATGTCTTCATAAGTTCCATAGGCGGCGCCACACAACCAGCTAAAGAAACGGCCGAGATGCGCATTGTGCCGGATACTCTTGAAAACGAGATTGTGTCCGCACTCGTGAACCATGTACGCGGCGATCGTCATCGCGTGTGCAAGCAAAAACGTTGCCGCAATATTGACCAGCCAGCTACCATGAAATAGCCCGACGATTCCGGCGCCATATCCCAGCATCGAATACAGCACGGCGCCAGCGTGCCAGGCGAATCCGTCCGTTTGCTTCAATGCCGGCATATGTGAAGAGAAAACTGCCATTTTTCAGATAGTTGGAATTGCCCTGTTCGCTGCGGCCAGCCCGTCTCCAATGACCATAGCCGCCCGTTCATTGACTGGCAAGCCCCGGGGCAACTTATTCACACATGACCGGTACGGATTGATAGCATAGCGGCCAGGATCGACCCACCGGACCCATTAATGAATTTCGAGAACAAAGTGGTCATTGTGACCGGGGCGGCACGCGGCCTCGGGCAGCAGTATGCGCGGCAATTCGCACGCCGGGGTGCCAACGTCGCGGTGAATGATGTTCGCGATTGCAGCAACACGCTGGAGATTATCGAGCAGGAAGGGGCCACCGGCATCAAGACCAAAACTGACGTAACGAGCGCCGCAAGTACTGCAGAAATGGCTGCGGCAGTGGTCGAAAAATTCGGCCGCATAGATGTCCTTGTAAACAATGCAGCCCTCTACGGTAGCTTAAAATTTGCCCCGTTCCACAAACTCGATGAGGCGGAATGGGATGCGGCGATGAACGTCAATGTCAAAGGAATATGGCAATGTTGCAAGGCTGTTTTGCCCTCGATGAAGGAGCAGAACAGCGGTTCAATCGTCAATATCACATCGCTTGCGGCAGTGTACGGTATGCCAAATGGCCTGCATTATACGGCTTCGAAAGCGGCTGTCATTGGCGCGACGCGTGGACTTGCGCGTGAACTGGGTCGCTACAATATTCGCGTTAACGCGGTAGCGCCAAATGTCGTGAACACAGACGCAACCGGTGAGGTGTTCGGGGATAAACGCGAGAAAATCGTCGATGTGACGCTTTCGCAGCAGGCGATCAGGAAGCCGCTGGAGACGGAGGACATCGTCGGCACTGTTCTCTTTCTTGCCAGTGATCACAGCAAGCTGACGACCGGGCAGACGCTGATGGTGGACGGTGGGACCGTTTTTCTGTAGCAGGCCAAAGATGATATCAACCATTAATTTGCGGGATCGAGAAGCATGAAGCTTGTAACAGCAATCGTGAAACCCTTTCGGCTGGATGACGTGCGAAATGCACTAAGTGAGGTCGGCGTGCAGGGCATGACCGTCAGCGAAGTCAAAGGATTCGGCCGGCAACGCGGGCATACGGAGCTTTACCGCGGCGCCGAATACGTCGTCGATTTTCTGCCGAAAGCGAAAATTGAAGTTGCGGTCGCCGATGATCGCGTGGAAGAAGTCATCGAGGCGATTGTCAACAGCGCCAAAACCGGCAAGGTCGGCGATGGCAAGATATTCGTCACACCACTCGAGCACGTTTGCCGGATCAGGACCGGCGAGACCGGCAACAACGCCCTGTAAATGCGATCGCCCGCTTAGGAAGGGCTCCTACGCCAAATTTGTAGGAGTCCGCCCCAGCGGGCGATCGCATAATTAGATGGCCGACACTGCCATAGTGCCGGCCTCGATCCGCTTATCTATTCGCCGTGACTCATGCAGAAGGCATTGAGCTTGTTGCCATCCAGATCACGAAAATAACCGGCGTAGAAATTGTCCATCCGTGCACCCGGAGCGCCTTCGTCGGTGCCACCGAGTTCGAGCGCCTTGGCGTGCAGGGCATCGACTTTTTCGGTCGAATCGAGCGCTATTGCCACCATGACGCCATTGCCTACGGTCGCCGTATTGCCATCTTGAGGTTTTATGATCGAGATCGCCGGCGACCCCGCTCCAGTCGACCAGGCGATGAATGTTTCAGCCTCCATCATGCGACTCGCGCCGAGCGTGCCCAGCAGCGCGTCGTAGAACGCAGCAGCCTCATCCATTTTGTTCGTGCCAAGCGTTACGTACCCAATCATCGGTGTCTCCTTATTGTTAGTAAACTTGCGTGTCCGGGCCAGGTTTATTTTCGGCAAGCCAGTGCGAGAAGGTTACCATCCGGGTCCCTGAAAAATGCCATCCATTCTTCCTCGCCTGCCTCGCCAAGCTGACCTTTCGTATCCTTAAATACCAATTCCGGATCCTGCTCCAGAATGACGGACTTTTCCTTCAGCGCCGCAACCGCTGCGTCGATGTCGGCCACCCTGAAATAAATTACTGAGCTCGACGGTTCTGCAGTCGCATCTTGTAGCAGCGACAGGCGCACACCATCAACGTCATAAAATGCGAGGCCCGGCGGATCGATCACCGCCAGTTGTTTCAGCCCAAGCGTCTCTCGGTAAAACTTACTCGAGCGATTGATGTCTGTCGTCGTCAGGGCTACCTGGTGCATGCCATCTATCGTCAGTGCATTTGCCATTTGAACTTTCCGTGTTAAAAAGTCTGATCAGTTGCCGAATCTCGCCACCGCACGTGCGCTCGCCTTCGCCGCTTCAAGCTCGCGATACCTGCTCGGAGCGTTGGTGACCAGTGAGTCGATCAACTGCCGAGCCACGCTAGCAACCTCTGCGACTGCCTGGTTGAAGACAGCCTCGTTTGCCTGTGACGGCTTGGAGAAACCGCTAAGTTTACGCACAAATTGCAGCGACGACGCCTGAATCTCATCGTCAGTGGCGGGCGGGTCGAAATTGAACAGCATTTTGATATTACGACACATTACGAACTCCGATCGCTGCCGCCTGGCCGCCGCACAGCAGACCAGCGGCGGATTTTTTCGTCAAGATTCATCGACGCGTATGCCGGACTTGTCGATGGCATGGTCCTGAATTCAATCTTATCGATAGTACTGATTCCCTGTGGCACAACAAGCCGCCTGTACAGCTCCGCCGCCTTTTTCCCGTTGAAACAAAGCAGCTCCAGCATTGGATGTTCTTCAAAAAACGCCTGGAAATCGTTCGGAATTGCAGTCGTCAGATCGATCGCCGCATCCATGCTGCCAGGCCTGACGGAGGATTGCAGCACATCCCATACCGCGATTCCGTGGCGACTCAGCTTTTTTGTCCGCCTCAAATACGGGATGTCCGGGCCTGCATCAAACAACTCCCCCATAACCTGCCAAAAGGCGTTTTGCGGATTGCCATAGTATTCGCGCTTCCGCAGCGATTGCTGGCTCGGCAAACTACCGAGAATCAACACTCTCGCATCGGTATTGGCGATAGGTTCAAAGCCGCTTGAAATTTCTGACATGCGAATCGGATCAAACGCCGCCGGTGACATCGATGACCGATCCTACAGCGTAATCCGCCGCGTCAGAAAGCAGCCACATAATCGCACGCGCAACTTCCTCCGGCTCACCGCCACGCTGCAGGGGAATGCCGCTGCTCAGACGATCGACGCGACGGGGCTCGCCGCCCCCGGCATGCATCTCCGTATAGATAAATCCCGGTCTGACCGTATTGACCCTGATTCCGAGCGGGGCTACCTCGCGCGCCAGTCCGGCTGTCATGGAATCGAGAGCGCCTTTTGACATTGCATAGTCGACGTATTCGTGAGGCGCGCCAGTCCGCGCGGCAACAGAGGAAACATTGACGATGCCACCGCCATTTCCGCCATTGGCGGCCGACATTCTTTTGACCGCCGCTTGCGCGCACAGAAAGGCGCCGACTACGTTGACATTCAGAATTCGCGCCAGCCGTGCCGCATCGATCCCGGCAAAATCAGTCTGCGTTTCGAGAATCGCCGCATTGTTGACGAGTGCCGTCATCGATCCTAACTGCTCCTCGGCGGTGGCGAACAACCTGCTGACGTCATCCTCCTTGCTGACATCAGCAGCCACGGCAATTGCCTGGTGACCGGCACCCAGGATCTGGCCCACGATCGACTCGGCCGCTTCCTTGTCATCCCGATAATTGACGCAAACATCATAGCCCGCATCCGCGGCCATCAGCGCTGTCGCAGCGCCAATTCCCCGGCTCGCGCCGGTGACGATGATCGTACCCCGGGAATGTTCGCTCAACGTGTGATCCAGCGATTTTCCGTTACGCGGGCGCGCCGGGCGCATTCCCGTTTGCCGTTACGTAGAGATATGCCGGCAATGCGCAGGAAAGCCCGATGGCGAGATTCAGGAGCATGAAAAATGCCGGATTCGGGCCTTTCCCACTGCTCCTGCGTTGATACATGGCAATCCAGAAAACAAGCGACGTAATCAGGAGGTCCGAGGTAAAGCCGCTCGCGGCTGAATTCACAAACAACGCACTGATGAAGTCCAATAATCCGAATCCAGCGGCTCCGAAATGCTGTATGAAAAAACTATACGGAACTATGGCGCCAACGATCGCCAGCACCAGGTAACCCGTTTTAATGTTCATTTATTTTTTCACTCACCTTTTAACCCTGCTTTTTGTACTTTCCATCGCAGCGCCTGATTTTGTGACAAATCAATATACCGCAGAAATCCCAGGAGGTATCGCTGTGTCATATTCTGCCGAATACACTACAAATGTCGCTTGATCATGCTGAGTGTTGGACTGACTCTTCCGCGCAGGTCCAAATAATACAAAGGAACTGTGCTATGCGAATTTTGACCGTTATTACCTTGTGCCTGCTCGTCATCCGCCCTGTTTCGTCGCACGAGTATTGCTCAAAAGCAGAATGCGAAAAGACCAGGCAGAAAATTGAGAAAATTCACTCAAAGATGCGCCAGGGCTACACGCGAAAGCAGGGTGAGAAGATGAAGGCGGACCTGAGAATGTTGCGTGCAATTCGATCCAAGCAGTGCCGTTAGTTTGTGACTTTCATCAAGCGCCGCGCCAGTGACTCCATGCCACTCGAATGCCTGCCACTCTTGGTGGGGTCCTCGGCGGTAATGTTCATTGCCCGCACAATCTTGCGCAGCAGCCGCACATCGTCGGCGGCAAAATCGAAATCGAGGACATTGAGGCAACAGGTTGCCTGGTCAATCGTGCCAAATGCAGACAGGCCCAGACCGGAAGTCCAGCCGAGGATGGCCGCATTGGTGCCGCCGTGAGCAAAGATCGCCAGGTTGTGCCAATCCGGATCGCTGGTGAACGAATCCATCGCCGCCGAGATTCTCTCGTAGAAATCGGCATACAGCTCACCGCCAAGAAACCGGCTGCCGTTCTCGGTCGCTCGCCAATGACTGAAAGCAACATCCTTGACAAGGTCAAGATCGACCGGATCTTCGCCTCTTGCAGGCCGGATTTCCTCGAGTTCCGCATGGATTTCGATCTCGATTTCACGATTTCCAAGCACCCGGCTTGCCGTTTCCCGGGTTCGTCGCAGACCGGAACACAGTGCACGATCGACAGTGACGTTGGCGAACAAGACACACATCGCGTCCGCCTGCGCCCGCCCTTTCTGATTGAGCGCAACGCCATCAGGATCCGCGACCAGATTGCCGTCGTCATCGACGTAGTCGACCGCACCGTGTCGAAACAGATAGATGCGGCGGCGCTGGGCGCCATCGAGGGCTACGCGCCGGGCCTTCATTTCAATCTCAGATCAATCATTTGCAATTGCCAAGTGTCGGGTGGCGTACTAGCATAAATCAAAACAAGAACCGATCTGGGGGCATTCTATGAAAATCATGCTAATCACCGGCGTCGCACTGTTGTGCACGTGTCTGCCGGCGCCGTCACAGGCCACCGACCAGGATCGACCCGTACTCGACGTCATCATCGTGGACGTGAATGGCGATGTGGAGGGCTTTCTTGAGCGGATGAAACGGCTTCAGGGTGTTGCTAAGCGTTTAAATCTACCGGCAACACTGCGCATATTCCAGGGCACATTTGCGGCAGAGAAAAATGGTGAGATTCATCTTTACTGGGAACTGCCGTCATTTATTGCCTTCGCCGAAGCGGAGACGGCATTGCACAACGATGAAGAATTTCTCGCGATTCTCGAGGAAATGGACGCAGCCGGACAGAATTTTAAGTCTGAGCTGCTAACGATCGAAATCACCAAAAAATAAGATCGGGAATGGCGGTAATTGTTCGCCCGCTCAGGGAAGGCTCCTGCGAATCAGGATATACAAAAATGTATCTTAGAAGCCCGCCCCAACGGGCGAGATTTTATTCAACAGCCAGAATTTTTTCCATCAATTCCGGATCCTCCGGCAACAAACCCGATGCAGGCAAGCGCTGCACCAGTTCGCGCCACAGCGGCCACATGTCGAACGCTTTCCTGAACAGCGGTAAAGATTCATCGACGCGTCCGGCAGTAGCGAGCGTTGCCGCGTGCCAGAAGATCATTTCGTGACTGCCGGGAACCAGTGCCTCCGCTCCGCTGTACGCGATGACTGCTTTCTCGACCTCGCCATTGGTCATATGCTCGTCACCTTCGTTCATCAGCCGATAGGCCCTCGCCATATTCAGCAACCTGCGCATCTCGGTCAGCGGTTCCGCATGATCCTCGATTCTGAGATCGAATAACCGGCCGCCCCAGGCCGGTTGCGAGATGTCGCTGCTGACGACCAGCAGAGCAACCGATTGTTTGCCACGAATATCGCCGCCCTCGCCTTCCGCCGCCTCCAGCGCAACCAGCATGCGCTCGGCAATATCACCCTCGGCGCCCTCATATGCCGTGAACATCGCACTGCAGACGGTCGGCTTCCACATCAGGTTTGCCTGCACGGCGAAACTATCACCCGTAAGATTGCAGAACTCGACGATGGCGTTTTCGCCAGTGTGATTCGCAACCGTGCCATCGGCATCCACCATGCCCACTTGTCTTACGTCCGCGTGCGCATCGGCGGCAAGCAATGCCGTCAGCGCCTGCTCAGCACTCTTCCCTGCCCGCATGAGTTGCAGGCCGAAGGGGACCATAACTCGGCTCAATGAACGACTGCGTCGCTACCGCGCCGATGCCGGGCTCGGCCCAGATCACGTTCGATCCCACGGAAAACCAGTGCGATTGCACGGCGGCGCCAATCTCTCCCGAGACCGTGTCGCGCGCCACGATGGAATAAGTGTGAACCGGCCGCAGCGGTTTACGTAATTCGTCAGCACCGCCTGATACCGTAGCAGTTGCAAGAGCCGCGAATAGCACAAATGTCAGCTTTTTCATTTTTTTCCCCATGACCGCATAATAGGCGTAATGAACTGCAATCAGGTCGACGATTATGCCGACTAAGCACAACAAGAACTACGGCGCAGTATTGCTGCCATTGCTAATGCTTTGGCCCGCACTGACCGTACAAGCTGAAAACGAAGAGGTGATCGCGCGTTGTGCGAAAATCCCGAGCGTTGGCGACCGGATCCTGTGCCTGGAGGACGCACTGCGTATTTCAGCGCAAGTCGGGGACACGGCGATTGACGCCGATGCAGTCGCTGAAGAAAATCCCACCCCGGATTCCTCTGTGGCTGCCGCTGTGGTAGCGGTCGCCGCGGATGATGCGGACCTTGTGGAGGCAGTCACGGAAGAATCCGGACAGTCTGCGCCACCGGACGCCGCGGCCGCTCCCGCGGCTGAAGAGACAATGCCGGCCGCGACCGCAACGGTGGTTGTCGCCGTTAACAATGCTGACGTTGCGGAGGAAGTTACGAAAGCTGCCGGTCAATCTGAGCCGCCGGACGTCGCGCCGGCCCCGCAGGCTGACGAGACGCTACCGGCCGCGGTCGACGCTGTTACCACAGCGGGAACTGCGGAAGCTCAGCAATTCGGACTTAGTGAAGTCCAAAAGCAACCCGAATCGTTAGACTCAATCGACGTGGTCGTCGTTTCGGTAGACAGCAATGCTTACGGGAAGCTGATATTCACTACTAAAAGCGGCCAGGTCTGGAGGCAGACCGATCAAAACAGGCGGCGTTACCGGCAGATTCCGTTTGACGCGGAAATTCGACAAGGTGCCGCAGGCAGTTTCTTCATCAAACCGCTATCCGGCGGCGCCTCAGTCAGAGTCAGGCGCAGCAAATAGCAGCGCCGTTCCGGTTTTCGTCACAAAAAAAACCGGGCCAGAGCGTCGCTCTGACCCGGCATCTTCTTCTGCCCGTTGCGGGATTAGGCAAGCAAGCTGCTTACCATGCCTTGCTGAACAT
>Ga0114949_10002286_pt1 | contig 11919 bp, 8 predicted proteins | sample N074metaG_FD_83505 | JGI IMG/M metagenome (GOLD analysis project Ga0114949, IMG submission 83505) | Deep subsurface microbial communities from Kermadec Trench to uncover new lineages of life (NeLLi) - N074 metaG | ecosystem: Environmental > Aquatic > Marine > Ocean trench > Sediment | place... | reverse complement strand
ATCGTCGACATCAATTTCGGCTGCCCGGCCAAGAAGATCGTCCGCAAGGCCTCGGGTTCGGCGTTGATGCGCGACGTGCCGCTGGCCACCGCGATCATGCAGGCGGTCGTCGAGGCGGTCGACGTGCCGGTCACGGTCAAGATGCGCACCGGCTGGGACGATGACAGCCGCAATGCGCCACAGCTTGCCCGTATCGCCGAAGATGTCGGCATCCAGATGGTGACCGTCCATGGCCGCACCCGCTGCCAACTCTACACCGGCGAGGCCGACTGGTCGTTTATTCGGCGGGTCAAAGACGCGGTCGCCATCCCGGTGATCGCCAATGGTGACATTCGCAGCTGCGCGGATGCCGTGGCGTGCCTCGCGGCTTCGGGCGCCGATGGGGTAATGATCGGACGCGCGGCGCAGGGCCGGCCCTGGTTTCCGGGCCAGGTCGCCCAATATCTCGCGACCGGCGGCCATACCGCCGATCCGGCGCCGGCCGAAATTCAGCGTATCGCCAAAGCCCATTTCGCCGAGATGCTGAGCCATTACGGCATCGAGACGGGCATCCGCATCGCGCGCAAGCATATGGGCTGGTACGCCGCCGGTCTTCCCGGCGCCAACGCGTTTCGCAATCTGGTCAACAATACGCTGGACCCGACGGTGGTGGAGACGGCGATACGCCGCTTCTTCCAAGCCGACGCAACCCTGGCCGCCGCATGAATTACGCCTCCAACCAATCGCTGGCGGGAAATCCGGCAGCCGGCCCGGAAAAAGACATCGATCCGGAATCGCTGCTGAATTCGCTCATGGAGGCGGTCGTCGCCGTTGCCGCCGATAACCGTATCCGGTTCGTCAATCACGCCGCCGAACAATTGCTCGGCGCCGGCGCGGCACTGCTCAACGGCCAGTCGCTGGAGGATTTGGTGCCCAGCGATACGCCGTTGATTGCCATCATCGAACAATGCCGCAGAACCGGCTCTTCGGTCGCCGAGTCCGATATTCATCTGGAAAGCCCGAGGATTGGCAGCCACGATGTCGATGTGCGCGCCGCCACCTGGTCGGAAGATCCCAACGTGGTCATCCTGACCCTTCAGGAACGTTCGATTGTGCGCCAGATCGACCGCCACAGGCTACAGCGCGGCGCCGCCCGCTCGGTGACCGCGATGGCCGCCATGCTGGCCCACGAAGTTAAAAATCCGCTCTCCGGCATTCGCGGCGCCGCGCAACTTCTGGAAGACGTGGTCGATGGCGACGACCGGCAATTGACCCAGCTTATTTGCGACGAAACCGACCGTATCGTCGATCTGGTCAATCGCATGGACGCGTTCGCCGACGACCGCCCGCCAGTGCGCGAAGCCGTGAATATTCACGAGGTGCTCGATCATGTACGGCGCCTGGCGGAAAGCGGTTTCGCCCGTCACGTTCGTATCGCCGAGCTGTACGATCCATCGCTGCCTCCGGTTCATGGCAACCGCGACCAGTTGGTGCAGGTCTTCCTCAATCTCATCAAGAACGCCGCCGAAGCCGCCCCCGAGACGGGCGGCGAAATTCAATTAATGACGCGCTATCGCCACGGCACCCGGCTGGCGGTGCCCGGTGGCAGCGAGCAGATCGACCTGCCGATGGAGATTACGGTGCGCGACAATGGGGCGGGAATACCCGACGACATCAAGGCTATTCTGTTCGATCCGTTTGTCACCACTAAGCAGAATGGCACCGGCCTCGGTCTCGCGCTGGTGGCGAAAATTGTCGACGATCATGGCGGCATGATCGATGTCGATTCAGTCCCGCGGCGCACCGAGTTTCGCATCCTGCTGCCCGTGCAACCCAAAGCAAGAGAGTCCGGCACATGAGCGCGGCCACTATTCTGATCGCCGACGACGATCAGGGAATCAGAATGGTTTTGAGCCGCGCCCTTGGCCGCTTGGGATACGATGTCCGCACGACGGGCATGGCCGCTAATTTGTGGAACTGGGTGTCCGACGGCGAGGGCGATTTAGTCATCACCGATGTCGTCATGCCCGACGAAAACGGATTGGACATGGTGCCGCGCATTCGCAAGTTGCGGCCCGACTTGCGCGTTATCGTCATGAGCGCCCAAAACACATTGCTCACCGCGGTGCGCGCCACCGAGTGCGGCGCCTTCGAATATCTGCCGAAACCCTTCGATTTGAAGGAGCTGATCGAGATTGTCCAACGCGCGCTGACGGCGCCGAAGGAGATCGCGTCGCCGGTCCCCCTTGAACCCGCTCTGGACGACCAGGAAAAGCTGCCGATCATCGGCCGGTCGCCGGCGATGCAGGATATCTATCGGGTTCTGGCGCGGCTGATGGGTACCGATCTTACGGTCATGATCACCGGCGAATCCGGCACCGGCAAGGAACTCGTCGCCCGCGCTCTGCACGATTACGGCAAACGCAGCTACGGTCCCTTCATCGCCATCAACATGGCGGCGATCCCGCGCGAACTCATCGAGAGCGAGTTGTTCGGCCACGAGAAGGGGGCGTTTACCGGCGCCACCAATCGTTATGCGGGCCGCTTCGAACAGGCCGAGGGCGGCACGCTGTTTCTCGACGAGATTGGCGACATGCCGGTCGAGGCGCAGACCCGGCTGCTGCGCGTCTTGCAGGAGGGCGAATACACTACGGTAGGCGGACGCGCGCCGATTACCGCCAATGTGCGCATCATCGCCGCTACCCATCGCGATTTGCGGACCTCGGTGCGCCAGGGCCTGTTTCGCGAAGACCTCTTTTACCGCCTCAACGTGGTGCCGTTACGCATTCCGCCGCTGCGCGAACGCAGCGACGACATACCGGAACTGGTCGTTCATTTTCTCGCCAAGGCAACCAGCGACACGTTGCCCGCCAAGATAATCGAGCCCAAGGCCATGGAGCGGCTGCAGCGCTACCGCTGGCCGGGTAACGTCCGCGAGCTGGAAAATCTGATCCTGCGTCTCACCGCGCTCTATAGCCGGCAAGTTATCGACGTGAGCACGATCGAGGCTGAGTTGGCCGATACCTCGGTGATGGGTCAGCCCGACGACAGCGGTGATAGCCAATCGTTGAGCGATTCGGTCGAACGCCACATACGCACCTTCTTTTCGGCGAATAACGGCGGCCTGCCGGAGCCTGGTTTATATGCCCGCGCGCTGCGCGAATTCGAAAAACCGTTAATCAGGCTTACGTTGGAGGCGACCGGCGGCAATCAGATCAAGGCCGCCGCGTTACTTGGCGTTAACCGTAATACCTTACGTAAGAAAATCCGTGAGTTAGACATTGAGGTGGTGCGTAGCGTAAAATAGCGCCAGACGCCTTTTCGACCGGGATTGCCGCTGGCCTGTGACGGGTTCGTTCTTCCTCAGCCTGACCCGGTAGACCTGTGAAACGCCGTAGGATGGGTGTGGATAGAGAAAAAACCCCAAGTGCCGGTAATACCGTCCTTATTAGCGCCGACGACCCCGCCGAATTACCCGGCGGTGCGAGCCGCCGTAAGCCGATGATTGTGCGGGTGCTGGGCAAGTGGATGCGGAGCCCGGCGCTCGGCCGGCGGCTATTGCTTATCCTGATGGTCGTCGCGTCGTTTGCTGGCGCCGCGACCTTCTTCGCCATCACCAACGTCTCCCGGTTCGGGGTCACCCCGGAAACCGTCCTGGTTCTGATCTTTATCGATCTGGCGCTCGTTCTGTTGTTGGGCGTGACGATCGCCTGGGTACTGGTCCGTCTGTGGTCGCAGCGCCGCGCGGGTTCCGTCGGCGCGCGCCTGCATATCAAACTCGTTTCGCTGTTCGCGGTGGTCGCCGTGTTGCCGGCGATTATTGTCGTGATTTTAGCGGCGTTGATATTCAACACCCAGGTTCAATCCTGGTTTAACGACCGCGTTCGCACCGCCGTCGAAAACTCGGTTCTGGTCGCCGACGCTTATTTAATCGAGCATAAACGCGCCATCTCAGCCGACGCGGTAGCCATGGCGGAAGATTTAACGCGCTCGTGGCCGCGTTTCTTAGCCGACCTTCCACGGGTGCAACGAACGGTCGAGATTCAGGCCGCCATTCGCTCGCTGCCGGAAGCCATCGTGTTCGATTCGGCGGGCCGGATCATTGCCCGGGCCGGACTGACTGCATCGCTCGAAATCGAACGGCCGGCGCCGGCGGCAATCGCGCTCGCCGAACGCGGCGACATCGTCATTTTGACCAGCAAGGCCGAGGACCGGGTCCGGGCCCTGGTCAGGCTAGACATCACCCCGCGCGCGTTTTTGTACGCAGGCCGTTTTATCGATCCCAACGTCCTGCGGTATATCGGCCGTACCCGGCAGGCCGCACAAGCCTACGGAGAGCCCGAAGCGTTGCTGACCAGCTTACTTTTGCAGTTCGCCACCATTTTCGTGATCGTCACCTTACTGCTGCTGCTCATCGCCGTGGGCGTCGGGCTTGGCTTCGCCAATCAAATGACGCGGCCGATCGCACGTCTCGTACGCGGCGCCGAATTGGTGCGTTCGGGACATCTTGGGGTGCGCATCGAAGGCGACGAGGGCACGGACGAATTCGGCATGCTGACGCGGGCATTCAATCGGATGACGCGCCAACTTGACGAACAACGCAGCGAACTCATCGAAGCCAACCGCCAGTTGGAAGACCGCCGGAGATTTACTGAAGCCGTACTGGCTGGGGTATCGGCCGGCGTTGTCGGGCTCGACCGTGAGGGCCGCATCAACCTGCCCAACCGTTCCGCGACCGCGCTCTTGAACGCGAAAATCGGCGACTTGGCCGGACGCCTGCTGGCGGATGCAGTGCCTGAAATGGCGTCCTCGATTGCGCGCGCCCTGGAGAATCCCGATCGCCTGGTGGAAGACGATGTGACGCTGAATACCGGCGCCGAAAGCCGCACTTTGCACGTGCGTATAGCGGCCGAGCGCGACAACGATAATCAAGTGATCGGATTTGTCGTCACCTTCGACGACATGACCGAGTTGCTGTCGGCCCAACGCAAGGCGGCCTGGGCCGATGTCGCCCGCCGCATCGCCCATGAAATCAAGAATCCCTTGACCCCCATCCAATTATCCGCGGAGCGGTTGAAGCGGAAATACGCCAAAGAGATCACCTCGGACCGCGAGACATTCGAGCAGTGCACCGAAACGATTGTCCGCCAGGTCAACGACATTGGGCGGATGGTCGATGAATTCTCAGCATTCGCCAGAATGCCGAATCCCGTTATCACCGACGCCAATTTGGTAGCAATCTGCCGCCACGCCGTGATTCTGCAGCAAAACGCCCATCCCGATATTACCTTCGAAACCCGGCTACCCGACCACGCGCTTACAGCGTCATGCGACGAAGGTTTGCTCACCCAGGCGCTGACGAATTTACTGCGCAACGCCATCGAGGCCATCGAAGGCCGCACCGCGCCGGACGATGGCGAGGCACTGCCCGATGGCGTGATCTCCGTTTCGCTTGAAGCCGGCGACGAAACGGTTCACATCATTGTCGAAGACAATGGCCGCGGCCTGCCCGAGACACAACGCGACCGGCTGACCGAGCCCTATATCACCACGCGGTCCAAAGGAACGGGACTGGGCTTGGCGATCGTGAAGCGCATTATGGAACAGCATGATGGCGACTTACGCCTTGATGACCGTCCCCCAGCGCCGCCAGATACGGAGGATCGGCCAGCGAACAGCCGCGGCGCGCGTGTTAGCCTCGTCCTGCCGGTCAAAACCGACTCCACCGATGCTGATAATGAACGTATCCTGGCTTCGGCAGCGTTAGCCGGCGAGTGATAGGACCGCCATGGCAGATGATATCCTGATTGTCGATGACGAAGACGATATCCGCTTGTTGATAGCGGGCATCCTCGAAGACGAGGGCTATGAAACGCGCGACGCCCATGACAGCGCCGCCGCACTGTCGCAGGTTGGCTTGCGCCGGCCCTATTTGATCATTCTCGATATTTGGCTCGAGGGCAGCGATCTGGATGGCATGCAACTACTCGAAGTATTGCAGCGCGATCACCCTCACGTTCCCATCGTCATGATCAGCGGCCACGGATCGATCGAAATGGCGGTACAGGCCATCAAGATGGGCGCCTACGACTTCATCGAAAAACCGTTCAAGACCGACCGCCTGTTGGTCATTGCGGCCCGCGCTATCGAGGCCGCTCGGCTGAGACGAGAAAACGAGGAGCTTCGGTTACGGGCCGGCGCGGAAGGCGAACTCACCGGCAAGTCGCCAGCCATAAACCAACTGCGTCAGGCGATCGAGAAGGCCGCGCCCACCAGCAGCCGGGTATTGATTTCGGGACCGGCGGGCTCGGGTAAGGAAGTTGTGGCCCGGATGCTGCACCAAATGTCCCGCCGCACCCATCAGCCCTTTGTCGTTATCAATTGCGCGACCATGGCGCCCGAGAGCTTGGAGCTCGAACTTTTCGGGGTCGAGGCCGATCCCACGGGTGGCGATATTTCTCCGGTGCGCATCGGTCTGTTCGAGCAAGCGCATGCCGGAACCTTGCTGCTCGATGAAGTCGGCGATATGCCCCTGGAGACCCAGGGTAAAATTGTCCGCGCGTTGCAGGAGCAAACATTTTTGCGCATTGGCGGCACCCGGAAAATCGATGTCGATGTGCGTGTCGTTGCCACCACCACCCGCGATTTACAGGCCGAAATCGCCGCCGGTAATTTTCGCGAGGATTTATACTACCGGCTGAACGTGGTGCCCCTCGAAGTCCCCAATTTAGCGCAACGGCGTGAAGACGTTCCGCCGCTGATCGAGCATTTCATGCAACAGTCGGCCCAGGTCTCAGGCATGGCGCCGCGAAAGATTGGCACCGACGCCATGGCGGCACTGCAGTCCTATGCCTGGCCCGGCAATGTCAGACAACTTCGCAACGTCATCGATTGGCTCTTGATAATGACCCCCGCCGATAGCGATAAACCGATCCAGGTGGACATGCTTCCGCCCGAGATCGGCGCCATATCGCCGTCGATCCTGCGCCAAGATACCAGTGTGGAACTGTTGAGCCTGTCTCTTCGCGATGCGCGCGAGGAGTTCGAACGTCAATATTTAAGCGCCCAAGTCACACGGTTTGGCGGTAATATTTCACGCACGGCTACTTTCGTCGGCATGGAGCGCTCCGCCTTACACCGGAAATTAAAGCTTCTGGGGGTACATAATAGCGTCGTTGGAGCCGGCCGACCGCGCAACGGCGCTACGGAAGACGTCACCAGTTCAGGGGCGTAGAGCTGTATCCACTGGCGCTGTGCCCTCTGATTATCGGCCATAAGGTTATCGATATCTCATGAAAGCAATCATTTGTGGCGCCGGCCAGGTTGGCTCAAGCATTGCGCGTGAACTGGCGAACGAGCGGGTCGATGTAACTGTCGTCGATCAAAGCGCCGATCTCATCCACCGTATTCGCGACACGCTCGATGTCCGGGCCATGGTCGGTCACGCATCGCTGCCCGACGTTTTGGAAGCCGCCGGGGCGGGCGACGCCGACATGATCATTGCGGTCACGTTTGCCGATGAGGTGAACATGATCGCCTGCCAGGTCGCCCATTCCTTGTTCAATGTCCCCACTAAGATCGCGCGCGTGCGGGCGCAAAGTTACCGCAAGCCGATCTGGTCCGATTTATTCAGCCGCGACAATATGCCGGTCGATGTGATTATTTCACCCGAGATCGAAGTGGCCCGCGCGATCAGCCGGCGATTTACGGTGCCGGGCTCGTTCGAAATGATTCCGCTGGCCGACAACAAGCTGCGCCTGATCGGCGTGCGTTGCAACGATGAGTGCCCCATCCTCAACACGCCGCTACGCCAGCTCACAAACCTGTTTCCCGACCTCCACATCACGATTGTCGGCATAATCCGCCAGAACAAATCGATCGTGCCGAGCGGCGACGACCATTTGGAATCCGGCGATGATGTCTATCTCGTGGTCGACGCCGCCCATGTGGCCCGCGCCATGTCGGCGTTTGGCCACGACGAACCCGAAGCGCGCCGTGTCGTCATCATTGGCGGCGGCAATATCGGCCAAAGCCTGGCCGTGGACATTGAGGAAAACTTCCCAGGCATCAGCACCCGGCTCATCGAAATCGACAAGGAGCGGGCTACCGCGGTAGCACAAACATTGTCGAAAACGACCGTGATCAACGGCGATGCCCTGGATCCGGAAATTCTGCTCGAGGCCAACATCGGCAATTCGGCCACCATCGTCGCCGTGTCCAATGACGACGAGGTCAACATTCTGGCCTCGCTGCTGGCCAAACGCTATGGCGCCGAACGCGCCGTCACGCTGGTCAACAGCACCACCTATACGCCGCTGCTGGCGCCATTGGGCATCGACGTCGTGGTCAGCCCGCGCGCCATCACGGTATCGACCATATTGCAGTATGTGCGGCGCGGACGCATACGCTCGGTACATTCGATCGGCGAGAATTTTGGCGAAGTGATCGAGGCAGAGGCGTTGGAAACGTCCAGCCTGGTCGGCCACTCGATCCTCGACGCAAAACTGCCGTCGGGCGTTATTGTCGCCGCTATTCTGCGTAATGGTGAAGTCATGCGGGTCGATAAGGATACCGTAATTCACCAGGGCGACCGGGTTGTGCTGTTCGCCACCAAGAATGCTATTCGTAAGGTTGAGAGGTTATTCTCAGTCCGTTTAGAATTTTTCTAAAATATTTGCTTATGATTTCTTGACCACACACGTCGTTGTGAAAGTCCATTAATCCGGTTTTCATACTGGAATTCTATAGTTCGCGAAAAGAAGCCTGTTTTTAGTCGGATCTCTGTCGTGAACAATATGTCGAGCCAACTTTCGCGCGCCATTACTTTGCCACTCCGTGGGCTATTGGTTTATCTAAAATGCCGCGTCTGCTGGCAGCTCGCTCTGGCGGTTTTTTTGTGCATCGTCGCCATCGAAATGGTCATTCTCATCCCATCGGTGCGCTCCTTCGAGCGCGATTTACTGCTTCGCCTCGAAGAATCCAGCCTGAACGCATTAGCGGCGGTCGTCGAAATCCATGGCGGCGAGGTCACCAGCACCGATCTAGCCCAGTTCGAAGAGGCGTTCGCGCGGGTCACCCCCATTCGGGGCGGCTCTCTTCTGGACCCGAATAATCAACCCATCGCCACCTTTGGCGAACGCCCGAACCTGGTCACCAATTTGGAAAAAACCAGCGATAGCCGGCTGGACCGATTCATCACCGGACGGTCCCGCACCGAAAGCGGAACACGCTACGACGTCCGGTGGCTGCAACAGGAAACGGGCCTCATCGGCGATGTGATCATACGCCTCGATTCCTCCGCGATCGATGCGGAGCTTGTGGCGTTCGTCATTCGGATCGCCGGGCTGGTCCTGATAATTTCGGTGTTTGTCAGCGGCGGCGCGATGATCGTCATCGGCCGAACCCTCCTGACGCCAATGCTGCAGGTTCGCAACGCCGTGGTAGCGGCCATCCATGATCCAGCCCAGGCGGACACCTTTCGCCCGAAGTACCGCCGCCACAACGAAATGGGCGAGCTAATCGAAGCGCTGAACCAACTGCTGGTTAGAATATCGCGCACTCACCGCGAAGAGCTCGCCATGCTCAATGCCATAGCGAACGAAACCAATGTCGCCATTACCGCATGCGACGATACGGGCGTGCTGATTTACGCCAATGATGCCGCGCTGTCCCTGTGCGGCTGCCGGTCGATGATGGAAATGCAGGGCAAAGGCCTGCCGCGGTTCGAGAACCCCAATGACGACGGCGCACCGCTTCGACTGAATGAATTCCTGACCAACGGTGGAATTTCAGGTGAAACGACACTGTATACGGGCGGCGGCAATCCTGTGCCGGTCTATGTAAACGCCGGTGTGTTGACCAACGACAGCGACCAGCCGCTTCGCTATTACGCGACAATCGACGATTTTTCGGAAGTTCGCGAGGCACAGATACGATTGCAGCAGCGCAATCTGGAACTCGCTGCGGCCGAGCAAACGAAATCAAGATTTCTCGCCAACATGAGCCACGAATTCCGCACCCCCCTCAATGCCATCATCGGATTCTCCGAACTCATCGGCGATGATTTGGCGGCCGCGGACGGCAATGTGCGTCACCGCACCTACATCTAAGACATTCGTAAAAGCGGCGAACATTTGCTCGCCATTATCACCGATGTGTTGGATATGGCGAAAATAGAATCCGGCACCATGAAGGCGCAGATTAGCGATGTCAGCGTGGCCGATGTCATCGACGATGCCTTGCGCATGGTGACGCAGAAAGCCAAAGAAAAAAATCTTACCGTAAAAGTGGAATTCGATAAAAACGTGCCGCCCGTGCGGGCTGACGAACTGAAGCTGCGCCAAATACTGGTCAATCTGCTCACCAACGCCGTGAAATTTACCCCCGATGGCGGCGCCATCACCCTAAGCGCCGCGCCGGCCCATTCGGAAAAACTGGGCGCGTGCCTCGAGATCGTGGTCAGCGATAATGGCGACGGCATCGCGCCCGCGGAACTCGAATCGGTTCTGGAACCGTTTGGCCAGGGTGCGCGAACCGGTCAATTAGCGCTCGGTGGGGCAGGGCTCGGGCTCGCCCTGTGCAAGTCCTTGACGGAAGCCCATGATGGTACCTTCACGCTCGAAAGCGAGTTGGGTGGGGGGACCAAAGCGACCCTCCAAATTCCGGTCAATCGCACCCTGGAGAACGCGGCGTAACTGTCGGTTTAATCCAAAAGCTCGTGCTTCGACGCTATACTGGCGCCGCACGGATAAGTACCTCACCCGACCGGAGCCCATCAATGCCGCGCATCGCCTACGTAAACGGCGCCTATCTGCCCCATCGCCACGCCACCGTGCATATCGAGGACCGCGGTTATCAATTCGCCGATGGCGTTTATGAAGTCGTCCACACGTATCGCGGCCGGCTGGTGGACGAACTGTCGCATCTGGACCGCCTCGACCGGTCTCTCAAAGAATTATCCATCGCATCGCCGATGGCGCGGCAATCGATGCGCCTGGTGATGCGGGAAGTCGCGCGGCGTAACCGCTTGATCACCGGGCTGCTGTACATCCAGGTCACCCGCGGCGTGGCGCCCCGCGATCACAGATTTCCACGCTCGGCGAAGCCCGCGGTGGTCATGACCGCGCGTTCGATTCCCGAATTTTCCCAGGAGATGCTCGACCACGGCGTAAAAATACTCACAATTCCAGACATACGATGGGATCGTTGCGACATCAAAACCGTGGCGCTGCTACCTAACATATTAGCGAAACAAGCCGCCGTCGAAGCGCACGCCTACGAGGCCTGGATGGTCGACGCCGATAAATTTATCACCGAAGGATCGTCGTCGAATGCCTGGATTGTGACCGCGGACAATGTCCTGGTTACCCCGCCCACGGGCCCTCGAATTCTGGCTGGAACGGCCCGGCAAACAATCATGAAATTGGCGGATGAACTGGGTTACACCGTCGAAGAACGCCCCTTTACCGTCGCCGAGGCCTGCCAGGCAAAGGAAGCATTCATGAGTAACTCTTCGCACTTTGTGACGCCGGTGACACAAATCGACGACGCGGTGATCGCCAATGGGAGGCCGGGCGGCCTGACAATAGAATTGCACCAGCGCTATCTTCTCTTTATGGTTGATTCGGCGCCAATAGGATCTCTTAGAGGTTAATTTGATGTTTTTTTTCCGCTTGGCACTGGAATTCTTGCGCTCATTGCCTAAGCTATAGGGAACAACCAATAATAATAAACCAAGGCCGGGGGAAATAGATATGGCGGAGTAATCTGCTGTGGCAAAACAACAAAAAGACAGGCTGAGGTTATAAACATGGCTGCAGAGAAATCCCAAAACGTCCAAGACGTTTTTCTAAATCATATTCGAAAAACGAAGGTTCCGGTGACGGTGTTCCTGGTCAACGGCGTAAAGCTGCAAGGCGTCGTCACTTGGTTCGATAATTT
>Ga0114949_10002283_pt1 | contig 11930 bp, 10 predicted proteins | sample N074metaG_FD_83505 | JGI IMG/M metagenome (GOLD analysis project Ga0114949, IMG submission 83505) | Deep subsurface microbial communities from Kermadec Trench to uncover new lineages of life (NeLLi) - N074 metaG | ecosystem: Environmental > Aquatic > Marine > Ocean trench > Sediment | place... | reverse complement strand
CGCGTCCAGGATCGCGGGCACCGATGTGACCGGTATCGCCATATCCCAGGCCAACCCCTCGGGATAGGACTTCTCCCAAGGATGGGGCCTATCTGAATAGCGCAGGGGCGCGGGCGCGTCCGGCGCCGGCCGAAAAAAGGCCAGCAACAGCGTTACCCGGTGTCTCAGGCCTGCCCAGAGATATTCCATCGCGCCAACTTCGAACCTCTTCAAAGGGTTCCTGTGCGTGGTTTTATGTTGCATCGCACAAACGCACGCACACCGCCATGGGAATTTTACCGCCCACGCCATAAATATTTGGTTACGGACCGGTTAAGTGCCAAGGGATGCCCTCGCCGCCTCTTTCACTTTGTGCTAGCGTCTCGTGCGAAGATGGGAGGCGCGAGGGAGAGATGACGACACAAGCTCTTGCCGATTCGGCTGTGCAGGATATGGCGCCTGAGGAGTGGGAGGTCCGGGTCGATCTTGCGGCCGCGTTTCGTTTGGTCGCGCACTACGGCTGGTCCGATTTTTTGGCGACCCACCTCTCCGCGCGGGTGCCGGGGCCACAGGACCATTTCCTGATCAATCCCTTCGGCTTGCTGTTCGAGGAGATCACCGCCTCCTGCCTGGTCAAGGTCGACCTCGAAGGCAACCTCCTGGGCGCGAGCGAATACGGCATCAATCCGGCCGGATTTACGATTCATAGCGCGGTTCACGACGGCCGGCCGGAGATGACCTGCGTCATGCACAGCCATACCCCCGCCGGCGTCGGTGTGGCGACCCAGGAGGACGGCCTGCTGCCCCTGACCCAGCACGCGCTCGCGGTGCTCGCCCACTGCGGGTACCACGACTACGAGGGCCTCGCCATGAACCTGGACGAGCGCGCGCGCATCGTCCGCGACCTTGGCGACAACAACGTGCTGATCCTGCGCAACCACGGCCTGCTCACCGTCGGGCGCACGGTCGGCGAGGCCTTCATGTGGATGGCCCGGGCCGAGCGCGCCTGCCGCATGCAACTCGCCGCCCAGCAAAGCGGCGCCCGGCTGCGGCCGATCCCGGTCGCGATTCAGGAAAAAGCCATGGCGCAGAATCGGCACAACAACTCGGCCCAGGGGTATCGCCCGATCGGCCGCAAGGAGTGGCCCGCGCTGCGGCGTCAGCTCGATCGCAGTGATCCTTCCTACAAAACCTGACCATTCCGAAGTTTAGGCAAGGGCGATTCCACTTAAGCGAAAATTGTTCTAATCTGGTAGTGTTGGCCCCTGGCGCGGATTCTTTGTGCGGATCGAGCCCATTGCCCGCGCCCAATGGAGGAGCGCGATGACCATGAAGACGATCCTGCTCCCGCTCGAGAGCGGAGACGGCCTGCAATCCATGCTGGAGACCGCCTGGCTGGCGGCCACTGCCTTCGGCAGCACCATCCAAGGGATATATATTCGCCGCGCCCTGCCGGGCATCGTGGTCGCCGATATCGGCGGCTATGCCGCGGCCGCTCCCGACCTGGTCGAAAGCTTCGAAGCCGAGGACCGCGAACGTGGCGCGAGCGCGCGCAAAGCTTTCGAGGAGTTCTTGCGCGGCAAGGGCGCCACACTGGGCGAACCATCGACCGATCCCGTCCCGGCCGCAGAGAACCGCCCCTCGGCGACCTGGGCCGAAGAAATTCCGCCCGGCGACGCCGCGGTCGGCATGTATGCCCGGCTGTTCGACCTGACCGTGGTCGGCCGCCCGGTGCAGGGCGCGAGCACGCCGGCGGCGAGCACACTGGAGACCGTGCTGTTCGACAGCGGCCGGCCGATCCTGATTGCACCGCCCAACCCGCCCAAGACCCTGGGCGGCACAGCGGTGGTATCGTGGAACGCCAGCACCGAGACCGCGCGCGCGATCGCCTTCGCCATGCCGCTCCTGCGCCGCGCCGAGCGGGTCGTGGTGCTGGCGGTCGAAGGGGTCATGGTTGCCGGCCCCTCCGCTGCCGAGGCCGCCCGCCATCTGCAACAGAACGGCATTGCGGCGGAACCCCGCGAGGCCGCGTCCGGTGGCCGCAGCGGCGGCGAGACCATCCTGGCCGAGGCCGCGGCACTCGGCGCCGACTTGCTGGTCAAGGGCGCCTATACGAACTCACGCCTGCGCCAGATGATTTTCGGCGGCGCGACCTCGAAAATCCTGGCCGCGGCCGAGCTGCCGGTGTTCATGGCGCATTAGGGGCGCGCTGCTTCGGCGTCGGAAACACGAAGCGCTGATAGAGGTAGCCGATGCCGACCAGGAATAAACCGAGCCCCATGAACGAGGCCACCCGGTACAGCCCGGTGAGCTCCGACATATCGATCAGGAACACTTTGGCCACGGTCATCATCAGCAGCGCCAGCGAGGCGTAGCGCAGGCTGGCGACCCCCCGGAGAATGCCGATTCCAAGCAAGACCAAGGCCAAGCCGAGCCAGATCGCCGAATAGACGTAAAGCTCGGCATCGCCGGGCGGGCCCAAATTCAGAACCGGCCCCTGAAATGCGCGCCGTACCTCGAGCGACAGATACACCCAGATCAGAATCAGGCACAGGAGGCCGCCGGCCCAGGCCCAGCGGAGTCGGCCTTCATCCCGCAGGATCGCCGCGAAGCGGGCCGCAAAGAGCGCCGGCACCGCGTAGGCGATGAACAGCAGGTTGACCACCGGGAGCTCGCCGACCGCCGCGCCGGACCATAGCGGATTGGAGGTCAGGAGCTGCAACACCACCACCTGGGAAACACCCAGTCCGGCCAGGATGCGCCAGCCGAGATTGAGCACCGGGCGCGGATCGAGCCGCGCGTAAATCCAGATCAGATAGGCCATGGACAGCCAGGCGACAGAGTTGAGGCTTTGCTCCAGGAGGCCATAGTCGGGGCTGTCGAGCCGGCCCTCGACCAAGGTGCGAATCTCGAAACTGACCAGCAAGGTCGCAAACACCAAGCAACCCCACTCCAGCACCGTCACCAGAAGATCGTCGCCGCCGCGCCGGAAGCCGCGCGCGGCATAGAAGAAGGCCAGCGCCGGCAGGCCATAGCCGTACAGCACCCAATTGACCCCGGCCATATCACCGACCGGGTACTCCACGATGTGGACGTTGAACACCAGGCGGATCAGGACCACGCCGGCGATCAGTGCGGCCACCGGCCGAAGCTGTGACACTCCCAAGCGCAGGTAAATCCAGGCCAGCGCTGGAAGTTGGAGTGCCAAGGCAACCGTAAGCCACGCCTGATCCAAGGCCATGGTGGCGGCGAGACTGGTGGCCGCGACGATCGCGGCAGCGTAACAGCCGAGCACCACATCGAAGCGTCCTTCGCTGTCGCGCCGGCGCACGAAGGCGGCGGCGGCAAGATTGGCGCCTGCCAGCGCCAGGGCCACCGCGGACCATTTCAAGTCGACCTCGAACGCGGTCACGCGCCAGTAGGCGAGCGCGAGCAGCGCGAGCGGCGTCGCCGCCGACGCCAGCGCCCATAAGCCCGGACGGCGCCCGCCCCACAGCGCCAGGAATCCACCCAGTCCGAACAGCGCCGACGCCGCTAGCGAAACCCCGACCAAGGGCGCGAGTGCCGGCGGCACGATCGGCCCCGGGGCATGGCCGAAAGAGCGTCCCCCGATCGTGTAGAGCGGCGAGCCCACGTCGATAATCGACGGCAGATGCCAGGCTGCTATCACGGCGGCCACGAGCAGGGCGGCGATCAGGACCAGGGCGTCGAAGACCGCCTCCCGATAGCCGACGATCATGGCCGCAACCGCATAAGCCCCCAGCACCAGCCAGGAAGTGGCGCCGTAGGCGTCCATTCTGACCAGCACGAACACCAGACAGGCAACGGTGAGTGCCGCACCCCAGGCGAGAACCTCGGGCGCCGGCAGCCCAAGCAGCCCGCGGCGCCAGGTGACCAGCTCGACGGTCGCGCCGCGGCCGTGGCGGACCAGGAGGAACAGGCCGTAAAGCAGAATCAGGAAAAAGCCGATCGGGCCGGCATCGGCCGGCACCCAGAAGCCGGCAAACCACAGTAGAGTCCACAGGGCTGCGCCCACCAGCGCCGCCCAGCCGAGCCACCACCAAGCCATGATGCGCACCACGGCAAGCGACGCCACGACAATAAACAGCAGATAGGCAAACAGCCCCCAGGCCGATGGCTCCGCGGCAGATACCAGCAACGGCGTCACAAAGCCGCCGAGCAAACCGAGCAGCGCCACCATACCGCCTTGCAAGATCGAGAGCCCGATCCCCAATGCGGCGAGCGCGGCCATGGTGAGGAACGCGGTCGGCGCGCCGATTAACTGGTAGAGCTGAAACGCCGCAAAGGTGCTCGCAAACGCCGAGAACAATCCGGCCGAGGTGATGGCCGGGGGCACATAGTTGGGTCGAATGGCGGCGATGGCCCGTTGCAGCGGCCGCTGGCGCAGCCACTCGCCCGCCAGCAGCAAAACGACGCCGAAGACAAAGCCCAGCGCCACCCGCACCGCGGGACCGAGCCAGCCACGCTCGATGGAATACTTCACCAGAAAAACGCTACCGAGCGCAATTGTGACCGCGCCGAGCCAGACCAGCCAGCGCGAGGTCAGGCTCTCCTCCAGGCCGCCCCCAGTACGGCTCAGCCCGGCCTCGGTGGGGGCGACTTCAGGGAGTGCGGTTTCGGAGGCCGGGGCTTCGGGAGGTGGCGATTCGGACGCCTGAGCTTCGGGGGCCTGAGCTTCGGGGGCCTGAGCTTCGGGGGCCTGAGCTTCGGGGGCCTGAGCTTCGGAGGGCTCGCCGCCCAGCGATCTCTCGAAGGCTTCGCGCGCTGCGGCCTGCGTCGTCTCCGCCTCGGTCGGCTCGGAATACTCGGACGATTCGGGGGCGGGTGGCTCGGCTTCCTGAGCCGGCGCCAGGCCTAGCTCCGCCCGCAGCGCCATTTGGGCCGCCGTCAGTTCATCCAGCCCCTCGGTGACCGCGGCCAGGCGGGCGCCCAGTTGCCGAACTTCGTTGCGCGACTTTCGGAGCGCCATGAAGGCGGCAATCCCCAAAACCGGGGCCACCAGGAAATAGAGACCGGCGAGTAGGAATAGGGCTTCCACGATACCTGCCAAAGCCTCCTCGACTGGATCATGGGTAATATAGTCCGCCGCACACTACCGGTCACGTGCGGCGGGAAAAAGCCGCCCCGCCCGCTCGCGCCCTGAATCTTACGGTTAATGCTTGATTAATCCGCTTAATCGGCTGTTAACCAAGTCTCGGTGAAAATGACTCGTTCGCATACATAGCTCGCCCAATGCGGACGCCTGCAGCGCGAAATTGCGGGCGAGCCACTGGGACCGAATGGGCGCTTGGCAAGGATACGGGCGCTCGGTATTTCGATTTCGACCCGAAGGGGACGAGAATATGGCTTTCACCACGACCACTGCAAACCCCGGCCACGCGGCCCGCGGACCCGAAGATGCTGTTGAAGCGACGCGCGAACAGAGCGGCGAGGAACAACTCGCCTGGCTGACCGCCAGGACAGACCAGGCACGCGATGTCTCGTACCGCTATTTGCTGACATTCCGCTTCGTGCTGATCAATCTGATCGGCTTCGCACTATTAGGCGCGGCCTACGTTCAGGGTCTGCTCGGGATGGTGCTGGCCGCCGACCAGACTTATCTTTCGGTGTTGATTTTCATGGTATTCCTCGGCGGTCTGGCAATCTGCGCGCGCAAGATCTGGCAGACCAGCCGGGAACTCAACTACGTGCGCGACTTCGATCCGCTCAGCGCTTCGCGGGCCGCGGAATACATCGCGCGGCTGCGCGGACGCAGCGGCGACAGCCGCGGCATTCTGGCATCCTCCCTGCGGCTCAAGCTCACTCAGCGAGTCGCAGTGGTCCGCCATGTCGCCGGCAGCTTGGTTATCCTCGGCCTGATCGGCACGGTCATCGGCTTCATCATCGCGCTATCCGGGGTTAAGCCGGACCAGGCGGCCGACGTCACGGCGATCTCGCCCATGATCTCGACCCTGATTTCGGGCATGTCGACCGCGCTCTACACCACCCTGGTCGGTTCGGTGCTCAACATCTGGCTGATGATCAACTATCATGTATTGACCGGCGGCACGGTCAAGCTGATCACTGCGCTGTTCGAGTTTGGGGAAGAACATGCCCGAGCTTGATCACTTCGACGACGACGATGGCTCCAGCACGGTCTTTCGCGACGTCATCTTCTTGGCCCTCGCCGGTTTCGTGGCCATGGTGCTGCTGCTGCTGCCGCACCTCAACCCGCCGGCAACCGCCAGCGAAGGGACACCGGCGCCCGGCAACGTCATCGTCGAAATTTCCTGGCCCGAAAATGTGGATGCCGACGTCGATCTCTGGGTCGAAGCGCCTGGCGACGTGCCCGTGGGGTATTCCAACAAGGGCGGCTTGATCTTCAATCTGCTGCGCGACGACCTGGGCGGCCAAGCCGACGTGACCGCAATCAACTACGAGGTCTCCTACAGCCGCGGCGTGCCGAGCGGCGAGTACACGGTCAACGTCCACCTGTACCGAAACATGTCCGCGCCCCTGCCGCTGCCGGTCAGCGTTTCGGTCAGCGTCAAGTCCTCGCCGAGTCAGGCTGCCAAGCGGATCCTCACCACCAAGCTAAACCTCGAGCATCAGGGCCAGGAGTTGACCGCGTTTCGTTTCGAATTGAACGAAGACGGCCGGCTGGTGGCGGGCAGTGTCCACAATCTGCCTAAGCCACTGCGCACGGCCAGAAAGGCGCCTGGATGAGTGAGCTGACTGCCCTATTCGCCGTTCTTGGCGGATTGGCGTTCGTTCTTGCGAACATCGCCATCTGGTCGCCACGAAGGCTGTGGATCAAGATTGGTGCCCTAACCACCGCCGCGGTATTTTTGCCCGCCGCCTACATGAGCCTCTCGGAGATGTTGAGCCGGCCCAAGCCAGTCGGCAGCGAGTGGGCGCGCCGCGATCTGGCCGAGGCCACGGTGCTCGGCTCCCAGATGGTGGAAGGCCAAGCAATCTTTCTCTGGCTGAGCATCGAGGGGATCGAGGAGCCGCGCGCCTACGCTTTGCCGTGGGACGAAAAGGTCGCCCGCCAGCTCCACGGCGCCCGGCAAAACGCCGAGGCTCGCGGCACGAAGGTCAAGATACGCAAACCCTTCGAGCAGTCGAACGACACGCGCGAGCGGCTTTTCTACGCGGCACCGATCGCGCCGCCGCCGCAGAAGCAACGGCCGATCGACAACCCGCTCCAGTATCAGCACTCCCAGGCGAACCAGGATAGCTCGGCCAACTAGGCGGGCCAACTAGGCGGGCCAACTGGGCGGGCCAACTGGGCGGAGACAGCCTTTACCCACGTCCCAGCCCGTGGCAAGAAGCTGCGCCATGGATCCAACCCAATCTTGCAACGCGCGCCGGAGCTTGTCGTGAGCGCCCCGGGAAACGCCCTTGGTAGCAACAAGGGAGCGATCGCATGCGGCCACCCGGCAACCGCCGCGGCCGCGCAAGAGATCCTGGAGGACGGCGGCAACGCCTTCGACGCCGCCTTGGCCGGGCTCTGCGCGGCAGCGGTCGCCGAGCCGGTGCTGTGCTCGCTGGGCGGTGGCGGCTTTCTGTTGGCCCGGCGCGCCGAGGGGCCGGCCGTACTTTACGACTTTTTCGTCGAAACGCCGCGCAAGCGCCGCGACGCGAACGACGTCGATTTTTATCCGATCCTGGCCGACTTCGGCACCGCCACCCAGGAGTTCCACATCGGGCTTGGCGCGATCGCCACGCCGGGGGCGATTCGGGGCCTGTTCGATGTCCACGCCGATTTGGGCAGCCTGCCGATGTCCCGCCTGGTGGCGCCCGCCGTACGCATCGCGCGCGCAGGCGTGCCGCTGAGACCGGTCGATTCCTACTTGTTCCAGGTGGTCGGGCCGATCCTGATCGCCCGCCCCGAGGGCCGCGCCGCGTTCACCAGGCCCGATGGGACGCTGCTGGCCTATCCGGACGTCCTGCGTCAGCCGGAGCTAGCCGACACCCTGGAGGCACTGGCACGAGAGGGCCCCGCCCTGTTCCACGAGGGCGAACTCGGCCAGCGCCTGGCCGCCGACTGCCGCGACCAGGGCGGCCAGATCACGATGGCGGATCTGGCCGCCTACCGCACCGTCAAGCGGCAACCGCTGGCGCGCCACCACCGCGGCACCCGGATCCTGACCAACCCGCCGCCGTCCTCGGGCGGTATTCTGATCGCCTTCGCGCTCGCGCTCTTGGCGGGGAGCGATCTGGGTCCGCTGGGTTTCGGCAGCGCTGCCCACCTCGAACTGCTCGCCCAGGTCATGGACCTGACCAACAAGGCGCGGGTGGAATCGCGCCGCCACGAAGCTGCCGCCGAGCGCCTGTTCGATCCGGAGCTGCTGGCGCGCTACCAGGCCGAAGTCATGGGGCGCCCGGCCAGCAGCCGGGGCACGACCCACATCAGTGTCGTCGATGCCGAGGGCAATATCGCCGCGCTCTCGATCTCGAACGGCGAGGGCTGTGGCTACATCCTGCCGGGCAGCGGCATCATGATGAACAACATGCTGGGCGAGGAAGACCTCAACCCCCATGGCTTCCGTACCTGGCCCGAAGGCAGCCGCATGTCCTCGATGATGGCGCCGACTGTGGCCCTCGGCGCCGACGGCTCGGTCGCCGCCTACGGTTCCGGCGGCGCCAACCGGATCCGCACCGCAGTGCTGCAAGTACTGCTCAATACCATCGATTTCGGGCAAACGATCGCCGAGGCAGTGGCGGCCCCGCGCCTGCACTTCGAGAACGGCGTCGCCAATCTGGAAGCCGGCTTCGACACGGCCTTGGGTACAGCGCTCCAAAACCCGGAGCGGCAGGTGGTGTTCTGGCCGGCGGACAACTTATTTTTCGGGGGTGTCCACGCGGTACGGCGCGACGCCCAGGGCCGGCTGGATGCCGCCGGAGATCCTCGCCGCGGCGGCACGGCAGTGGTGGTTTGAAACCGGCCTGAAATCAGGCGGCTTCGTTCTCGCCCCGGTTCCGGGTGATATAGGCGCGCGCGCAGTGATCCGGACAGTAGGGTTTGCCTTCGACCGCCTGGGCGCCGCAGAAGTGGAATTCTGCCTCGCTGGGATCGCCGATTGGCCACAGGCAGCTCGGCCCGTCGGCCTTGCGTGGCACGATCCAGCGCGGCGTGGGCGGCGGCGGCGCGACGATCGGCCGCTGCGGCAAGTTCTGCGCCGGCATGGGAACCCGCCGCCGTGCCGGGGTCCGCTGATCGCGGCGTATTGGCGATGGCCGGGATTCCAGACGCATGCGATGCGCCTTGCCCACCACGGCGTTCTTGGACACGCCCAGCATGCGCCCAATGGCGGATGCCGAGTAGCCCGATGCCCAAAGCTTCGAGAGTTCGTCGATGCGTTCGTCAGTCCAGGTCATGTAGAAGCCCCCTCAAGGTTCGCTATATGTTGCGGTTTTCCCCAAATATAGTGTCCCTGCACGATCCGCGCACGATATACAGTATGTTCACCGATGTCGAGGCTTTCATGTGCAATCGGCTGCGGCTTGCCGAATCCGGGCCTTTTGCGGCAAAATGCCAGGCGCACCTAACAAAGAGGATGACTTCCGCGCGGCTGGGCGTATCTTGGCCGGCCGTAGACCTGTGGACATCTGCGCCCGGATCAACCTAACTCGGAGAATCGAGAGATGGCAGAGAGAAGCACCATGCTGGGCGGCAACCTGTCGCCGTTCCGGCGCACCAAGGCGCTGGAAAACGAAATCGATGCTTTCCTCAACAAGCTCTCCGAGTCCGGACTCCTGTTCAAGCGGGCGGTGCAGATTTATCTGGACGAGGGCGCCTCGGGCGCTTTCGACGAGAAATTGCAGTTGGTCAACCGCCTGGAGAGCGAGGCCGACAAGCTGCGCCGCTCCATCGAGACCCAGCTCTACACCCAGACCCTGATCCCGGAATCCCGCGGCGACGTGCTGGGACTTCTGGAGAACCTGGATTCCGTGATCAACCAGCACGAAGGCGCGCTCTGGGCCTTCTCCATCGAACAGCCCGACATCCCTTCCGAGTTCCGCGGCGACTATGCGATACTCAGCGAACAGGCGGTGCTTGCGGTTGAGTCCCTCGTGCTCGCCTCGCGCGCCTTCTTCCGCAACATCGAGGCGGTCAACGACCACATGCACAAGGTCATGTTCTACGAAAAAGAGGCCGACAAGGTCAGCACCAAACTCAAACGCGCGATCTTCGGCTCGGATCTGCCGCTGTCCCGCAAGGCTCAGCTGCGCAACTTCGTCGAGCACATCGATAACCTTGCGGACCGCTCCGAGGACGTGGCCGACCGGCTCGCCATCTACACCATTAAGCGCACCGTCTGATCCATCATGGACGGTGCCGTCATCCTTTTCCTGTCCAGCGGGTTATTCCTTGGCTGGGCGCTGGGCGCCAACGACGCCGCCAACGTCTTCGGCACCGCGGTCGGCACGCGCATGGTGCGCTTCGGCACCGCGGCGGTAATCTGCAGCATCTTCCTGATCCTGGGCGCGGTCGTCAGCGGTAGCGGCGCAGCCCACACCCTGGGGAAACTGGGCGCGGTGAACGCGCTGGGCGGATCCTTCACGGCGGCGGGTGCGGCGGCGCTGGCGGTCTACTTCATGACCAAGGCCGGGCTGCCGGTCTCCACGACCCAGGCCATCGTCGGCGCCATCATCGGCTGGAACCTGTTCACCGGAACCCGCACCGATACCGCCACCTTGATCACCATCCTGAGCACCTGGATCATCTGTCCGCTGCTCGCAGGGAGCATCGCCGCGGGCCTGTACAAGCTGACCACCTATATCATCCGGACGACCAAGCCGCACCTGCTGCGCCAGGACGCCTATACCCGCGTCGGACTGATCCTGGCCGGCGCCTTCGGCGCCTATAGCCTGGGCGCCAACAACATCGCCAACGTCATGGGTGTGTTCGTGCCGTCTTCGCCATTCACCGATTTCAATGTCGCCGGATTCGGCACTTTCTCTTCGATCCAGCAGCTATTTCTGCTCGGCGCCCTGGCGATCGCCGTCGGGGTGATCACCTACTCCAAGCGGGTCATGTTGACGGTCGGCGGACGGCTGCTGCCGCTGTCGCCGGTCGGCGCCTGGGTCGCGGTGGTCGCGCATTCCGTGGTGCTCTTCCTGTTCGCCTCGCAAGGGCTCGAATCCCTGCTCGCCAGCGCCGGGCTGCCGACCATTCCGCTGGTCCCGGTATCCAGCTCCCAGGCAGTGGTCGGCGCCGTGCTCGGCATCGGACTGCTCAAAGGCGGCCGGGCGATCCGTTGGCGCGTGCTGGGCGGCATCAGCCTCGGCTGGCTGGCGACCCCGATCATCGCCGGAGTGACCTGCTTCGTCGGTTTGTTCGTCCTGCAGAACGTGTTCAATCAAGAGGTTTACCGGCCGATTTCCTACGAGCTATCCGAACCGGTGCTGGAGCGGCTCGAACGCGAGGGGCTCGCCGCCGGCGAAATCGGCAGTCTGAAAGGTGCGATATTCGAGTCTGCCTGGCAACTGAACGAGAGGCTGAAAACTGAGGCGGCATTGGATGGGGCGGCGCGCGATAAGGTGTTGCTGTTTGCGGAGCGCACCGTGTTGATCGTGGATCCGGACCATATCAGCCGCCTCGACACCGATTGGTACACACCGGCCCAGATCGCCGCGCTGCAGCAAGTCATGGGCCAACAATATACCCACAAGTGGATGCTCGGCGATGCGCTTGCGGCGAAGGCTTCGGAATGGCGATTCCGGTCCGCCGATCTGGCGAACAAAGTCTATAATACGGAACTTCAGAAAAAAATCGACGCGCTCTATCGAAAATTCGAGATCCGGTGAGCCCGCGCCGATTCCGAGAATAATCAGGTTAAGGCAGTACGATTTTTCCAAGGGTGCTCAGGTACGCGCGCCAATCGCCAAATTCGGAAATATCCTTGTGACGGGCCTCGGCCAGTTCGCGTGGATAGAGGATG
>Ga0114949_10002281_pt1 | contig 11932 bp, 10 predicted proteins | sample N074metaG_FD_83505 | JGI IMG/M metagenome (GOLD analysis project Ga0114949, IMG submission 83505) | Deep subsurface microbial communities from Kermadec Trench to uncover new lineages of life (NeLLi) - N074 metaG | ecosystem: Environmental > Aquatic > Marine > Ocean trench > Sediment | place... | reverse complement strand
TCGGTGGCGCCGCGGAGAGCTTCGGGGCGGGCGGCGGCCAGGTGATATTGCCGTCTTTTACGATGGTCGCGCCGCGCACGACCTCATCTTCCATATCGACAACCAGCTTGCCGTCTTTATCGGGACACATGTCGGACAACAGGTGACGCAGGTTCGACGCATAGAGCTGGCTCGACTGTGTCGCGAGCCGGCTCGGGAGGTCCGTATAGCCGATCAGCGTCACGCCGTGTTTCTCGACGACCTTATCGGGTTCGGTCAGTGCGCAGTTACCGCCCTGCTCGGCCGCGAGGTCCACGATGACGCTGCCCGGCTTCATCGACTCGACCATCTCGGCCGTAATCAGTTCCGGTGCGGGCTTGCCCGGAATCAGCGCCGTTGTGATGATGATGTCGACTTCCCTGGCCTGCTCGGCGAACAGCGCCATTTCGGCGGCGATGAACTCATCGCTCATGACTTTCGCATATCCGCCCTGCCCGGAACCTTCCTCGTCGAAATCCAGCAACAGGAATTCGCCGTCCATGCTCTCGACCTGCTCCTTGACCTCGGGGCGGGTATCGAAAGCACGCACGATCGCGCCCATACTTTTCGCGGCACCAATCGCCGCAAGTCCGGCGACACCGGCGCCGATGACCAGCACCTTGGCGGGCGGAATCTTGCCGGCAGCGGTAATCTGGCCGGTGAAGAATCGGCCGAAGTGCTGAGCAGCTTCAACGACGGCCCGGTAGCCGGCGATGTTCGCCATCGAACTCAGGGCATCGAGTTTCTGGGCGCGAGAAATGCGTGGAATACTGTCCATCGCGATGGCCGTCAAGCCTTTGGCCGCGAGTGAGTCGAGCATCGCCTGATTCTGTGCGGGCCACAGGAAACTGATCAGGACTTGCCCCTTGTGCAAGAGATCCAGCTCGTCGACATTGAGCGCCTGATTCATCTGCGGTCCACGGACTTTCATGATGATATCGCTGTCGGCCCACAGTGCGCGGGTGTCGTTGACCACTTCGACGCCGGCCTCGGCGTAGGCTGAATCCGTGAAGTTGGCCTTCGCCCCGGCGCCCGATTCAATGGCGACCGAAAATCCGAGTTTCTGCAGTTGAGCGGCTACCTCGGGGGTCGTCGCAACTCGTCTTTCACCGGGGTGTATTTCCTTCGGGACGCCTATTTTCATGATCTGATCGTGAATCTTCTGCTGTTCGGCTGACCGGGGGGGAGATCGTCCTGATTTGCGGCGTGATGATATAAGAAATGTGGGTCAAATTTGGATTTTTATTAAGCAATTCGGTATATACGTAGGTATAGAAAGGTGGTTTGGGCTGATGCCGATTCAAGAACAACCTATGGACTTCTCACAGCAGGTTCTGCGAACCGATATCGCAGGCATGCCGCTGGAGTGGATTGATTACCAGGACGCGGTCCGGCTCTATCATTGCGATCAAGTGGCCTATACCTGCGGGTCGATGTTGTACCGGGTTCACGGCGGCATTAATGCGGCATCGGGCCTACGCAGTTTCGTCGAAGTCAATTCGATTATCGCGACCGTTGGCAATACGCCGCGTGGCGCTGAACGTCGAAACCGCTTTATACCTCCTCTGAATAACAAGACTTTGTTCAAGCGCGACGCCAGCTTGTGCATGTATTGTGGCAGCCGGTTTCAGACCCGGGATCTGACTCGCGATCACGTTCGCCCGATGAGCCAGGGCGGAACGGACCGATGGCGCAATGTCGTCACGGCCTGCCGGAGGTGCAATAACCACAAGGGCGGCAATACACTCGAGCAAGCCGGTATGCAGTTGATCGCAGTTCCGTTTACGCCAACCTATGCCGAATACATCTATCTAAAGGGCCGCCGGGTCCTGGCCGATCAGATGGAGTTTCTGCTCGCCCATATTCCGCGGTCGAGCCCGCTGCGCGACGGCGTACGGAAGATCGGGGTTCAGCCGACTGCCGTCCAATAATCCAGAGCCATCTGACTCTGAGATAGTCTGTACGCGTTATTTCCGAGACCCGCCGTGAATACGTCCTACCCCAAGGGCACTTCCTTCGGGGCGCCTGTAGGCGGGGCCCGCTCCCTGCGACGTACAGGGATGTACGAGTGTCGCGGAGCGCATGCGCCCCGAAGGAAGTGCCCTTGGGGTGGATGCGCGGGAGCGACCGGACCACAGTCTCGGCAATAACGCGTACAGACTATCTGCAAAATATCTAACGTTTCAGCGGGCGATCTGACGCCATATTGCTCGAATTTTCTCCTCGATTAACCCCATTCGGCCCGTTGCGTCGTTTATACCCTCCGAAACCCACTATTTGCCTGCTATGGAGGTTAAGACGACATGAAGAATCAAGCCCATATATATATACAAGAGTGGCTGTACACGCCTAGAGTATTATGCGTGACGGTTTTTTTCGCGGTAATTGCCGTGGGGTGCGCTGTGCAAACGGACCCGGAGAAGGATAAGCAGTCCGTCGCATCGGTTGAACCCGCACCGGAGCTGATCGAAGAGAGCAACCAGGCGCACAATCCGACATCGCGTCGGGAGGTAAAAAACTCGGCGATTGATGTATTAGGCCACCAGTCGATGAGCCAGGACCGCTTGGCCGTTATGAGCCGGGCGCCCGCGGTTCCACTCGCAAACCGGGTCGCGGGCAAAGTCGAAGGCGCCTGTTGCGACCATTTTACCCGCTGGGCCACCGAACCCCTCGACCGGGAAAACTACGAGCACTTCGATGAAAATCCGGTAAAGCTGGCTGCAGAGCACCCAGTGTCAACATTCAGTATCGATGTTGATACGGGCGCCTATTCGAATGTGCGCCGTTTTCTGAATGCGGGAAGCCTGCCGCCGGAGGATGCTGTTCGCGTCGAGGAATTGGTCAACTACTTTTCGTACGATTATCCTGTTCCCGAAAGTACCGATCGACCGTTTTCAGTCACGACTGAAGTTGCGGCAACGCCATGGGATGCCGATAAGCTCCTGCTGCAAATCGGTATCAAGGGATATGAGGTTCCTGCTGAGAATCGTCCGGCGACGAACCTGGTATTTCTCGTCGACGTTTCGGGATCCATGAATTCCACCGACAAGCTGCCGCTGCTGAAAAATTCACTGAAAATGTTGACGCGGCAGTTGCGGAGCGAGGATCGCGTCTCGATGGTGGTGTATGCCGGTTCATCCGGTGTTGTTCTCGAGCCCACTTCCGGGGACCGGCGGGCGGAGATACTGCGTGCCCTGGACCGGCTCAGCGCTGGCGGCAGCACCAATGGTGCGAGTGGTATACGACTCGCATATCAAATGGCGGAACAGGGATTCATCGAGGACGGAATCAATCGCGTCATCCTGGCCACTGACGGTGACTTTAATGTCGGGACGGTCGATTTTGATGCGCTGATCGACCTGGTCGAGCGCAAGCGAAACACCGGCATATCGCTGACCACGCTTGGATTCGGTACCGGAAACTATAATGATCATCTGATGGAGCAACTGGCCGATTCGGGCAATGGGAATTACGCCTATATCGATACCCTGAATGAAGGTCGAAAAGTTCTCGTCGATGAACTCGGCTCGACGCTGCAGACGATCGCCAAGGACGTCAAGATACAGGTCGAGTTCAATCCCGACATTGTCGCCGAATATCGATTGATCGGTTATGAAAACCGGATACTCAGGCGCGAGGATTTCAACAACGACAAGATCGATGCCGGCGAAATCGGCGCCGGCCATACGGTTACGGCATTGTATGAGCTGACCCTCACGGATAGTTCCGCGCGCCTGATTGATCCCTTGCGCTATGGTGCCTCGCAGCCCGCGCCCAGGACCGCAAAAGATATCGGCGACGGTGAAATCGCATTCGTCCGCCTGCGCTTCAAAGCGCCGGACGGAGATATCAGCAAACTGATCGAGCAGCCCGTCGTTCGCGGCGATGTACCTGATATTCGTGACGCCAGTGGCGAGCTACGGTTCGCGGCATCAGTGGCGGCGTTTGGCCAATTACTGAAAGGCGGCGATTATCTGGGCACCTATGATTTTGCCGAGGTCGCCGAGCTTGCGACAGGAGCCCGCGGCGAGGACCTGCATGGGTATCGAAGCGGTTTTGTGAGTCTCGTGCGCCTGGCCGACAGCCTTTCGGGCACCGATCGGCCAGAGCCTCACGCGATGCGCTAAGCGATGTATGGAGTGAGCCCACCGGATGGTTTCCTCACATGGCCGGCTGGCTTATGCTGCCGGCCATGGTTGAGGAACCGGACGACAGGACACTCATGTTGGGCTACCGCGATGGAGACGTTGCCGCATTTGAGGTCTTGTATACACGTCATAAGGGCCCTTTGTACCGGTATTTTTTGCGACGGGGGATGGGACAGGAGCGCGCATCCGAGCTGTTCCAGGAAGTCTGGACTAAAATTATCGGGGCAAAGGATCGATATCAGCCAACCGCCAAATTTACGACCTATATGTACCGGCTCGCGCACAATTGTTATGTAGATGAAATTCGTCGTCAGGGGCGAACTCCGATTACTGCCGACGGATTGGGTTGCATCGATCCGGATGAAATCCCCGGCGATTCCAGAGACGATCCGCGCAGTCACGTCGAGCAATTGGAATCGGTGAACCAATTCAGAAGAGCACTCTCGGATCTACCGGCCGATCAGCGGGAGGCATTCATCCTGCGTGAGGAAGGCGGATTAAGCCTGGCTGACATCGCGTCGGTCACCGGCGTCAATTCAGAAACCGCGAAAAGCCGCTTACGCTATGCCGTCCGAAAATTGCGCCAGGCCTTACTCGAGACCGAAGAATCGGCATGACTGACGACTCCCGAATCAACGATCCTCAGAATCGAGATCCCGGAAAGCCCGGTCGAGAAGATTTCGATGAGTTTCTCGGTGGTCGTTCGCGGGTATCGAAAAACTATCAAGCGCTCGGAGATGAGAGCCCGCCTCCGGAACTCGATGCGCGCATTCTTGCAGAAGCCGAACGCGCGACCAAAGTTCGATCGCTGGAAACCCGGAATTCGAATACGCGTTGGATGGTGCCGCTGGCCATTGCCGCCACTATCATGCTGTCTTTTTCATTGGTTCTGAATATGGTCAGTGAGCCCGAAATTTCTCAGTCCTCTCGCAGCAATTCCGCGGATCCCGCCCGTCGCCGGCCAAATTCCGATGAAGACCAGGCATCCGCTTCGGCTGACACACTGACCCCCGCCAGAATCCGAGCGGAAATGGCCGCCACGCCCCTGCAAACCGATCGGTTAAAAGCGGAGAAACCGGCTGCGATGTTAGCCGGGCGGGGGGTTCACGATTCCGCCGCCAGGGAAGAATTTGCACCTAATATACCGATGTCGGCTCCGGCGACACCGGACGATCTGGGGCTCATGATCGACACGATCCGCGTGTACCTCGAATCCGAAATTCCGGTTCGGGCGTTGGGTGCCACAAATCTGATGGCCGAGACCGAGATGTCAGAAGAACGGAAGGATATGTCGTCGAGTCTGGCCATGGCACAGGGAAAAGATCGGTACACTGTCCCGGAAAATCAGCTTCAAGAGATATTAGCGCTTTATGATTCAAACCAGGTCGAGGCGTCGGGCGCCGCGATCCGGAATTTTCTAACCAGCTTCCCGGATCATCCTGTCAGCGCCTTATTAATGGAACGTGGGTATTAATCAGTGATTTACCTGATAGATGCAAGCATCTTTATTTTTCGAGCATGGTTTTCGATTCCCGATACGCTGATAGACGAAAACCAGAACCCGGTGAACGCTGTTTACGGTTACGCGCGTTTTCTCAGTGGATTTCTGGAATCGGTACAGCCGGACTTCGTAGCCTCTGCTTTTGATGCGAAATCCGGCACAAATTTTCGTAACGAAATTTATCCCGAGTACAAGGCAAACAGAGACCCCACCCCTCCGGAGTTACAGCGACAGTTTGAACAATGCCGCGAGATCACACGTGCGCTCGGCATCATGGATTGTTCAAATGTGAACTTCGAAGCCGATGATCTGATTGGCACGATGGCGGCTGGAATGCGGGAGGCCGGTCATTGCGTCACGATTCTGAGCCGTGACAAAGATCTGCTGCAGATTTTGCAGGCGGGCGACATCATGTGGGATTACGCGGGTAACCGGAAAGTTCGATACGATCAGGTGCCGGAGTCAATGGGGGTTCGGGCTGAGCAGGTCGTTGACTTCCTGGCTCTGGCCGGTGATAGCGTCGACAATATCCCCGGGGCACCCGGCGTGGGGCCGAAGACCGCCTGTGCGTTGCTCGAATATTTCGACTCCATCGATGAGCTATACGAGAATCTCCATAAAGTCGCGGACTTGCCGGTCCGTGGCGCCGGGAAACTCGGTGCGCGTCTGGCCGAGCACAAAGATAAAGTGACGATGTCCCGGCAGCTGACCCAAATTCGTTACGATGTGCCGGTTGACAGTCATGAGGAGGCGTTGGTGAGACAGATGCCTGATCTTGACGGTCTTAATTCTCTTTACGATGGGGCCGGTTTCGGAGACGGCCTGCGACGGCAGGCTCAGCGCATCGTGAACATGTTTTAGTCAAACCGGAGTTTCCCGGGCGCATGATTCCGGACGAAGTCATTAATCACATCGCGGCGTCAATCGGTGACCTTGATCGCAGCACAATTTCCCCGGTTTCCGGCGGCAGCATCAATCGAAGTTATGAATTGTCAACCAGGGACGGGTTGAAATATTTTCTGAAGTTGAACGCCAAATCGGCACAAGAAATGTTCGAGGCCGAAAGGGACGGTTTGTCCGAACTGAAATCCGCAGCCACCGTGCGCGTGCCGGAGGTCTTCGATTGCGCCGCGGTCGGTGATGTTGCTTTCCTGTTACTTGAGTATCTCGATCTCGGTGCCAAATCTTCGTCTGCGGGCGCTCATCTTGGTAGCCTGTTGGCCAGGCAGCACCGAACGCGTGCACCCGCATTCGGGTGGCACCGGGACAACACCATCGGCAGTACGCCCCAGGTCAATCAATGGAAGGACGATTGGATCAGCTTTTATCGGGATCAGCGGCTTGGCGCGCAACTCGATCTGGCCGTGCGCAACGGCCATGGCCACCGGCTTCGCGAGCGAGGCGAACAGCTGTGTATGCAACTAACTGATTTTTTTGAAGATTATGACCCGGAGCCCTCTCTTTTACACGGCGATCTCTGGGCCGGCAACTGGGGCGCGCTGAAAAATGGGCAGCCGGTAATTTTCGATCCGGCGGTCTATTTCGGAGACCGGGAGGCCGATATCGCAATGACACGACTGTTTGGCGGATTCGAGCCCGATTTTTACGCCGCCTACAATGACGCATGGCCGCTGGATTCAGGATTTGAATATCGTTGCGATCTATATAATCTTTACCATGTACTGAATCATTTGAATTTATTCGGCGCCAGCTACCTCGATCAGGCGATGACCATTTTCGACAAACTATTGCGGTAGAAGAACAAAAAATCAAAGCACAGGGCCTGACTCAATGAATGACAAAAGTATCTCTTCCCTTCTGACTGAAACACGGGTTTTTCCGCCAAGCAGTGAATTTACCTCCAAAGCCCGGTTGAAGCCCGACGATCTCAAAGCACTCTATAAAGAGGCAGAAGAAAATCACGAAGCGTATTGGGCTCGACTCGCCAGGGATGAGATTCACTGGCATAAGCCGTTTACGGAAGTGCTCGATGCGACCGATGCGCCAAATTATCGTTGGTTTGCCGATGGAGAATTGAATGTCTCCTACAACTGCCTCGACGTACACCTGGACACGCAGCCCGATAAAACCGCAATTATTTTTGAAGGCGAGGGGGGTGACCAGCGTCGTCTGAGTTATAGCGAGCTGACCCGTGAAGTTTGCCGGTTTGCCAATGCGTTGAAGGATCAGGGTGTCGCCAAGGGCGATCGTGTCGTGATTTATATGCCCATGGTGCCGGAGGCCGTCATTGCGATGCAGGCATGCGCGAGAATCGGCGCGATACACTCGGTCGTATTCGGCGGATTTTCTGCGAATTCGCTGCGCGATCGCATTATGGATGCGCGGGCGAAAATGGTTATTACCGCTGACGGGGGGCATCGGGGTGGGAAAATTATCGAGTTGAAGGCGGCAACGGATGCGGCGCTCGCCAAGGGGTGCGACTCGATAGAGAAAGTGATTGTTCTGAAGCGTGCGGATTGCGGTGTTTCGATGCAGCCCGGTCGGGATATCTGGTGGTCGGATGCGGTGGAAGGCCAGGCCGACTCCTGTACTCCGGAATACGTGTCAGCCGAACACCCATTGTTTCTTCTATATACGTCGGGATCTACGGGCAAGCCGAAAGGAATTCAGCATTCGAGCGGGGGATATTTGCTGAATGCAAAAATAACCAATCAATGGGTTTTTGATTTTCGCGACGGTGACGTTTTCTGGTGCACTGCTGATGTCGGCTGGATTACCGGGCATACTTATGTGGCGTATGGCCCGTTAGCGGCAGGTACTACGATCGTCATGTATGAGGGTGCGCCGACGTATCCCGACGGTGGGCGATTCTGGAGTATTTGTCAGCGTCACGGCGTGACGATATTTTATACGGCGCCCACCGCGATTCGTGCGTTGATGAAATTGGGTGATGACATTCCGGCGCAGTTCGATCTGACAACAATTCGCTTGCTCGGCACGGTAGGTGAACCGATCAATCCGGAGGCCTGGATGTGGTACCACCGGGAGATTGGCGCGGAACGCTGCCCGATTGTGGATACCTGGTGGCAGACGGAGACCGGCGCGATCATGATTACACCGATTCCGGGTGTCACTGCGACCAAGCCCGGATCATGCACGATGCCGATCCCGGGTATAGACGCCGACATTGTCGATGACAACGGTGATCCGATCACCGCGTCCGATCAAGGCGGGTACCTCGTCATAAAGAAACCCTGGCCATCGATGTTGCAAACGATCTGGGGTGACAACGACCGCTATATCGAAACCTACTGGGGAAAATTCAACAATCGATATTACGTGGCGGGCGATAGTGTGCGCCGGGATACGGATGGGTATTTCTGGATGATGGGTCGCATCGATGACGTGTTGAACGTATCCGGGCATCGTCTCGGCACGATGGAGGTGGAATCAGCTCTCGTGGCTCACGACCGGGTCGTCGAAGCGGCGGTGGTGGGTTTTCCACATGATGTTAAAGGCGAAGGAGTGATGGCTTATGTCGTATTGAAGGGCAGCCGTCCACAGGGTAAGGAGGCCGAGGTATTGGTGCAGGCGTTGCGTGAGTGGGTTGGAACGGAGATCGGGGCAATCGCGAAGCCGGATGACATTCGGTTTGCCGACAATTTGCCGAAGACGCGTTCCGGCAAGATTATGCGGCGGTTGTTGAAGATCATCGCCCGGGGCGAAGAGATTACGGAGGATACGTCGACGCTTGAGAACGAGGCGATTCTGGACCAGCTTCGTGGCGATAGCTGATCAAAGAAATTGTGCAGACCGGTATCCGTAAGTGGACGGAGAGTTACTCCGACCGTTTTTACATATTCATGCCACTGAAAATGATCGCTGGCCATTCGTAAAGTATTCTATAATACGCAAAAGAATAAGAACGATTGCCGGAGAAAAATGAATAACAATAAAATGGTATCACTGCGTGGATATAAAGCACGTAAGTTATACGATAGATTTTTTTCTTTGCCGTCTTCTCAACGCACTGACGAGCGCTCTGCTCAAATGCTGGAAGCGATATTCGATTATGCTTATGAGCATGTCCCCAAAGACCGTCGAAGGCGAAATGGCCGAATTCGGGTGACTCCGGAAGAGTCCCGGCGAATATCCCGGCGACTTGAGGAATTCATGGTTCCCAAGAGCAAGTACGATCCGGACTCAGTCATGAACTGGCTACACGAAAACATGGTTCCGGAGGCATGGGCGTATCCGGATGATCTGCGCAGCCTCGTTCGGGAAATCTTGCACAACAGTTGAGGTAAACCGCTAGTGTGGCCGCCTTGGTCCGCGAACGTGTTGCCACAAAGGCCCGGATAGTCCTGATTCGCGCAGCCGATCAAAGAATCGGTCATCAAAATTAATCCCGAGCGCCGGAATGCTCCAGTGAGGATACGTCAGTCGGTCGCTTCAGGCTATTTTACATCGTGATCGGCACGATCCTGCGCTCGATCCGGCGGTTCAACGCCTGTCCATCCTAGTCTCTTAGGCATCTTTCTTTTGACGGTTGATCTGGTACGGTGAACTTATGGGGTCTTATCACTACCGGCCACGGTGGGTGCAGTGGATTATTATTGTGATAGTAGTCCCCGGTTGTGCGACCCGCGGGCTGGTAATAGATGTCGAGGTCAAGCAACACGAGTTGCCCGAATCCGTGGAGTTGGCCCAAACACCGTTTTACCCGCAGGAGGATTACCAGTGCGGGCCGGCAGCGCTCGCAACGTTGCTTGTCGAATCAGGCGTAAACGTGAACGCGCAGGAACTGGTCGCACAAGTTTATATTCCGGAGCGGCGTGGCAGTCTGCAGATCGAGATGCTCGCCGCGACGCGAACAGCCGGGCGACTGGCATACCTGATCCAACCTGAACCGGTCGCCGTGCTGGCCGAGATAGCGGCTGGCCGGCCGGTGCTGGTTTTGCAGAACGTCGGACTCAAGATTGCGCCACTATGGCATTACGCGGTGATCGTAGGCTACGAAGCTGCGACGAACAGCCTAATTCTGCGCTCCGGGGTCACAAAACGCCGGATCATTACGGCACCAAAGTTCGCCCGCAGTTGGAGGGCCAGCGAAAATTGGGCGATGATCGCGTTGCGTCCCGGTGAGATGCCGGCGATGCCGATCGAAGCCGACTATCTGCGAGCCGCGGCGGCGCTGGAAGCAGTGGGTCACACCGATGGGGCTCAAGCCGCTTTCGCTGCCGCGGTGGATACTTGGCCTGAAAGTTCCGCAGCGTGGTTTGGCATGGCTAATGCGCATTACGCATCGGGCGACTTGATTGATGCCGAGCAAATTTATCGACAGCTTCTAGAATGGGGTCCGGATGACGCAGCGATTCTCAACAACCTGGCACAGGTACTGCTCGATCAAAATCGTTGCACCGAGGCATCGGAAACCATTGGCCGCGCTTCCCGGCAGAGTCTGGCACTCGAATTGCAGGAAGCGATCTCTGACACTCGGGCGGCGATCGTCAACCGATGCGATGAGAAACGGTCAGCGGTATCGGCGGGAAGCTGATCATTATGATGTCGAGCCCTGACGGGTCTTCCCTGGCCCGATACCGGGGAAGATATCGGTCAGACCGGTGAGATCAAGAATCAGAATAACCAGGAATGCCACCAGCACCAGTCCGAGCAATCCGCCTGCAGGCATTTCCTGAATGCGTTCGTCGAGCGTAGCGAGATCCGCATCAGTGAGTGCCGCAACTCGCTGCTGCGCGTCTTTGGGATCGACGCCGAGCGCGGTCAGTTGATCCCGGACTCTGCCCTGCAAAAGCGCGTCATTGATACGAGAGATACGGGCGTCACGGTCCTGGAGCATCAGGTACTGGTCGGTCCCGATTACCGACGCGCTTGCCGGCAGCATGCCAGGGCCAACCAGCGACATGCATACTATTGAAGCGATCAGATTCCTGCAAATTGTGCGGCACATGAGCGATGACTTCCCTAACAATTCGGCTAAGCCTATGTCACGAATCTTGCGATATCTGTGACTCAATAGTGGATTCTGCCAAACACTAAGATTAGCGTCCACTATTGGGGGCTCTTCAAAGGGAAGTCCACTAACTTTCAAACTGGACCAGTTAATGCGGGCAGGTCACCCCATGGCATTCAATAGTTAAAACAATTACTTACTAATGAGCTGTCGCTCTCATAATGCTGAGGTCGGTGGTTCGTAGCCCCCCATCGCCACCATATTTGACGTTATCGATTTTCTGTATGATGTCAGCACCTATGGAACAGAATTAGTTCTGGTTTAAGAGAG
>Ga0114949_10002276_pt1 | contig 11939 bp, 8 predicted proteins | sample N074metaG_FD_83505 | JGI IMG/M metagenome (GOLD analysis project Ga0114949, IMG submission 83505) | Deep subsurface microbial communities from Kermadec Trench to uncover new lineages of life (NeLLi) - N074 metaG | ecosystem: Environmental > Aquatic > Marine > Ocean trench > Sediment | place... | reverse complement strand
TTACATCTTAGTACAATACAAATATAAGTGATTTAATTTTATATAACAAATCTTAGGTAAAATATAATAATGATAAGTTATGATTTTATATTTTGAAGGACCGCAACCTGGCAAACATTATAGTATTAGTTTTATGAAGTGAGTATATCTTGTTGATAACAAACTAGATACAAGTTTGTATTGCAGACTTTAGAAAACGACCTATCTGAATTAAGGATTAATTCGTTAAAGATTGTTTTTTAGTTGGGTTCTATCTTCTCAAAAGAGGTAACAATCCCCTTGATCAAGGCGCTGCTAAACCCCTGGTGTTCCATCTCATTTAGTCCCGCTATGGTACATCCCCTGGGAGTAGTCACCAGGTCTATTTCACGTTCGGGATGCCTTTTTCTTTCTAATACCAGACTCGCCGCTCCTTTTACAGTTTGAGCAGCTACCAGTTCTGCAGTTTTGGCATCAAAACCGATTTCGATGCCGCCCTGAATGGCCGCTCGAATGAACCTCAAGGCGAATGCAATGCCACAAGCCCCCAATGCAGTGGAGGCATCCATTAGTTCTTCAAGGATAATCACGACTTTTCCCAGATGTTCAAATAATGTTTTTACCTCTTCAAATTCTGAGTCCGAGCCGTCAGTGCTGCTAATACAGGTCATTGAATTTTGAATGGCAATAGCGGTATTGGGCATAACCCGGAATATCTTTATTTCAGGACCCACAATATTTTTAATGTAATCTATATTGACACCTGTAACCACTGAGATCAGCAATGGCTTGTGCTTGCCAATCTCATCTTTTATATTGGTCAAAACCTCATCAACCTGATGTGGCTTAACTGCAATTATTACCATCCTGGCTTGGACGATAGCCGCATTATTGTCAGAAGTAATCTGTACACCTTGTTGCTCCAATGGTTTTAAAAGCTCAAGTTTTCGCCTGGTGACTATAATATTTTCAGGATCTGTATACTTCCCTTTTATCAAACCTTGAGCTATAGACGCGCCGAGATTACCACCTCCAATTATAGCAATGGAATTTTTCATACTTTCTAATTTCTTATTTGACCATCACCGCGAATAATCCACTTTTCGGTGATCAGTTTTTCAAGTGCAAAGGGTCCACGGGCGTGAAGTTTTTGTGTTGATATTCCAATTTCAGCGCCTAACCCAAAAACACCACCGTCAGTAAAACGGGTACTGGCATTGGTGTAAACGGCCGCGGCATCTACTTCCTGCAAAAACCGCTCACTAACTTCCTTATTCTCGCTGATAATTGCTTCACTGTGTTTTGAGGAATAAAGTTGAATGTGGTCCATTGCCTCTTGCAGTCCATGTACAGTTTTTATTGAACATTTAAAGTCCAGAAACTCTTTACCAAAATCTTCCTCTGAAGCTTCGCTCAGCCAGGGGTATCCTTTTAAAATATTAAATGCATGGGGGTCGGCCTGTATCTGAACTTTGTACTCTTTAAATTGGTCCGCCAGCATTGGCAGAATAATGCCGGATACTTCATAATCTATCAATATAGTATCAAGGGCATTGCATACACTAGGACGGGATACTTTGGCATTGACTACTATATCAAGGGCCTTGGACAGGTCTGCATCTTTGTGTACATAGGTATGACACACACCTGCTCCGGTTTCAATGGTTGGTACTTTTGAATTTGCCCTGACAAAGTCGATCAGGTCCTGAGATCCACGTGGGATGATGATGTCCACATATTGCGAAGCGTTCAATAGTTCGTTTACAAACTTTCGATTGGTTGGAATTAATTGTACAACATTTTGATCCACTCCATATTTCTTCAATACCTGGTGAATTAACTGTACCAACTTTTTATTGGAATGGTAGGCATCTGAGCCCCCCCGCAGCACACAGGCATTGCCGGAGCGCAAACATAAGGCGGCTACATCAATGGTTACATTTGGCCTGGATTCATAGATGATTCCCACCACACCCAGTGGACTAGTAACCTTTTCTATGACCAGGCCATTGCTTAATTTCTGTGTTGACAGACTCTGTTGACTTGGGTCAGGGAGGTTTGCTATCTGTTGTAATGAGGTAATCAGGTCTCTAATTCTGGCGTGATCCAATACCAAACGGTCACGTTTAGGATTTTTTGGGTCCAACCGATTAACATCCTTAACATTTTCTTCCACTATGTTTATGGATTCTTTCTGAAGTAGTTCGGCCAGAGCATAAAGCAGCTCTTTTTTGCTCTGGCCGCTTAATGCTCTGATCTCCTTGGAAGCTTTCTGAGTGGATTTTAACAGTGGTATAATAGATTCCATATCGTATCTAAAAAAGGCAAGGTAAAACTAAATAATATTTTACAATAATATTATTTCATCTGATATAGCCAGTAACTTATTATCATCCTGGCTTAATGCTGCTAATTCTGTTGAGGAAACCCTGGACCTGGCAACAGCAACAGACTTTCTGTCATGGACAAGTATTTCAAACACCTCACCTTTTTCGAAAGGTTCAATTATCTCCTGCACTGAGTTTACCAACAAGTGTTTGCCTTCCATTAAAGTATTCAGTGTATTCTCTTTCACCTGAATTTTTCCCCTGACAATATTCCCGCTTGAAAGCCATTGTTGTCTTTGCTTCGTACTACTTTGATGAGCCAAACAAACGGTACCGCTATTTCGTTGCACAGCCTCATGTATGGCCCCTGGTTTTCTGATATCGAAAATAATAGTTTCAATGCCCATCTTGGTGGCCAGTCGGGCAAAAGTCAGCTTGGATATCATGCCTCCCAAGCCATTTTCTGAGGTATTGGCAGTAGCTAATGATAAAATGCCCTCATCAATATTGGAAATTTCCGGTATCATTTTTCCTGCTGCGTCCATTACTCCTGGTACTGAGGTGCCAAGCAATAAAAGAGAGGCGCCAAAACCTACCGCCAATAGAGTAGCCAATTCGTCATTGTCTGAGAATTTTAACTCCAGGTTGCTTACTACATCGTTTTCATTGGCAATTGGTATAATATCGTTTTTCCAAAGTTCTCGAAAAGTTTGTTTCAATTGATTGAATTGTCCCTCATTTGAAAAATGAGAACGCTCACAAAGACTTTGAGCAATACCTATATTGTAAGGTGAAAGAAACTGAGCGTATCTTTGTAGCAGGATAGGATTTCCTATGGCCGCTGCGGCCTTTCGTTCGATGATGGTTCCCTGATAATCTTTGAGGTAGTTCTTGCCATTTCCCACGGCGCCTGATGAAACTACAATCCAGTGGAAATCATGGTGCAATAATCCAAGCTGTCTGGCGATTTCAACCATAACAGTCTGGTCCAATTCACCGTTTGCTTTTGCGATGGAAGCGGTACCTATTTTCAATATGATTATCGGCTTGCTCATGTAATCCTTATCAGGAGGCAAATATTAAATTCTTTATTCATTTTTTAAAATTTAAACCTTCAATGTTCTTGTAGATTGGGTTTCAAATTTTCACTTGAAAGCGCGGTGGTGGGTTAAGCTTTGCCATAACCTAACAAAAATTATCAATATATTATTTAGATTGATTCTAAATAGCGATTACAAACTTAGATTGACGCTAACAAACAGCTAGTAATCAACTAAATAGTTAACCCCTTTACTATGCCTATCCACCACATGTTAAATTGAGCGAAAATAAATTTGAAAAAAAAGGTTGGCATATTACATTTGTGGCAGTTCTAGGGGGACTAATGTTCCCCAATGATAAATTCCATAAAATTTATGTCCGCACCGCTACGACCTGTCACCTTCCTTCTGTTGCCAATTCTATTTTTCTTTTTGTCTTTGAACAGTGTCCGGGCTCAATCAGATTCAACCGTAACGGAGACCGCCAGTGATTCTGCTATAACTGAAATTGCCACCTCACAGGGTGGCAGTTCTGATGAGGCTGTAGTCGCTGAAGGTGAAAAATTGTTCAAAGCCAACTGTCGCGCTTGTCACGCGATTGATCAACGATTGATAGGTCCGGCACTCGCTGGCATATACGACCGCCGTGACATGGATTGGATCAAGGCTTTCGTAAAGAATTCTCAGGTAGTTATTGCTTCGGGGGATGAATACGCAGTGGCATTGTATGAGGAATACAATAAGCTCGCAATGACCTCATTCAATTTTAATGATTCTGAGATCGAATCCATTGTATCTTATATAAAATACGAAACCGAAAATGTCGCTGTAGTCGCTGTAGTCGCTGAGACGGATACCGGAGGTGCAGTGGTTGAGACCAGCACTCAAGCTCCCGGTGGTTTTTTGACTGCTGTTTTAATAGGCCTGGTAATTGTCCTGGTTCTGATAATGGTAGTCATATTCCTCATTATTGGTTTCCTGAAAAAACTTCTTAAACAACAAGAAGGACTGGATGAATCAGATCGGGCTATACTTGATCAAAAATTCGACCTGGTCAAACTGGTTAAGAGCCCTGCGTTTGTGGGCATAGTGGCGTTCGTATTTGGCGTATTTGTATTGAAATCTGTGATTGACGGATTGTATCAGGTGGGGATTCAGCAAGGATACGCACCTAAACAACCAATAGCATTCTCACATAAACTGCATGCCGGTCAGTTTGAGATAGATTGCAACTACTGTCACACGGGGGTACGCAAAAGCAAATCAGCCAATATTCCTTCTGCAAACATTTGTATGAATTGCCACGGACAGATCCTTACCGAATCTCCTGAAATTCAAAAGATATATGCGGCTATCGAAAATAATCGACCTATCGAGTGGGTGAGGGTTCACAATTTACCTGACCTGGCTTATTTTAACCATGAGCAACACGTGGAAGTTGGTGGTCAGGAGTGCCAAACTTGTCACGGTCAAATTGAAGAAATGGAAGTGGTGGAGCAATTTGCTCCATTGACTATGGGATGGTGTATAAGTTGTCATAAAGAAACCAAAGTGAACACCAAAGGCAATGCATATTATGACCATCTTGTGGAACTTCATGCCCAGCACTCCAAAGAACCACTTAAAGTTGAGGATATTGGAGGCTTGGAGTGTTCCAAATGTCATTATTAAAAATTACTAAGTGCAGAAACTTCAGACATTATGAGTAACAGCAATAAAAAATACTGGAAAGGTTTAGAGCAGCTAACCAATGATCCTGAATTTGTAAAATACGCAGATAAGGAATTTTCTGAGTACTTACCTATAAATAAAAACAAACGGGACAATGATGGAACCGAAGAAGGTTCGTCTCGGCGTGATTTCCTAAAAATGGTGGGATTTAGCGCAGCAGCAGCTTCATTGGCAGCCTGTGAGGCTCCTGTTAGAAAAGCAATACCCTACTTGAATAAGCCTGAGGCAGTGGACCCCGGAGTTGCAAATTATTATGCTTCAACTTATGCTCAGGGTGGTGATTATTGCAGCATAGTTATAAAAACCCGCGAAGGTAGACCTATTAAAATCGAAGGGAATAAACTAAGTAAAGTAACCAGAGGGGGTGTGAGTGCTCAGGTTGAAGCTTCTGTGCTCTCCCTTTACGATCAGGAGCGGTTGACAGCGCCCTATGCCAGAGGACAAAAAACTGATTGGGAAAGTATTGATAAAGAAATAACCAACGCCCTCCGGGCCAGTAAAAATATACGAGTTGTCAGCAATACCATCCTAAGCCCCAGTACCAAGAATGTTATAAAAGAATTCATTGCAAAATACCCCAACACCAAACATGTGGTGTATGACCCTCAGTCGGCATATGGTATAGTAAAAGCCAATCAGGATACTTTTGGACAAGGAGATCTTCCAGCATATGATTTTAGCCAAGCGGAGGTCATTGTAAGCTTAGCGGCAGATTTTCTGGGAACCTGGATTTCCCCCATCACTTACATAAACCAATACGTCCAACGTAGGAAGTTGAATAAGAGTCAAAAAGAGATGTCGCGACATTACCAGTATGAGTCTAATATGTCTTTGACCGGCTCGAATGCAGATTATCGAATTCCCGTAAAACCTTCTCAGCAAGGCCTTATCGCTGCTACTTTGTACAATAATTTGGCCGCTAAGTCTGGCGCAACCAGTATAAGTACACCGCCCATGGATGTTCCTTTCCTTGATAAGGCGGCAGATGACTTATGGAGCGCCAGGGGGAAAAGCCTGGTAGTGTCAGGCTCTAACGATCCGGATGTTCAAAGTATGGTAAATGCCATCAACCAATTACTTGGGAATTACGGTACCACTATCGATCTGAATAAACCGGTGTATCATCGACAGGGGAACGACCAGGAAATGAGCCAGTTCATTGAGGATGTAGCAGGTGGTCGAATTGATGCTGTTATTTTTTACAATGCAAACCCTGTGTATGATCATCCTCAGGGTGGATTATTAGAAGCAGAACTGCAAAAAATAGCGCTAAAGATTTCTACTTCTGACCGAATGGATGAAACAGCGTCCCTGTCTGACTTTGTGGCACCCGATCATCATTATTTGGAATCCTGGAATGACGCGCAACCTCAAAAAGATCAAATAAGCTTATGTCAGCCCGGTATTACACCATTATTTAATACCCGTCAGGCTCAAAGTAGTTTTTTAACCTGGGCTGGTGCTGATGAAAGCGATTACCATAAATTTTTGCAGAAAAATTGGCAGATGTCCTATTTTCCCGGATCAGGGTCTGATGATTTTGAGCAGTTTTGGAATCAGAGCTTGTACGATGGTGTACTTGAATTACCCGTGGGTGCCAGTACTTCAGAAAGTACCGGTTCCGGTGATACGGAGGAGGCTGCTATTGGATCAAACGGGTTTACCATTGATTTAAACGCAACTTCAAGTGCACTGCAATCACATTATCAAACAGAAAGTACGGAAAACGAGTTGGTTCTATACCAAAAAGTAGGTGTGGGAACAGGTGCACAAGCCAATAATCCATGGCTTCAGGAGCTTCCTGACCCCATAACAAAGGCTGTTTGGGACAATTATCTTACCGTTTCACAGAAATTTGCCCGAGAGCATGGTCTTTCTATGGTCGAAGGTAAAACCAAGATGGCCAACCTTACTGTAAACGGTGTAACGGTATCAGTTCCTGTGTTGACACAACCAGGTCAGGCTCAAGGAACCATAGGACTGGCTTTGGGCTATGGACGTAAACACGCGGGGAGGGTAGCTGATGGTTTGGGGGCCAATGCGTTTCCATTGATAGACCGGTCTAATGGGACATTGTTGTATGAAGTTACCAATAATGTAACCTTAGAAGTAACTGATGAGTCCCATCGCATAGCACAGACTCAAACTCATGAGACCTTCATGGGAAGAGAATCGATTATTCAGGAAGCGTTACTATCTGAATACCAAAAGGACCAGCATGCCGGTCAATTTGCTCCCAAAGTTGCAACCTGGAAAGGTGACCAGGAAAAAGTAGTGCCAAAAACAGTAACTCTTTGGAAACATCACCAGGATAAATACACAAATCATCATTGGGGTATGTCGATTGACCTCAATTCTTGTATAGGTTGCGGAGCCTGCACCATTGCCTGTCAGGCAGAAAACAATGTACCGGTGGTAGGACGTGAAGAGGTATTGAACCGGCGCGAAATGCATTGGATTCGAATCGATCGCTATTATAGCAGTGCCGGTGTTGAGGACTACAGTTCACTTGAAGAAGCTGCAGAAAATCCGGAAGTGACATTCCAACCTATGTTGTGCCAGCATTGTAATAATGCTCCTTGTGAAACCGTTTGCCCGGTATCCGCTACTACTCATAGTACCGAGGGATTGAATCAAATGGCTTATAATCGTTGTATTGGTACCAGATATTGTGCAAACAACTGTCCGTATAAGGTTCGACGATTCAACTGGTTCAAATACCACGACAACACCAGATTTCCGGAGAATTCCTCAATGAACAATAGCCTGGGTCGCATGGTATTGAATCCTGATGTAACTGTTAGGGCCCGTGGAGTAATGGAAAAGTGTACCATGTGTGTTCAGAGAATTCAAGCCGGTAAATTAGTGGCCAAAAAAGAAGGCCGCCGACCCACTGACAAAGATATTAACACCGCTTGTGCCTCTGCCTGTCCTGCAGAAGCAATAGTTTTTGGGGATATGAATAATCCGGAAAGTAATATATCTAAAGTACTACAACTAAAGTACCATGAGGGCAAAAAAACGGCGGAAGAGCCCCGCGCATATACCGTATTAGAAGAACTTAATGTGGATCCTAATATTTTCTATATGAGAAAAATCAGGAACAAAGATGATAATAACGCTTAAAGAAGAATAGCATGCAGGTAGTATCACCCGTTAGAGAACCATTAATAACCGGAAAGAAGACCTACCATGAAGTCACCGACGACATATGCAGAAGGGTGGAGGAAAAGCCTTCCAAGTCCTGGCTGGTGGCTATTGCCTGCTCCATAGGAGCCTTGCTATTGGGAGGATACGCACTGGTAACCACCTTATGGGAAGGAATTGGGATGTGGGGGTTGAACAGGACCGTGGGCTGGGCCTGGGATATTACCAACTTCGTATGGTGGATTGGTATTGGTCATGCAGGGACCCTGATTTCAGCCATTTTACTGCTGTTTCGGCAAAAATGGCGTATGTCAATCAACCGGGCTGCTGAGGCTATGACCATATTCGCGGTAATATGCGCTGCCATGTTTCCCATTATACATATGGGAAGACCCTGGTTAGGATTCTATTGGGCATTACCTTTGCCCAACACTTTCGGGTCTTTGTGGATAAATTTCAACTCACCACTGCTTTGGGATGTGTTTGCTATCAGCACATATTTTACAGTATCTTTGGTCTTCTGGTATATGGGCCTGATTCCGGACTTTGCTACTATCAGAGACCGGGCCAAAGGAGTTTCAAAATTATTTTACGGAGCTTTAAGCTTAGGATGGGACGGAGCTGCCAAAACCTGGGTACGCTACGAATCGGTTTCACTGATCTTGGCAGGACTGGCAACGCCGCTGGTACTTTCGGTTCACACCATTGTATCCATGGATTTTGCCGCTTCTATAGTTCCGGGATGGCATACAACTATATTCCCCCCGTATTTTGTGGCAGGAGCTATCTTTTCCGGGTTTGCCATGGTAATGACCCTGGTGTTGGTGACCCGGAAGGTCTATAAATTAGAAGATTATATTACTATTAAGCATATAGAGCTGATGAATATAATTATTATGGTCACCGGTTCTATTGTAGGTGTGGCCTATATTACCGAACTTTTTATGGCATGGTATTCCGGGGTGGAATATGAACAATATGCGTTTCTTAACCGTACCTCCGGCCCCTATTGGTGGGCTTATGCCACCATGATGACCTGTAATGTAATTTCACCACAATTGTTCTGGTTCAAAAAGATCCGCACCAGCATAGCAGCTTCCTTTATTTTATCTATTGTGGTAAATATTGGGATGTGGTTTGAACGATTTGTGATTATTGTAACCTCTTTACACCGGGATTATCTGCCTTCTAGCTGGGCCATGTTCCATCCTACTCTGTATGATATGGGAGTGTATTTGTTCTCTTTCGGGTTCTTCTTTACGGCTTTCTTCCTGTTTGCCAAGTTTTTCCCGGTGATCAACATTGTGGAGATAAAAACTATTTTGAAATCAGATTCTGAAAAGAAACCTACCGCGGAGACGGTAGTCCAAAATGTAAATCAATAATCTATGGACAGCGGTAAAAATTTTCTACTTGGTATCTATGAAGACGAGGACGTATTGCTGTCGGCGGTTAAGAAAATCCGCTCTGGCGGTATTAAAATCCATGAAGTGTTTTCACCTTACCCAATACACGGATTGGATACTGCGCTGGGATATAAGCGCACCCGTTTACCTATTGCCGCCTTCATGTTTGGGTTCCTGGGAACCATGCTGGCTTTGCTCATGCAAGGCTATATGTTGGCTATCGATTGGCCCATGATCATCGGTGGAAAAAATTATGTGTCTGTGACTTATGTTCCCGTCACCTTTGAATTGACCATTCTATTATCAGCCTTGGGGATGGTAGGTACTTTCTTGGTAGTGAGTAATATGAAACCGTGGGGTAAACCCCGGATCTTTGATATAAGGAGTACCGACGACAAGCATGTGATGGCCATTGACTTAGATGAAAACAAGGCTTCCGCTGAAGAAATTACTAGTATTTTGAATGAAAGCGGCGCCTCCGAAGTAAACTCCAAGCAGTTTGATGATTAATTGAAAGGCATGTATCAAAAACTAAATATCGCTATTGTAATAACTTTTTGCATATTTCTGGTAGCCTGCGGTGCAAAAGGAGATAGGACCGGTTATGAATACGCTCCTCAAATGTACCACTCGGTGCCTTACGAGGGACTAAGCCAGGTGACTGATGAAAGCGCAGGCCAGTTGATAAGTAACCGGGAAGATGGCAAAGGGGAGTTTTTTAATAGTAACCCACATAATCCTAACAGGATGAATATGCGGCAGCCTCCGGAAAACACCGTTAGCAGAAATCGTTACGGGCTGCTTCCTTATAACATTCACAAGGATAGTTTGGAGTTGGCTGCGAGGTTACTGAAAAACCCCTTGCCAGATGACGGGGTGGTTTTAGCTGAAGGGCTGGAATTATATAAAAGATTTTGTACCCACTGTCACGGCGACACCGGTGGGGGAGATGGATTGGTGGGGCAGGTATATTTGGGTATCACACCTTACAACTCCGTAGCCATAAAAGATAAGGCAGAAGGCCATATATTCCATGTGATTACTCATGGAAAGGGCAGAATGCAGTCCCATGCTTCTCAGCTGGCACCTATGGAACGCTGGAAGATTGTAAGATATGTTCAAACATTACAAAAGCAGTAAGGGGATAAAAAAAATATTAAAATGACCGACGAAAGATTTGTTTTCACCGCTGCAGAAAAAAAGAAACTGATAATAATTGGATTAGTGGGAGTGGTGTTGTTTGTGCTGGGCGTTGTTGCGTTGATGGTAGGTAGTGATCATGATGCGGCCTCACACGGGGCTGAAGCCGTAGGACATGCAGCCGAAACCGGGGGGCACGGGGCAGAAAGCGGGCAACATACCGGTAGTTGGATAACACGGGTTTATGCTAACCTTTGGATAAACAACGTGTATTTTGCGGGAGTAGCCTTGATTGGTATTTTCTTTGTAGCTATTCAATATGTGACACAAGCTGGCTGGTCGGCTGGTTTTAAGAGAATACCTTTGGCATTCGGTAATTGGCTGCCAATAGCAGGAATCCTGATGTTAGTCATTTGGTTGGTGGCCAGTCATGATCTTTTTCACTGGACCCATGAGGAGCTGTATATTGAGGGTGGCCCTCATTATGATGAGATAATTGCAGGAAAGAGGGTGTATTTGAATACACCGTTCTTTCTGGCCAGAACGATTATTTATTTCTCGCTCTGGTATTTGTTTTTCCGTTGGATTAGAAAAGAAATGATAGCCGAAGACCTTGATGGCAGTCCCCGGCATTGGAAAAAGCTGATCGGTATCAGCGCTGGGTTTATTGTCATTTTTGCGGTAAGCTCGTCAATGTCGGCCTGGGATTGGATCCTTTCAATAGATACTCATTGGTATAGTACTATGATTGGTTGGTATGTATTTGCTAGCTGGTTTGTCACCGGGTTGGCTTTTATCACCCTCATCACTATTTATCTAAAAGAAAGAGGATACCTGAGTATAGTGAACGAAAATCATTTACATGATCTTGGCAAATTTGTATTTGGATTTAGCATATTTTGGGCATACCTATGGGTGTCCCAGTTCTTGCTGATTTATTATGCAAATATCCCCGAGGAATCGGTGTATTTTGTGGAACGCCTAACAAGTGACCAATATGCACCGGTATTTTATGTGATTTTGATCATGAATTTCTTTTTCCCATTTCTGGCGCTAATGACCAGGGATGCCAAAAGGCATACCATCTTTCTCAAGATTGTATGTTCTGTGGTAATCATTGGACATTGGCTGGATTTCTACCTTATGGTAACGCCCGGGACCTTAAAGGA
>Ga0114949_10002272_pt1 | contig 11947 bp, 11 predicted proteins | sample N074metaG_FD_83505 | JGI IMG/M metagenome (GOLD analysis project Ga0114949, IMG submission 83505) | Deep subsurface microbial communities from Kermadec Trench to uncover new lineages of life (NeLLi) - N074 metaG | ecosystem: Environmental > Aquatic > Marine > Ocean trench > Sediment | place... | reverse complement strand
GGTCGGAATCAAGGATCTGCAGCTGATACATGCGCCCCAACAGCACCGCCATCAACAACGCCTGCCCGCCACCCAGCATCAATGCCCGGCGCGTCAGATTGCGATATCGATCTCCCTCAAGTTCCACGACCTATCCTTTGCGTATGCCGAAGACGATATAGTCCAGCCAGCCGCATATGCCCGCGACCACGGGGTACAGAATGATACTAAGCAAAGCCTGCACAACAAAGGGCGATAAGGATAACAACTCACTTTGCAACCAGCTCACCAACACCCACTCTGCAAGTGTAACGCCCGCACACAAAGCAGCAAAGCCAATCCAGCCCAACAGGAAAGATTGCGAAAAGACGATGAAGTTCTGTTCGACAATCGCGGCCCGCACGCCCAGCAACAACAAAGACGTCAGACCAACGGGCGCCCCGATCAGGATGTCGTGCCACAGACCAATCAGCAGAACCAATATCGGCGGCAATAAAGTCGGGCGACGCGACACCCAAAAGAATACAATAATCAACGTGAGCGACGGGGCCGTATCTCCACCCAGCGAAAAACCATAGGAAAGATTCGTCAGCACCGGTGCCATGCTGGCCATCAACAAGGGAAGAATGGACATGACACCATGTGAAGTTCGAATGCGGTGTGTGCTCATTCAACGGCCTCCGGCTCTAACCCATCAAGCGCCGGCGCTTGCGCCCCTGTTCCCTCGTCGTCTTCTGGCAGAGGTTCCTCAACCAATTGTTCGGGTGGCGGTACGGGGTCGAAGGCCAGTATTTGAACATATTCCAGACGGCTTAGATCGGCAAAGATTTCAACCCGCAGCTCCCCCTCACGCGGTGAGGTCACGGTGCCAATGGGCAACAGGGATGGGAAGACGCCACCGTCTCCAGACGTCAACACCCGGTCGCCGGGCGACACTTGATGCGCAGCCTCTAGAAATGACAACACAGGCAGACGGCTGTTATTGCCCTCCATAATGGCACGATCGCCCGAGCTTTCGATCAGGACGGGGATCCGGCTGTTGAGGTCGGTCACCAACAAAACCCGGCTGGACCGGCGCCCAACGCTGAGTATGCGCCCGACAACACCCGCATGGTCAACGACTGGATGGTAAACCTCGACACCGTCATCAGCCCCGGCATCCAACAATACCGTCCACAGAAAGGCACTGCCCGGGTGTGTGACCGACCGGGCCATTATCTTGGGACTGTCTGTGATAGAGGGCAGCGCGAGCAGGGCTCTTAGCCGCGTATTTTCAGAAGCTAATTGATCACTCGTGGGCACCAATAGCCGCAGTTGATCATTCTCTTGCCGCAAGGCGGCCGATTCTTCCGCTGACAGAGTATAAGCCTCGACAATGGCACCAAGACTGACCGCCCAGTCAACCGGCTTTCGGACAGTCTGCGCAACGGGTGTCACTATGTCCACCACAAGCCGCTGCACTTGCAGGTTAAAGTCGTCATCTATTTTGCCAAAGATCAGCAGGCCCAAGGATATGAAAATTGCAATAATAAAGCTCGCACGTTGGGCAAGCATCTGGGTCAGGGAAACATTGTCAGGGGTTCGAGTACTTATCCGACTCACAATTCTATGCCCTAATTATGGCCGCACGACGTTTCTGCAAAAACGCTTCAGCACCCTAATAGCCTTCGATCAAGACATGCTTCAGGATGGGGTCTTCCAGTGACCGTCCGGTACCCAGGGCAACGCAGGACAGAGGATCTTCGGCGACGGTGACGGGCAGCCCCGTTGCCTGGCGCAAAACCTGATCCATATTATGCAACAGACCACCACCACCTGTGAGCACGATCCCTTTATCGACAATGTCGGCGGCCAGTTCCGGTGCGGTATTTTCCAGCGCAACCTTCACGGCCTCGACAATAGACGCGACAGGGTCGGCCAGAGCTTCGGCCACTTGTGCCTGATTGAACACAATTTCCTTGGGCACGCCATGCATCAGGTCGCGTCCTTTTAATTGGATTTCGGCACCAATGCCTTCGGCAGGCGGCATGGCGGTGCCGATCTCTTTTTTGATGCGCTCCGCGCTGGCTTCACCGATCAACAGATTGTGGTTGCGACGGATGTAATTGATGATGGCTTCGTCCATCTTGTCGCCGCCAACGCGGACAGAACCCGCATAGACAATCCCGCCCAACGAAATTACCGCTACTTCCGTGGTGCCGCCACCGATATCGACAACCATCGATCCCGATGGTTCGGTCACCGGCAAGCCCGCACCGATGGCTGCGGCCATGGCTTCTTCGATTAGATAGACTTTGCGAGCACCCGCCGCCTCGGCAGATTCCTGGATCGCGCGGCGTTCAACCGGTGTAGAGCCCGACGGCACACAGATAACGACCTGTGGGCTGGCAAATATCTTGCGTTTGTGGACCTTGCCGATGAAGTACTTGATCATTTCTTCTGCGGCTTCAAAATCTGCAATCACGCCATCGCGCAGCGGGCGAATGGCGGTAATATTGGGAGGCGTGCGGCCCAACATCATCTTGGCCGCATTGCCGACCTCTACCAGTGTTCTGTGTCCATTTATGGTTTTGATTGCGATAACAGAAGGTTCATTCAGGACGATGCCCTTACCCTTCACATATACAAGCGTATTGGCAGTACCAAGGTCGATGGCCATGTCGTTCGACATCAATCCCAAGAGTCGTGAAAACATGGACTGCTTTACCCTTTTCAAGTTGCACAACCAGCAGCTGGTCAGTGCCTGTGTAGCCAAAGTCGCTGGTCAAAAAAATTGGCGCGCCCCACGAATCGCACGATGCTCCAAAACATAACATTTGCTGATTAATTTGCGACGCAATTCCACGCCAAAACACCAAAAACTAGCCCAAAACTACGCAGAAAGTGCAGACGGCGCCGATTTCTCCATTTTCAGGATCAACTTGTTCACCGCCGCAACATAGGCGCGGGCGCTGGCCACCATGGTATCAGTATCGGCACCCTGGCCATTGGTGGTACGACCATCCTGTTCCAGGCGCACCGTCACTTCGGCTTGGGCGTCTGTCCCATGGGTCACCGCATGCACCTGATACAGCTGCAAGTGCGGCTGAACCGGGATCAATTGCTTGATCGCGTTGAAGGTCGCATCGACGGGGCCATCACCACTGGTCGAGGCCGATGCCTGTTCGCCATCAATTTCCAAAACCAGGTCAGCCTGGGGTGGTTCTTCCGACCCACAAGCAATGCGCAGCGAAACAAATTTTACGGTGTCATTACCGCGGACGGCTTCGTCATCGACCAGGGCGATGATGTCTTCGTCATAGACATTTTTCTTTTTGTCGGCGAGGTCCTTGAACCGGCGGAACACATCTTCCACAGCGTTCTGACCCAGGTCAAAGCCCAATTCCTTGAGCTTTTCTCTGAAGGCATGGCGACCAGAATGCTTGCCCATGACCAGTTTGGATTCACTCAGACCCACCGATTCCGGCGTCATAATTTCGTAGGTGTCGCTGTTCTTGAGCATGCCATCCTGATGGATACCCGCTTCATGCGCGAACGCATTGGCACCAACAATGGCCTTGTTATTTTGGACGACAAAACCCGTGATGGTCGACACCATGCGCGAGGCCTTCATGATCTCGGTGGTATTGATGCCCGTCTTGAACGGCATTAGATCCTGCCGCGTATTCAAAGCCATCACCACTTCTTCCAGCGCCGCATTGCCGGCCCGTTCGCCCAAGCCATTGATGGTACATTCGACTTGGCGCACACCAGCCCGCACGCCGGCCAGTGAATTGGCCACGGCCAAGCCCAGATCATTGTGGCAATGGGTGGACAGGATGGCCTTGTCTATATTGGGCACCCTGTTCAACAGCATGGTGATGATCTCGGTATATTCCTCTGGCAGCGTATAGCCCACCGTGTCGGGAATATTAATTGTCGTTGCCCCGGCCTTGATCGCAGCCTCGACTGTGCGACACATGAAGTCGTGATCCGTCCGGGTGCCGTCTTCGCACGACCATTCCACATCATCAACCCAATCACGCGCCCGCGCGACACTAGAATAAACGGCGTCGAGCACGTCTTCGGGCTCCATTTGCAATTTGTACTTCATGTGAATGGGACTGGTGGAAATGAACGTGTGAATGCGCGGTCGTTTGGCGTGTTTCAGCGCCTCGCCAGCCCGGTCGATATCGGCATTGCCTGATCGTGCCAGACCACAGATGACGACTTTGTCGCTGGCTTGTCGGGAAACGGCATCCACGGCCTCGAAATCGCCATTGGAGGCTATGGGGAAACCGGCTTCGATTATATCAACGCCAAGCTGTTCCAACACCCGGGCGATCTGCAACTTTTCTTCAATGTTCATGGACGCGCCGGGCGATTGTTCGCCATCGCGTAAGGTAGTATCGAATATTTTTACATAGTCTTGAGAAGTCATCTGACTTAGCTCCTGTTCGTCTTGCATCTATTATCTGGAACCGTCTATCTGCCCCCTAAAACGCGGCGACGGAGACCATAAGATGCGTTCAGGGGCGGCTAAGTCGGGTACGACCGAGCAGGAGAGGAAGAACACATAGCAATGCATCCGCACGCTGGCGGATTTCGATATTGCTGATCTGTGACATCATTGCAGTCATTGCATCTTCCTGTTGGCGCAGACCTTATCATATTGCGAATCAAAGGACAATGTGGGGGACAGCGCGGCGGCAGGTGTAACGTATAACACCCGTGCCTGTAAATAATCTTTGGGAAATACAAAAGGCCCCAGCTGATGCCAGGGCCTTTCAAAATCAGATTTCAGCAGAACTAACTAGTTCTTTTCTTTGTCCACCAGCTGGTTTTGCCCGATCCATGGCATCATGGCGCGCAGCTTGGCACCGACTTCTTCGATAGGGTGGTTGGCCTGAATGGCACGAACGGCCTTGAAGTTCGGGAAGCCAGCGCGGTTGTCGGTCACGAATTGGTTGACGAAACGGCCGGACTGGATGTCTTCCAAAATGCGCTTCATTTCGGCCTTGGTTTCGCTGTTCACGATGCGGGGACCAGACATGTAGTCACCATATTCAGCGGTGTTCGAGATGGAATAGCGCATATTGGCGATACCCCCTTCATACATCAGGTCAACGATGAGTTTGACTTCATGCAGGCATTCGAAATACGCCATTTCAGGGGCATAACCAGCCTCGGTCAGGGTTTCGAAACCAGCCATAATCAGATGCGACAGACCGCCACACAGAACAGCCTGTTCACCGAACAGATCAGTTTCGCATTCTTCGCGGAACGTTGTTTCGATCACGCCGGAACGACCGCCGCCAATGGCCGAGGCATAAGACAGCGCAACATCATGGGCATTACCCGACGCATCCTGATGGATGGCGATCAGGCAAGGCACGCCGCCGCCCCGCTGATATTCAGAACGCACCGTGTGGCCAGGGCCCTTTGGTGCGATCATCGAGACGTCGAGGTCGTCACGCGGTTCGATCAGGCGAAAATGCACATTCAGGCCGTGGGCAAACATCAGCGATGCGCCAGGCTTCATGTTTTCATGCAGGTCATCGGTATAGATGGCTGCCTGCAACTCATCAGGCGTCAGGACCATAACCACATCGGCCCAGGCAGCAGCCTCGGCAGGGGTCATCACAGTGATGCCTTCGTTTTCAGCCTTCACAGCGCTGGTTGAACCGGGGCGCAAGGCCACAGCAACTTCAGCAACGCCGGAATCCCGCAGGTTGAGCGCGTGGGCATGGCCCTGGCTACCGTAACCAATGATGGCTACTTTTTTTGTTTTGATCAGATTTACATCTGCGTCACGGTCGTAATAAACCCGCATTTCACTATCCTCATTTAACCCGATTTTGACGATTTCGCGCCATGCCTACAGACATGACGCCTGATTGGCAAGGACTCTATAGCCTATCGATGCCACGGGTGATGGCAACGATACCGGTACGCGACACATCCACCAGCCCCAGCGGCTTCATCAGGCCGATAAATGCATCGATTTTGCTCGACGTCCCCGTGATCTCGAAGGTGAAGGACTTTGTCGTTGTATCAATGACCCGCGCCCGAAAAGCATCGGCCAGACGCAGACTTTCAACCCGCGGGTCGCCGGTACCGGCAACCTTGACCAGGGCCAGCTCGCGTTCAACAGATGGGCCCTCAATTGTCAGGTCCTGCACGCGGTGTATGGGCACCAACCGTTCCAGTTGCGCCTTGATCTGTTCGATCACCATCGACGTGCCTGACGTAACAATCGTAATGCGCGACAGGCCTTCTTCGTGGTCGGTCTCGGCCACTGTCAGGCTTTCGATATTATAACCGCGGCCCGAGAACAAACCAATGACGCGCGCAAGAACGCCGGCTTCATTATCAACGAGAACAGCCATTGTGTGCTGATTGACAGTTTGATCCTGTGTCATAGCTCTACTCCTTAAACCAACGTTGGGTCATCTTTGCGGGTCATGTTGACGTCTTCAGGACCCAGGATCATTTCATTGTGCGCCGCCCCAGATGGCACCATGGGGTAGCAGTTTTCCAACTGGGCGACACGGCAGTCGACGATGGTTGGCTTGGTGGACTTGATCATCTTCTTGATCACGCTATCCAGCTCATCCGGCTTTTCAATCCGATAGCCAACGCCACCCATGGCCTCGGCCAATTTGACAAAGTCTGGCAGAGCCTCGGAATAGGTGTGGGAATAACGCCCCTCATAGGTGATGTCCTGCCATTGGCGGACCATCCCCATATATTGGTTGTTCAGGATGAATATTTTTATAGGCAGGTCATGCTGCACAGCGGTGCTGAACTCTTGAATGTTCATCATGATCGAGGCCTCACCAGCAACATCAATGACCAGCGCACCAGGATGCGCCACCTGCACGCCAACAGCAGCCGGCAGGCCATAGCCCATGGTGCCCAGACCGCCAGAGGTCATCCAGCGATTGGGGTCTTCAAACTTCAGATATTGCGCGGCCCACATCTGATGCTGGCCTACTTCGGTCGTGATGTAGCGGTCCTTGTCCTTGGTCAGCTCGTGCAATCGGTGCAACGCATATTGTGGCAGGATAACGTCACCGGATTGCTCAAAGCTAAGGCAATCCTTGGCCCGCCATTCTTCAATTTCGGCCCACCAGGATTCTCGCGCATCCGTATCAACCTGGGTCACATTCGCTTTCCAGATTTTGATCATGTCTTCCAGAACATGGCCCGCATCACCAACGATGGGGATATCAACACGGATACATTTATTGATATTGGCCCGATCGATATCGACATGGATTTTCTTGGAATTTGGCGAGAAGGCGTCCAGACGGCCCGTGATCCGATCATCAAAGCGCGCACCGATATTGATCATGACGTCGCAATCATGCATCGCCATGTTGGCTTCATAAGTGCCATGCATGCCCAACATACCCAGCCACTGCTTGTCTGATGCCGCAAACGCGCCCAGCCCCATCAGGGTCGATGTGATCGGAAAACCGGTCATGTGCACGAACTCACGCAGCAACAGCGACGCGCCTGGGCCAGAATTAATAATCCCGCCACCCGTATAGAAGACGGGCTTTTTGGCACCGGCAATCAATTCGATCGCAGCCTTAATGGCGTCAATGTCACCTTTGATCTGGGGGCGATAGCTTTTGTGCTTTACCCGCGGCGACCCGGTATAGGGCCCCTTTTCAACCTGAATGTTCTTGGGCAGGTCGACAACAACAGGGCCCGGTCGCCCGGTCGTGGCGACATAAAAGGCCTCGTGAATAACACGGCCCAGATCAGCAACGTCTTTGACCAGATAATTATGCTTGGTCGCCGCCCGTGTAATGCCGATGGTGTCGGCTTCCTGAAAAGCGTCTGTGCCAATCAATTGAGTGGGCACCTGCCCGGTCAGGATAACAAGCGGGATCGAATCCATCAGTGCGTCAACCATGCCTGTCACAGCATTGGTCGCCCCTGGCCCTGATGTCACCAGAACAACACCGGGCTTGCCGGTTGACCGGGCATAACCTTCGGCTGCGTGCACTGCGCCTTGTTCATGATGAACGAGGATATGGTGAATTTGGTTTTGTTTGAACAGCGCATCATAGAGCGGCAAAACTGCGCCGCCTGGATAGCCGAAGATGGTGTCTACACCTTGTTCGACCAGTGCCTTCAGAATGATTTCTGCGCCTTCCATCAGCTCTTGCGAGGGTTTTGGTGGCATGGGTGATCCGTTCCTTTTTAGTCTTTTAGTGAGGAGACCCTTCTGCCAAACACACCAAGCAAGACCCTTTCCGAAACCTGTGTTTCGGATCAACCCTTTATTAGCAAGACCTTCAGCATGGGGAAGCCCCAAATTTCGGGCGCAGACTAGCTTCGTATAATTTCAAAGTCAACTAGTTTTAGATAATAATATTATCGGTTATGGCCCTAATTCTTTCCGAATCTTTCTCATTTATCACATTCCAGTCGGAAAACTGGTTTCGGAACCAGGTCATTTGACGTTTTGCATATTGTCGGGTCGCCGTCTGGGCTTTTTCAATTGCCTCTTCCCGCGTCATTTCATCGGCCAGATAGGCCGCCAGCTGCATCACACCCAGGGCGCGCATCGCCGGCAATTGCGGGTCGAGGCCACTCATTGCCTTCACTTCCTCCAGCGCGCCCTGATCCAGCATCAAGGTAAAGCGCAAGTCACACCGCGCATAAAGCCAGTCACGATCGGGCAGCAAGATAATTTTAAAGAGGTCTATGTCGTGGTCCAATGCCAAAAGCGCAGGTTGTTTTTCGTCACTTTGCCAGTCGGCCAAAGACCGCCCTGTCGACCGGATCACTTCCAGCGCACGACTTATTCGTTGGCGGTCCGCCGGGTCCAGCCGTGCCGCCATGACAGGGTCCTCTGCCGTCAACTGGTCATAAACGGCTAACACACCACTAGAGGCAATCAGCCCCCTAACAGCCTTGCGAATAGTTGGGCCAATTTCGGGCACGGCACTAAGGCCCTCAACCAGGGCCTTGAAGTATAGCCCGGTACCACCGACCAGGATGGCCGACTTGCCACGCTGCAGCACATCATCGATGCACGCTACTGCGTCACGGGCCCAGTACGCGACCGAATAGGCGTCTGCCGGGGGGATCACGCCATAAAGGTGGTGGGGAATGCCTGCCATCTCGTCTTGGCTGGGACGGGCGGTCAGGACCTGCAAACAGTCATATACCTGCATCGAATCGGCGTTGATGATCTCGCCATCAAATCTTTCCGCCAAATAAAGCGAAAGTGCTGATTTGCCACTTGCCGTAGGGCCTGCAATGAGAATAACTTTAGGCAAATCTTAAAACCCCCTTGTTTTGGCGATTGTTTACCATTTATAGGGTGGTCACAAGAACTGGAATTTGACTCAACGCAATCCCATTTGGGCTGTGGTCGAGTACAACGTATGTAGATACGTGACACGAAAGGAAAGAACTATGGCGAGCACACTAAATCTAGAAGCCAGCAAAGGCATCGCCTATTTGCGCCCGGTTCATATCGAACTGATTTCGATGGCGCTGAAAAAGGAAGGCGGCTTCGGCCTCAAGCCTTCTTGGGTAGAAGAAGGCGCCACCGCCAAGATCTTTTTTGATGGCGTCGACAGTGAAAAGGCGATGAGCCTGGCCAACGCAGCTATCAGCGGATCCGGCGTCGTCATAACCGTCGATTAGGGGCGCGCTAGTTGCCCCTTAAATTGATGGTCGCGGACATGGATTCCACGATCATCGAAAATGAATGCATTGATGAACTGGCAGACGCCATTGGCGTCGGTGATGTTGTTGCAGACATCACCGAGCGCGCCATGCGTGGCGAACTGGAATTTGATGCGGCCCTGCGCGAACGGGTTAATCTGTTGACCGGCATGTCAGAGGGCGACCTGCAACAGGTCTTTGATGACCGCATTCGCCTGACCAATGGCGCCCGGGAATTTGTCCAGACCCTGTCCGCCAATGGCGTGACTTGCGTGCTGGTATCCGGCGGTTTCACGTTTTTTACGTCCCGGGTAGCCGAGGCTGTTGGCTTTAAGGCCAATCATGCGAATATCCTGGAAATTGTTGATGGGACGCTTACCGGCAAAGTCGTCGAGCCTATTTTGGGGGCTGACGCCAAAGTACAGACCATGCGTAAATATATGGCAGACCTGGGCATTGAAGCTGATGAAGTTGTCGCCATCGGTGATGGCGCCAATGATATCCCCATGCTGAAAGCTGCTGGCACCGGCATTGCTTTTTGCCCCAAGCCCATCGCCGCAGCCGCAGCCGACCACGTGATCGAAAAACGCGACCTGCGCGAGGCGCTTTATATATTGGGATATAGCGACGCTGATATCGTCAGTTGATCACCTAAAGACCAAAAAAAGGGCACCGGCGTTAACCGATGCCCTTTTAGGATATCTGATCTGAACAGCGCCTATTCTTCTGGTTCTTCAGCCTCTTCATCATCCAGTTTAATCGGTACGAAGCGGAAGTTGCCGCCGCGATTGATCTGTATCAGAACTGCAGGCTTGTCATCCGCTTTGGCCTTTTCGATGCCTTGTGAGATATCGTCAAGGTCCTCAACTGCCTGACCGCCGATCCGAACAATCAAGTCACCACGACGCAAACCCTTGGTGGCCGCATCACTGGAGCGACGCACCTGGGCAACGATGACACCCGAGGCTTCGTCGGGGATATTGAATCGGGACCGCATTTCATCGGTCATGGTGATGATCGTCATGCCCAAGGCATCCAGCGTGTCGTCTTCAAGATCGCTTTTACCGTTGCTGGCGACAGAAGATGGCTCGTCGATGTCATCTGGCATTTCGCCAACGGTGACCTGCAAAGTCTTTGTGTCGCCATCGCGCCAGACGACCATATCAACTTCTTGTCCCGCCGGTGTATCTGATACAGCCCGCAACAAAGTACGAGTATCTGGTGTGTCTTTGTCGTCAAACTTCAGGATCACGTCGCCACTTAGCACACCAGCTTCTTCGGCCGGATAGCCTTCCATGACATTTGAGATCATCACACCTTCGGCTTCATCCAGGCCCAGGCTCGCAGCAATTTCTTCGTCCACAGACTGGATACCAACGCCCAGCCAGCCACGTTGCACGCGCCCATGTTCTCGCAAATCAGCGACAACACGCTGCGCCAAGTTAGAGGGGATCGAGAAGCCAATCCCCACATTGCCACCACCCCGAGAGATAATCACACTGTTTATGCCGATCACTTCACCGGCCATATTAAACAGCGGGCCGCCAGAGTTGCCCTGGTTAATGGGTGCATCGGTCTGGATGAAGTCATCATAATAACCGGCCCCAATATCGCGGCCCAAGGCCGAAACAATGCCTGCAGTCACGGTACCGCCCAGACCAAATGGGTTGCCAACAGCGATCACCCATTCCCCCACACGCACCAAATCGGAATTAGCCAACTTTACCGCTGGTAGCAGCCCATCAGGGTCGACCTTCAGGACGGCAATATCGGTGCGGGCATCGGCGCCCAAGACTTCCGCTTCCAGTTCGGTCCCGTCGCTCAGGGTGACAACAACTTTGTCGGCATTGTCGATGACATGGTGGTTGGTGATGATGATGCCAGTTTCATCGATGATAAAGCCCGATCCGCCTGCCTTGGTTTCACGTGGCTGCTGGCCTCGGCCTTGGCCGCCAAACATACCAAATGGATCGAACCACGGGGGCACGCCTGGCCCGCCATCCTGCGCACCCAGTCGGGGCTTGATTTCAAAAGTGGACGCAATGTTGACTACCGATGGCAACAATGATTCCGCCAGGTCAGCGAAACCATCCGGCGCTGGATGGGCATAGCTGTTGGTCGTAGCGACAGCGCTAACACCTAAAACCAGCACAGCGACCAGCAACTTTAATGCCACAAGGCGGCTCATCGTTCTTTTGGCCAAGGCAGATGGGCTTTTAGCCAAGGGGGCCAGGCTTTTTGCCAGGGGGGATGGCGAATTCTTGGTCAGGCTCACGCGCTGCTCCATTCTTTT
>Ga0114949_10002271_pt1 | contig 11947 bp, 14 predicted proteins | sample N074metaG_FD_83505 | JGI IMG/M metagenome (GOLD analysis project Ga0114949, IMG submission 83505) | Deep subsurface microbial communities from Kermadec Trench to uncover new lineages of life (NeLLi) - N074 metaG | ecosystem: Environmental > Aquatic > Marine > Ocean trench > Sediment | place... | reverse complement strand
GATCAGGGGCGTGTTGATCTGGATTGCACGACCCTCGACACCCCGCCTGGTCGCCAAATTCGCCATTTTCTGAAATGCCTCAATATAGGCCGGCCGACAGTCGGGATATCCCGAATAATCGACAGCATTGACGCCGATATAAATTCTGTCGGCATCCAGCACCTCCGCCCAACCCAACGCAAACGCAAGAAATACGGTATTGCGCGCCGGAACGTAGGTCACGGGAATCCCCTCGCTCGGGGAAACTGGAATATCGATACGGTCATCGGTCAATGCTGATCCGCCCAGGTCCCCGAGTTCGAGTGTGACCACTCGATATTCGACGGTTCCAATCATCTCCGCGATCACGCGTGCCGCATCAAGCTCTGCGCAGTGCCGCTGTCCGTAGTCGAAACTCAAACCGTAGCACTCGAATCCATCTTGCCGGGCGATGGCCAGGCAGGTTGCTGAATCCATTCCACCGGACAGGAGTATCACTGCTTTAGCCATCGCTAATTATTTCCTCCCGCTCAGAACCGTGAAACGGACATCAATGTCCGGGGGTCTCGCCCCACAAAATCTTATGTAGCTGCATCTGGAAGCGCACCTCAAGCCGGTCTTCCAGAATCCATTCCGCGAGCGGCCGATCGATCCCCTGCCCCCAGGCAGGAGAAAACAGCACCGAAACCCGACGCGTGAGATCGTGCTCGGACAGTATGTCCCTGGCCCATTCATAGTCCTGGCGGTCGCAAACCACGAACTTAATCTGATCTTCAGGCTTAAGGTGTTCAAGATTCTCCCATCGGTTGCGATCCAACTCGCCGGATGCAGGGGTCTTGATGTCCATGACTGTCGTAACCCGGTCATCGACGTCACTGATATCAAGCGCGCCGCTGGTTTCCAGGGATACCCGGAGCCCGGAGTCGGCAAGTCGGCTGAGCAAATTCAAACAGTTCGGCTGAGCCAGCGGCTCACCTCCGGTGACGCAAACGTATCGCGCCCCAAACTTTTCAATCTCGACCAGGATGCCGGCAATCGGCATCTGCCGCCCGCCATGAAAAGCATACTCCGTATCACAGTATCTGCAGCGAAGAGGACACCCCGTCAACCTTATGAATGCGGTCGGAATACCGGCGGGGCGCGATTCGCCCTGCAGCGAATAGAAGATCTCCGTGACCCTGAGCCGCTCATCGCGAGGGATAGAATCGCTGTGTGAATTCGCCATCGATCAATCCCATTGAATTAACCCCCTGATAAACAATCTGCGGCGCGAACTATCGCCGCAATCAGTGACCCTCGCTTTTCATCCGCTCAAGCCGTTGAGTCGCAAGCCTCGCCGGCGTCGTTTCAGGAAAAATTTTCACCACTTTGGAAAGTGCCGTACGCGAAGCATCCCAGTTCTCAAGTTCGAAATTACAATATCCGATTTTTAACAATGCGTCAGGTATTTTGCGAGAATCGGGATAGCGCTCGATCACTGTCCGGAACTCCGCCAGTGCTTCCGAATAGCGTTGCGCTACGTAGTGCGTTTCCGCAAGCCAGTATTGGGCATTATCCGCCAAGCCGCTGACAGGAAAAACCACCATAAATTGCGCAAATGCCGTTGAAGCCTGCTCGTACTGGCCCGCCTTCAACAGGTCGAATGCAGCCTGGTAGTTTTCCTGATCCGTGCCACCGGGTACGGGCAATTGACCCCTACCCGCTGACTCCCCCACCGCCGGTGCAGGGCCGGCTAGCCGCGCCGCACCCTGCTCGAGGTTTTGCAATCGTTGATCGAGATCCAGATAAAGGTCGCGCTGCCGACCATTGGCCTGCCTGACTTCATACTGCAGCGTATCGACGTCGTTCCGCAGTTCCCGAACATCTTTTTGCAACGAATCCAGCTTCGCCAGCAGGCTCATCAGACCTTCGTTGTCGATCAGACGCTCGACCCGTATCAGCCGATTGTCCATATCGTTCATCTTCAGGACCACCGGGTCGTCGCGTGCCATTACCGTCAGCGAACAAACCGAAGATATGATGAGCCATGCCAGCAGACTCGCCGTCTTGCGGCTATTCATTGGCTAGTCCGTATAAACCAGCTCCACGCGGCGATTCAATGCCCAGGCTTCGTCATCGCTACCTGTCGCGGCCGGACGTTCTTCGCCATAACTGACCGTGTTCATTTCCGCTGAACCTACACCCCTGAGCAATAGAACCTGGCGAACCGCCTGTGCCCGGTTTTCACCCAGCCCAATGTTGTATTCCCGGCTCCCGCGCTCGTCGGCATGCCCTTCAAGACGAACCTCAACCCGCGGGTTGTCGGCCAGGTATTGCGCATGGAGGCCCAGCAGCTCCATGGATCCCGGCGTCACATCACTTTGGTCAAAACCGAAGTAAACGATCCGGTTTTCCGGCAACCCACCGAAATCGCCGTCATCGAACGAACTGCCCTGCTGATACCCGTCATCACCAGCGCCGGACGATGATGCACCGCCACCTGAATCACCCATAGCACTGTCGTCTTGCGTCGCCCCTTTCTGGCCCGCGCAACCCGCGAGTACCATCAGAACAACCGGAAACAGCATATATCGTGTTAATTTCATAACCGCGCACTCCCTTTTCATGAATAACAATAATTTACATCAACAACCAACAATAATATTTTCAATACTATAACTAATTTACCCGAAATGGCGACCATGCTGGCTCGCGCACATCGCCATCAAGAGACGAAATATTCCCCTTGATCCGACCGTCAACGGAGACGGTCGCAAGCACACCTCGACGCCCTTTCCGCGTCGCGTAAATCAAAGTTTCACCATTTGGCGCATAGCTTGGCGATTCATCCAGGTGCCCACCCGTCAGGACCTGCGTAAATCCGCGTTCAACATCAACCAGTGCAATTCTATAGTTGCCGCGATCGTTATGCACTACTGCCAGCTTTTCGCCGTCCGGGGCGATTCGGGGACGGGCGTTGTATGGGCCTTCGAAACTGATGCGCTGCGGGCGTCCACCCTTCGCCGATATTTTGTATATCTGCGGCCCACCGGCGCGATCAGACGTAAAAAAGATCGAGCGGCCATCGGCCGACCAGGACGGTTCGGTTTCGATGGACGTGCGTTCAGTCAGGCGCCGCAGGACCTGGCTCGACAATTCCAGCGTGTAGATATCGAGATTCCCATCCGACTTTGACAGCGTCAGCGCGAGATAACGCCCGTCAGGGGACCAGGACGGAGCCCCATTGACCCCGGCGCGGCTCGAAACGCGGCGACGGGCACCTGATCGAAGGGTCTGGATATAGATTTCAGATTTTTCCTGCTCGAAAGAAACGTAGGCAAGTTGGCGGCCATCGGGGGACCAGGACGGCGACATGATCGGCTCAGACGATTCAACCAACACACGTGCGTTTTCACCGTCCGCATCGGCAACGATCAGTCGGAAGGTTTGTTTGCCCGGATCGCCCGACGCGGTCACGTAGGCGAGGCGCGTTGAAAAAATACCCCGTATCCCGGTCAACTCCTCGTAGATCATGTCGGCAACCCTGTGACTGGCTCCGCGGAGCTGTGCCTTACGGGCGGGTTGCCGGTAGCCAAGCAACTGCTCGCCGCGAAAAACATCGAACACCTGGAACTGAATCGTAAAGTCGTCGGGTCCGGTTTCGATCAATCGGCCGACGATGACGACCTCGATCCCGATAATCCGCCAATCATCAAAATCGACGTCGCGTCCGGTCGTGGGCCGTTCCAGCATATCGCCCACATCGAGGGGCGCGAATCGGCCGCTGCGAGCCAGATCGGCCGTAACCAGCTCCGACACATTGAATGGCGCCACCGAACCCTTGCCCTGCCAGCCAAATGGCACCACTGCGATCGGCACCGCTTTGTCGACCCCCTGAGTAATCTCGATTCGCAGTTCGGCGCCCGCATCCATAATCAGGCCCGCAAATAAAACGACTATTGATACAAAATTTCTTACCACAATACCCTTCCCTTAATCTGTCCGGTATAACGCTGGCCGCTATTCTTCCGGTTTAAATGTAAATCGCAAGTTTCTGTCAAACAGGCTCGGATCCGCCGGTAATGGCAGTGGCGATGCACTGAAAACCGCGGCTTCGATGGAACGAATAACGGCCGAATCCCCATTACAGGCCCCAATCCGCACGTTAACGACCTCGCCGCCGGGTATCTGGGTCACATGTACCACGCATTCGACCCCCGGTCTCGCGCTGGCGGGCTGCACCCAACTGCGCTCTACCCGGTCCCCGATCATCGCAAGGTATTCGGCAAGTTTGCCCGAAGAAATTGCCGCGAGCCGCTGTTCCTCCGCTTCCAGCTCGCGCGCCAAATCATCCTCACGTCTTCGCTGATCCGCTTCCGCCCGCTTGCGCTCCTCTGCCTGACGTTTTTGCCGGGCATCGTCCTTTTTCTTTTGTTCCGCCCTGCGGGCCTGTTCTTCCTTGCGCTGCTGTTCCTTCTGGCGATTTTGCTCTGCCTCTTCTTTCCGGCGTTGCTCAGCGATGCGAGCCTGTTCCTTGTTGCGACGATCAGCCTCCTGTTGCTTGCGCCGCGTTTCCTCGGCCTGCTGTTTTTTGCGCTCCAGCGCCTGCTGGTTCCGCTTGGCCTCCTCTTCACGACGCCTTATTGCCGCCACATCGATGACGGTGGCCTCAATCATCAATTGCAGCGGCTGCGGTGAAGGGGCAGGTATCAGAATAAAATTCAAACTCATGGCCAACAACAACAGGCCGTGCCCGGCCATGGATATTTTCAGGTCCGAGATATTTTCCCGAATAAACGACTTCATCGCGGTATACGTTGTCGGGTATCGATCAGCCCTGGTGATCCAGTTCCGTGGGGTCCGTTAAAAACCCAATCTTCCGCGCGCCACCCTGCTGCAACAGCACCATCGCTGATACGACATCGCCGTACGGGACCCGGTAATCCGCCTTGAGCAGGACCGGAGTTTCGGGGCTTCGCTCGAGTACCACGGACGTCAACTTGACGATACGTTCGGGATCGACGGGACTGTCCTCATCATCACCGACATTCAGATAGAACTTCCCGTCGGCATCGACGGACAACACCAGTGGATCGGCGCCCTGGGTCGGATCCAGGGGCTCGGCACCGGCCTTGGGCAGCTCGACCTGGATCCCCTGCGTCAACAATGGCGTGGTTATCATAAAAATAATCAACAGCACCAACATCACGTCAATGTATGGCACGACATTGATCTCGCCCATCAACCGCATTTTCCGCGCACGGCTCATGACTTGGTCTCTGTATCATCCGCCCTGCGGCCTCGCGCATGGCGCTGAAGAATGGTCGAAAATTCTTCCGCGAAGGCGTCATAGCGAACCTCAAGCCGCCCGACCTGGTCGGCATAGCGGTTATATGCGATAACCGCCGGAATTGCGGCAAACAGCCCCATTGCTGTCGCCACCAGCGCCTCCGCAATACCGGGTGCAACCATCGCAAGCGTTGCGGACTGGACGTTTCCGAGCGCCGTAAAAGAATTCATGATCCCCCATACGGTACCGAACAGGCCGACATAAGGACTCGTAGATCCAATCGTCGCGAGTGTCGCGAGACTGTCTTCCAGACGATTCATCTCGCGCATCTGAGCGACTCGCATCGCCCGCTGTGCCCCTTCAATGACCTCGCTACCGCTCAAACCCGAATCCTCGCGCAATCGTTTGAACGCTCGAAATCCGGCTTCGAATACTCCAGCCATATCGGCTGGCGCCTGACCGCGGCTGGTAATTTCATCATAAATTACGCTCAGGTCACCCCGCGTCCAGAAAATAGATTCGAACGCGTCGGAACCACTGACCGCTGTGCGCAGGACACGCCGCTTGCGCATGATGATCGACCACGAACCAACAGATGCGGCCAGCAACAACAACAAAACGATCTGCACAACAAAGCTTGCCGATAACACGAGACCGACAATAGACAAATTCCCTGTCATTTCTTCTTCCCTATTTAACGAGCTACTGTTTAACCCTCAAACGTCTGCACAAACGATGAATTCATTTACGCGGAATCCCGCTCGAATAGCGAGAGAGTTTCGATACCTTTGGCGTCCGGGGCCGCCAGGCCAAAATGTTGATACGCCCTGTTCGTCGCCACGCGCCCGCGAGGCGTACGCATCAGGAATCCCTGCTGAATCAGGTACGGCTCGAGGACGTCCTCTATTGTGCCCCGCTCTTCTCCAATGGCAGCAGCCAGCGACTCGACCCCGACGGGACCCCCATCAAATCGCTCGATGATAGCCAGCAGGAGCTTTCTATCCATTACGTCGAATCCGTTCGGATCGACATCGAGCATGTTGAGCGCCAGACCTGCGATCTCGGTCGTGATCCGCCCATCAGCTTTAACCTCGGCGTAGTCGCGAACGCGCCGCAGGAGTCGATTGACAATGCGCGGCGTACCACGCGCTCTGGAGGCTATTTGCCCGGCGCCGGATTCATCCATCGAAATATTCATGATTTGCGCTGAACGGGTGACGATCTCGCATAACTCATCCTCCTCGTAGAACTCCAAGCGCTGCACGATTCCGAATCTGTCGCGCAACGGAGAAGTCAGTAGTCCGGCCCTTGTTGTCGCGCCCACGAGCGTAAAGGGCGGGACATCCAGCCTGATCGACCGCGCCGACGGACCTTCTCCAATCATGATATCCAGCTGAAAATCTTCCATCGCCGGGTAAAGCACTTCTTCCACGACTGGACTCAATCGATGAATTTCATCGACAAACAACACGTCATTTGGCTCCAGATTCGTCAGCATCGCCGCCAGATCCCCGGGCCGCTCGAGGACCGGACCCGACGTATGACGCATGCTGACCCCAAGTTCATTGGCGATGATATGAGCCAGTGTCGTCTTGCCGAGACCGGGTGGACCAAATATCAAGACATGGTCCAGTGCCTCCCGCCGCTTGGCTGCGGCGGAAATAAATATTCTCATTTGCCGCTTGACCGGTGTCTGCCCCACATAATCGTCGAGCCGCTGTGGACGTATCGTTATTTCGGTCGCCTCTTCCTCGGATGCGACTTCGTTCGACACCAAGCCTCTGTCCTCTGTCATGAACGCACCCGCCGCTCAGAAATTACCCGCATTTTTCAAGTCCCACGTCAATCAGGGCGCGACCGATTTCAAAACCAGCCGCAAGATATCCTCGGTGGTCTGGTCATCCGTCGTTACCCGCTCAAGCATCTTCTGGACCTCAGCATGCTTATATCCCAGCGTCACCAAGGCGTTATACGCTTCGGTCCGAGGACTTGGACCACCCCCCGCGCCGCCCTTGCCATTCGCGCTTGCCGCTACGCGAGACGCCCCTGTATCAGAAGCGATTTGGTCAATCCGGTCACGCATATCGAGTATCAACCGTTCGGCGGTTTTTCGACCAATCCCCGGCAATCTCACGAGCGTGGCCTTGTCGTCCATTTGCACACATTGAACGAAACCCTCGACACTGATTCCGGAAAGAATCGTCAACGCCAGCTTGGCGCCGACGCCGGAGACTTTGACGAGACTTCTGAACAAACGGCGTTCATCCTCGGTCGCGAATCCAAACAAAGTCTGCTGGTCATCCCGTGTGACCAGATGCGTCCGTAAAAAAACTTCTGCACCGATAGCGGGCAGACTAAACAGCGTCGACATCGGAACCTCCAGTTCGTAGCCAACGCCATTCACATCGACCAATAGACGCGGGGGCTCTTTATGCGTCAGCACGCCACGTATAAAACCAATCATCCTTCTGTTAACCCGTCAACCTGCCCAGCCGCGGGGGTCTGGAATGAGCGTGACAAATCGCGACAGCCAATGCATCCGCTTCGTCAGGCGCCAGCGGGTTGTTAATGGCTAATATCGCCTTAACCATATGTTCCACCTGCTGTTTATCTGCACCCCCTCGGCCGACAACCGCCTGTTTGATTTGTCGCGCGGCGTATTCGAACCGTTCGACATCTCCGCCGAAAGTGCCACAAATTGCGGCTGCGCGTGCATGCCCAAGTTTCAGTGCACTGTCCGCATTGCGATGGACAAAGACCTTTTCAATCGCCACATGGCTGGGATGGAATTCGTCGATCAACCCGCTTACTCCGATGAAAATACGTTCCAGTCGCGCATCGAATGGCTGTTCTGCAATCCGGATACAGCCGCTGCCGATATAGCGCGTAAATGACCCATCACTTTCCACAACCCCGTAACCGGTCACCCGCGAACCCGGGTCGATACCCAGAATTCGAACGGCGTCAGCCACAACAATGCCCAGGCGCCCGTCGACAGATCCGGACTTTACAAATTCTGAAGTATTTCATCTGGAATATCGGCATTCGAATAGACATTTTGTACGTCATCTAGATCATCCAGCATTTCGAGCAGCTTCATCATGCTGGCCGCCTCTTTTTCACCAAGGGAAGATGTCACTGATGCACGCATCGTCACTTCAGCCAGTTCAGGCTCCAACGCTGCGGATTCCAGCGCCGCCCGCACAGTGTCAAAATCGACCGGATCAGTGAGAACATCCACTGAACCGTCGTCATTGGTTACGACATCTTCAGCGCCGGCATCGATAGTGATCTCCATCAATTGAACTTCGTTCACGCCCTTGGGAAAACTGATCAGGCCGACTTTATTGAACAAATAGGCGACCGACCCATCCGCGCCTAAATTACCACCCATCTTCGTGAACGCGTGCCGGACATCGGCAACAGTCCGATTACGGTTGTCGCTAAGACATTCCACCATAACCGCCACGCCCCCCGGGCCATAACCCTCGTACACAATTTCCTCATAGTCCGAACCGTCCATTTCGCCCGAACCACGCTTTACCGCACGCTCGATCTTGTCCTTCGGCATACTCTGGCTCTTGGCCTTGTCGATGGCCAGGCGCAGGCGCGGATTGGCGTCCGGATCCCCGCCGCCGGCCCGCGCCGCGACGGTGACTTCACGGATCAACTTGGTGAACAGCTTGCCTCTTTTTTTATCCTGAGCGCCTTTGCGGTGCTGGATATTCGCCCACTTACTATGGCCCGCCATTATTCCACCTTGTCCAATTCAACCGCACCCGGTAATCCTCTCTGTTCGATACTAGAATCGCACGGTCGCACCGATGTTCATGCCGGTGTCATAGCGGGCGCCCGGCGCGTTCTCATACTCACCCTTGACATAGCGGGCCCCGATATAAACATCGGCCGCGCGGATCACGTTGTAATTAAAACGGATCGTATACTCTTCGTATTTTTTGGCGTCGCCAAGACTCAGCACATTAGGGGCGAAATAAATCTGACCGTCGATCGCGAACCGGTTGGCTTGTCTGGGTGAATACCGCACAAAACCGCCGATCGGTAACGCAAAGCCATCCTGATTAGTCAGTTCCCCATTGGTGTACACGAGCCGTGCACCGACCCCCGCCGTCACCGGATTTGATCCGGAAGATGCCTCACCCGCGACGAAAAAACCAATATGCAAGACATCGCCGGTGTCGGAGTTATACAACCAACCCGCATCAAGATTCATGGCATTCGAGTTGAATTCGTGAGCGTATTGCACACGCAACGCATCACTGTTCAAACTCAGATCAATCAGATCGGCATTGGCCTGCGCGCACAACAGCAGCCCAATACAGGATAGAACGCACCGCATTCCCCGCACTCCTCAACAACAACAGCGCAATAATACCCGAAAGTCGACATCAGCGAGGCCCTGACCGCGGCCAAAATGGATTGGTATCGCGAGGATCGGCCCCGAATCCGCGGAGCGCCGAGAAAAATACCACCCAATCGGTGCCTTTGTTGAAGTTTGAATCGACCGGCGAATCGAAGGCTCGCTGGCTGCCCGGGGGTGCCCCGTTACCAGGAAGTGATAGACACCAGTAGGACGATTTCGTAGACGATCAGCGCTGCATACCCCAGACAGGCCACTTCCATGACCCGTACAACACGAAACCAGCCCATGAATCGCCGTTGGGCAAGCACCACCAGAAGGATCACCGATACACCCGTCATGGCCATTTTGACCCAAAGAAAGGAGCCGACACTGCGGTTCAGCAATGCCTTCATCACCAGGTTGACCTCTTCGGCTCCAGCGCCCAAAAGGTTGAGCGTAAAAAACGCATCCGTGCAACTCAGCAGCAAAATCGCTATCGCAAGGCAAATCATCCGCGGCTCATAAAAATCGAGCAGCAACAGGTTCTGATCGTCATGACGACGACTCAACCGTCGGCGAGGATGCATATTGCCGCGAATCAATGATCGAATTGATCTTTTTCGCCGGCCATTATTTTGGCGCCGGTCCACCAGAACACCCGGCGCGATCATTTCGCCCCCGGTCAGCTGAGACAATACCGAGTCGCCAGAGATCAAATCCGACTGATCTGCGTCGATTGCAGATGAGAACTTCGAAGAGGACGTCATGATTCTGTATTTCTAAATTATTCTCGAGCTCATTCAGTCTACATTATTGTACCCAGAATCGATTATCGGGCACCTGATCAGTTATCAATTTGAAGAATCACTGTCTGAGCCACGCAATATCTGGGATTCTCAGCCGTCACATCTGGCGCAGCCCCTTATTAAGTTAATTCGAAAAAGCCTAATTCGTGTTGTGGCCAATGCCAAAAAACCGCGTAATAACAAGTGTCGTCCGATCGAATGATCCCATATCATTTTATTGTTGCGCAATCCGTGCCCATTTTTTATACCAGTGCCGATCCGAGTTCACCGCACTGTTCTGCCGAATGATCTCCTCATCCCATAATCGCGAGAATTTAAATGCTCGCGGACAATGCGGATACGCCTCGTCAACTTCGAGCACCAGGCCCTGCAGGATTCGCGTGTTACCGTCGGAATTAAAAACCTCAAGCGCAATACCGCCGACCTCTTTTTCGTCGTTATTGACGACCCGGATCCTTCCATTGACCCGGACTGTCAACCCACAGCCCGGGATCATAAAGATCAGTCCGGCCTTTGGGTTCGATTCGATATTTTCGTAAGAATTGAAGAGCTTGTTGCCAGAAATATCCGGAATCAGCAGCTTTTTTTCATCCAATACTTTAATAAAACCGGGCTGCCCTCCCTTCGGAGAAGCATCGCAATCGCCGGCCGCATTACTTGTAGCCAACACGACGAAGGACGACTGCGCGATGAACTCCTGCATCACGGCATCCATGACCGTTCGCACCTTACCTTTGATAAAAGCGTCAGGTTCACCGAATTGTTGTTGTGCCCTGTTCATTTCCCGATGTCTATTTCCGCGGGTCCATCCTGAGCATCCTACGCAACACGGACCAGCGTATTTTCATCCTTATGATCGAAAAATTCCCGCTGACCTTTAATCTGTAGCACCGTGTTTTCGGCATAGCTAAATCGATCGGGATCGTGAATCGTAACCTCGAATTCGTAACGTATGGTCTTGAATTCATCATCGAGAAACAGGTTTGAACAAATACCATACGTTTCCGATCCGACCTCCGCTGCAAGCCGAAAATTCGTCGCGCCAGGAGCAACCGTGCCGCCGGCAAGCACGGTGACACCGCGCGGCACGATAAAGCAACGCATCACCTGCTGGCGCCCGGCATCCCAGAGCCAATACCCGACTTCCTCGTGAAATGGGTCGTCACTGCCCTCGGGCCAGGCAGTCGTCGCATAGCGTAACCCATAAAGCATTTGCTCGTGATTATCCACGCGACCTATCGGGTCGAAGGTCATTCGCTCGCGAAATTTTCGATGTGCCGTGCTCCGCTCAGGTGAAGGTGCGGTATCACCCCCTTTTTCACCTTCCCAGGCACCGGTCAAAACGGCAAGTGGCCCGAGATTCTCAATCGCGTCGTCGGTCATTGGCTTGCTCCTGCTGCTCGCTTTCAGATCCAACCGCGGGGCACCGCGAAGATTGGCATTATTGATGTTATAGCCTACGACACCGGCCGAATAAAGCATACTGAGAACGGCCGCAAAGTCCGCCGCATCATTCGAGCGGTCCGGTTTCGG
>Ga0114949_10002269_pt1 | contig 11953 bp, 10 predicted proteins | sample N074metaG_FD_83505 | JGI IMG/M metagenome (GOLD analysis project Ga0114949, IMG submission 83505) | Deep subsurface microbial communities from Kermadec Trench to uncover new lineages of life (NeLLi) - N074 metaG | ecosystem: Environmental > Aquatic > Marine > Ocean trench > Sediment | place... | reverse complement strand
GGTGACAGGTCTGACCTTGGCAGTATCCTTTTTGCCTTCGATTATGATCCGGAAAAAGGGCTCGGCCCCGAAATCGGAATCGGCAGTATCGTCGGGTTGGGTTTCGAATAGCGTTGAGATCAAGAACACAGTGATAACAAGGAGCATGGCGAAGTAGAGGACACGCCCCGAGATGGCGAGGGCTCGGGAGCCGCGATAGGTTCCGGATCGCCCCTCACGCGGCCCGGATTTAGGCCGGAACCACTGCGCGCCCAAAATAATCCTCCACGCTTCAGCGGGAATATCTCGGCAAATTGCTGCCAATCGCGGGCCATAGTATCACAATAGGAACTCCTGCGCAGGGTGACGTCGCCCGGCGCTTCCGGGGCGATTTTTCAGGCCGGGATACTCCCAGGTCCCACTTGGCATTGGCGGGTAAAGGCGCTAGGCATAGCGGCAGGTTCCCGCGACGGGCCGCAACATGGTAGCAGGGGGAATAAGAACCGTGCCGGTTCCTTTGAGACAGCAGATTCGCGTCGGCGCCTATGTTCTCAAGCAGCGCCTGCTGCGGCGCGCGCGTTATCCGCTGGTGCTTATGCTCGAGCCGTTGTTCCGCTGTAACTTGGCCTGTCCGGGTTGCGGTAAGATCGACTATCCGGACGAGATCCTGAACCGGCGGCTCTCGGTCGCGGACTGTATCGAGGCGGTCGAGGAATGCGGCGCGCCGGTGGTCTCGATCCCGGGTGGCGAACCCTTGCTGCACAAGGAGATCGGCGAGATCGTCGCCGCGCTGATCGCGCGCAAGCGCTTCATCTACCTCTGCACCAATGCGCTGCTGCTGGAAAAGAAGCTGCATCTGTTCACGCCCAGCCCCTACCTAACTTTCTCGATTCATCTCGACGGGCTTGAGGAGGAGCACGACCACGCGGTCGATCAGACGGGGGTGTTCAAGCGCGCAGTCAAGGCGATCCGCGCGGTCAAGGCGGCCGGCTTCCGGGTCAACGTGGCCACCACTTTGTTCGATAACGCCAAGCCCGAGCGGGTCGCGGCGTTTTTCGATTTCGTCAGCGAACTCGGGGTCGAGGGCGCCACCATCTCGCCGGGCTATGCCTATGAGCGCGCGCCCGACCAGCAGCACTTCCTCAACCGCCAGCGGACCAAGGAGTTGTTCCGCGATGTGTTCCGGCGCGGCAAGGGCCGCAACTGGGTGCTCAACCAGTCGACCCTGTTCCTCGATTTCCTCGCCGGCAACCAGGAATACCGCTGCACGCCCTGGGGCAATCCGACCCGCAACGTATTCGGCTGGCAGCGACCCTGTTACCTCCTGAACGAGGGCTACGCGGCGAGCTTCCGGGAGCTGATGGAGGAGACCGACTGGCCCAGCTACGGCACCGGCAACTACGAAAAATGCGCCGATTGCATGGTCCACTGCGGCTACGAAGCGACCGCGGTCAACGATACTCTCGCCCATCCGCTCAAGGCGCTTAAGGTATTCCTGCGCGGCGTCGAGACCGAGGGCCCCATGGCGCCCGAGATCTCCCTCGACCGCCAGCGTCCCGCCGAGTTGGTCTTCGATCGCCTGGTCGCCGGCGCGGTCGAGGAGTTGCACGCCGGAAATGGCGGCACTAACGGCTCAGTCGCCGCCGAATAATCCCCCTCCGGGTTCCGCCAGCCGCGCGGCGACTTTCTCCAGGGTATCGAAGGCGAGCCGGGTCTGGTAGGCCAGGCGGACCAGCGCCAGACTTTCCCAAGGCCGCAAATACATCGCCGCAACCGCCGAAAACGGTTTGAGCCGGCCGTCGGGCCCGATCGCCTTGAGGGCCGCCTGGGGCAAGCCGCGCGCGGCCGGATCGGCGATCGCGCGCAGTGTCAGGAATGGCAGGCCGGCGGCCTGGGCGGCGCGGGCCACGCCGTGGCTTTCCATATCCACGGCCAGGGCGGCGGTGGCGGCGAAGCGGGCGGCCTTGTCCGCGGCGCTGGCGAGCGGCCGGTCCTGGCCGAGCAACGGGCCGGTCGCAATTTGCAAACCGAGTTCCGCAAACCGCGCCTCCAAAGCGGAGCTTTGCGCCGCCGAGGCCGGGTGCCGGGTGCCGTCGCCGGTGAGGACCGTATCGGCGAGAATTAGGTCGCCGGGCCGAAGCTCCGGATCGAGGCCGCCGCAAATCCCGAAGCTGATCAAGATCGTGGCGCCATCTTGGGCGAGCCGGGCGGCCGCGGCCCGGGCGCGCTCGGGTCCGGGACCGTCGCAAGCCAGGCGTGGCAGTGCCTGGCCGGCGCGGGCGAAGGCGCTCTCGATCAGTTTGGCTTCGGCGGCGAGCCCGGTGATGAACCCGGGCCCAGGGACTTCCGCGATACGGGTCACATGCCGTAGCGCACGCGCCGCTCGTCGCTGCGGCGCAGGTTGCGGTAGCGGGCCAAGGCCCAAAGCGGGAAGTAGGCGCTGTAGCCGTGATAATTGAGATAGAACACGCGCGGGAAGCCGATCCCGGTGTAGTGGGGCTCGTGCCACTTGGCGCCGTCGCGCGGCGCCGCCTGCAGATAGGCCACGCCGCGGCGCACCGCCACGCTGTCGATCTCACCCGCGGCCATCAGCGCGAGCAACGCCCAGGCGGTCTGCGAGGCGGTCGCGCCGGTCATGGTGTCGTGCCGGCCGGGCCAATAGGTGGCGCAGTCCTCGCTCCAGCCACCGTCGGGGCGCTGTTGGGCCTTCAACCAATGGACCGCTTTGCGGATGTGGGCTGCCGCCGGGTCCGCGCCGCAGGCGTTGAAGGCGGACAGCGCCGACCAGGTTCCGTAGACGTAATTGACTCCCCAGCGACCGAACCAGGAACCGTCGGTCTCCTGTTCGCGCTTGAGAAAATCGAGCCCACGTAGCACCGCCTCGTGGCCCGGCCCGTAGCCGAGTTGCGCCAGCATGGAGACGCAACGCGCGGTCACGTCCACGGTCGGCGGGTCGAGCAGCGCGCCGTGGTCGGCGAAGGGAATGGCGTTGAGGTAAAAAGACTCGTTCTCGGCGTCGAAGGCGCCCCAGCCACCGTTGCTGCTCTGCATGCCGAGGACCCAGTCGGTGGCGCGCTCGATCGCCGGCCGGCTGCGCGGATCGCCGGCGCGGTCCAGCGCCATGACCACGACCGCGGTGTCGTCGACGTCGGGATAGTAATTGTTCCAGTACTGGAAGGCCCAACCACCCGGCTTGAGTCCCGGCCGCTGAGAGGCCCAGTCGCCCACGGTTTCCGTGATCTCGCGCTCCAGCAGCCAGTCGGTGGCCTTCTGCAGCACCGGACCGTCCGGGTCCTCGCCGGCCTCGAGCAGCGCATGGGCCGCCAGGCAGGTATCCCAGATCGGCGACAGGCAGGGCTGGCAATAAGTGATGTCCGGTCCGCGATCGTGAAGCAGCTTATCGACCGCCTTGCGCGCGGTGACGAATTCCGGGTCGTCGCGCGGCCGGCCCAGCGCCTCGAAGGCCATCACCATATTGGCCATGGCCGGGAAGATGCCGCCCAGGCCGTCCTCGCCGTTCAAGCGCGGGGTGACGAATTCCACGGCCTTCTTTATCGCCCACTGGCGGCTGCCTTTGGGGAAGCGGGGGCCGGCGGTTTTAAGCAACGTGTCGAGCCCGGCGAAGAACGCGCCGAGCGCATCGCCGGTCGCGTTCATGGGGTACTGCTCCCGGTCCGGATGAGTCACGAACAGCTCGTCCACGCGCACGCCCTTTGGGTTGCGCGCGCGGGGCCGCAGGGCGTTCAGGATCAACAGCGGCACGATGACCGTGCGCGACCAGTAGGACACCTTGGACAGATGGAACGGGAACCAGCGCGGCAGCAGCATGATCTCGACCGGCATCTCCGGCACCGCGCGCCAGGGTACCTGACCGAACAGGGCAAGTGCTGTGCGGGTGAACACGTTGCATTGGGCCGCGCCGCCGCGCTCCAGGATCAGATTGCGGGCGCGGGTCATATGCGCCGCCGCCGGGTCGTCGCCGATCAGCTTGAGCGCCAGGTAGGCCTTGACCGTGGCGCTCAGATTGGCCTCGCCGCGATGAAACATGGGCCAGCCGCCGTCCTTCATCTGGACCTGGCGCAGATAGTTGCCGATGCGCCTCTCGCGCGCGGCGTCGATCTCGCCCAGGAAATGCTGGAGCATGACGTATTCGGCAGGGATGGTGGCGTCGGCCTCGAACTCGAAGATCCAGTGGCCGTCGGTCTCCTGGAGGTCGTTGAGCGCGAAATGGGTATCGCGCAGCACGCGATCCAATGAGTCGCCGTCGATTTCCAGCAGGGGCTCGTTCAGAATCGGGCCCGGAACGTCGCGCCCCGCGCCGCCGCCGGTGTCGGAATCCAGATCTTCCTGGCCCCACACCCGCGGCAAGTCGGAAAATCGATCCCGGAATTTCATCTTCGAGTGACTCTCTGAGGCCGCGTCAAGGTCTGGTAACTAAACATAAAAAATAATGGAGCGGCGCCATTCGCGCAAGAGTATGGCTGTGGATATCCGTCAGTCCCCCGCAACCAGCTGGGCGGCGGCACGGCCCGATCGCACCGCGCTTTCGATGGTCGCGGGAAAGCCGGTGTCGGTCCAGTCCCCGGCCAGCGCCAGGTTGGACCAGCGGGTCCGCGCCGGCGCGCGTGCGCCCAGCGCCTCCGGAGTCTGGGCGAAGGTGGCCCGGCGTTCCTTGACGATGCGGATTATGGGGGTGTCCAACGGGTTCAGGTCGAGGGCACGGGCGGTGTCGGCCCAGAATCGCGCGGCGATCTCCTCGTTGGGCCGCTCGACCAGCCCGGCGGCGGCGCTGACGGTCAGGCTGACCACGTCGCCGCGCAGGAACAGCCACTGGGCGGCGCCGCCGACCAATCCCAGGAACGGCCGCTCCGCGGTCATGCCCGGCGCCAGGGGCGGCGCTTGGGCGAGGCGGATATGGCCGTTGACGATGGGTCGGCTATCCTCCGGGGCGGCGAGGCCCGGCAGCAGCGCCGCCGCCACGTTCGGCGGGACCGCGATCACCACCCGCGCTTCCGGTCCGAGGGCGATGGTCTCCGCACCGAAATCGAGACGCGTGGCGGCGCTGTCGGTAAACGAAATGCCGCGCAGGCGCTGGTTGAAGCGGACCTCGGCGCCCGCCTCGCGCAGCACGGCCAGCGCCGGGTCGATGAAGCTTGCGGCCAGGCCGTCGCGCGCGATCATGGGCCGGCAGGCGGTGGCGCCGCGCCCAAAGGTTTCGCGCAGCACGGACCACAGCAGGCGCGCCGCGGCTTCCTCGGGCGCGGTGTTGAGCGCGGCCACGGTGAGCGGCTCCCAGAAGCGTTCCCACAGCGGGTCCGAGGGGTCGAGTACCTGGGCCACGGTCTGGTCCGGCTTGGCGAAGCCCAGGCGCAGCCCGGCCAGGTAGGCGCCGGGCCGGGTGCCCGGCACCCGCCGGCTGGCTAGGAGAATCCACCAGGGCAGGGGGCCTGCGTTGGGCCGCAGGGTCCAGCGCGCGCCGCTCCGCAGATCGACGAAACCGTAGGCCGCCTCCTGGGGCGCGCGCAAGCTGTGGCGCGCGCCGATCTCCTCCAGGTAGGACAGCGCCGCCGTGTTGGCCGAGAGCAGCATGTGGTTGCCGTTGTCGATACTGCGATCAAGCTTGGCGTCATGATAGGAGCGGCAGCGGCCGCCCGCCTGCCCGGCGGCCTCGTAGAGCGTGACCACCCGGCCCGCGCGCGCCAGGCGCACCGCGCAGGACAGCCCGGAAATTCCGGCGCCGATAACGTGAATCCGATTCAAGGCAGCGCCATCCCGCTAGATCAACCCATAGCGCAGGGCGACCCACAGTTTCTCGATGCGCGGTACCTTGACGGGGATTTTCGGCCGGTCCCACCCGCGCCTCTCGAGCCGCTTGAGCAGGCGTTGGTAGATCTCGAGCATCAACAGCGCCGGGCGGATGCGGCGGCGGTCGCAGGCGGCGATCGATTCGCGGGCGCGGCCGAACAGGCTGCGCGCGTGTGCCGCGAGTTCGGCGCAGGCCGGCGCCAGTCCCGGTGCGGCCAGCAGTGCCGCCGGGTCCCGCGCCGGCAATCCGTGCGCGTCGAGGAGCTCACGCGGCAGGTAGACGCGGCCGCGCTCGGCGTCCTCGGCCAGATCGCGCAGAATGTTGGTGGTTTGCAGCGCCTCGCCCAGGGTCACCGCGAGTTCGTCGGCGGCAGGCCCGGTTTCGCCGAACACCCGTACCGAGAGCATGCCGACCGCACCGGCCACGCGCCGGCAATAGAGCCGGTAGTCGTCCCAACTCGGCGCCTGGATGGCCTCGCGGGCATCCATCTCCATGCCGTCGATGAGCGCCAGGAACTCCGCCTTGGGCAGGTCGTATTCGGCGACCGGGGTGGCGAGGGCACGGGCCAGGCGCCGGCTCGGCCGGCCGTCGTAGAGATTCTCGATCTCGCCGCGCCAGGCGTCGAGTTCGGTCAGTTTGCCGGCGCGCGTGCCCGGCTCGTCGGCGATATCGTCGATCGCGCGGCAGAAGGCGTAGATGGCGTACATGGCCTCGCGCCGCGCCTTGGGCAGCACCCGCATACCGAGTTGGAACGAGGAGCCCGAGCGCGCCACCACTTGGCGCGCCTCGGCCACGGCGCCTGCCTCGGTGGATGTGGCCGGCGCTGCGCTCATGGCCCTTGCCGGACCGGTTGCCGGCGGCGGCGGCCCCCGAGACTGCGGCGCAACGCCTCGCCGCCGGCGCCGCCGAGGCCGCAGAGCAGGAAATCGGCGCGGCGGAGTGCGACCCGGCCCGCCAGCGGATCGCCCCGGCGCAGCAGCACCGTCAGGCGTTGGGCCAGGCGCAGGATCACCGCCGATTCCATGGCCAGGCGCGCGTCCCGGAGCCGGCCCGGCAGCGCAAGTGCTTCGGCCAGCAGGTCGGCGACGCCGTCCAGGCAGCGGTCCAACACCCTGCGCAGGCCGGGCGCGCAACGCGCTTCGTCCAGCACCGGCGCGCCCAGGCCCTCGGCGGCCAGCCAGTCGCCGGGCAGGTAGACCCGGTCCAGGCTCCGGTAGTCGTCCTGGCAGTCCTGCAGGTGATTGAGCACCTGGAGCGCGCTGCACAGGGCGTCGGAGGCGGGATATCCCGAGACGGCCTCGCCGTGCAGATCGAGCAGGTAACGCCCGACCGGATTGGCGGAAACGGCGCAGTAGCCCAGGAGATCGGCCCAATCGTCGGTGCGCGGCTTGAGGGCGTCCCGCTTGAACGCCACGATCAGGTCCAAGCCGTGCCGGGCTGTGACCTTGGTCTCGGTCAGGCTGCTGCGCAGGCGGTGCGCGGTCTCCAGTGCGGGGTCCCCGGTCTCCGCGCCTGAAATTACCGCTTCGAAGCGGCCCAGGCGCGCGATCTTGTCGTCCGGCGCCAGCGCCGGATTGTCGGCGATATCGTCGATCGCCCGGGCGAAGCGGTAGAAGGCCGCGACATGGGGCCGGTGCCGCGCTTGCAGCAACCAGGAACCGACCGGGAAGTTTTCGTCCCCTGCGCCCTTGCCCGAAGGTGTTTCAACGGCTTGGCTCATGGCGCGAGCTTACAACTTGAGGGGTCCGGGGTGAACCCGGTCCTTCCAGGCGCCGCCCGCGCCGCGCCAATGGCGCAATGCCGAATCCAGCGTCATGGCACAATAGAAGACGGCGGCCAGCGGCATCAGCGCGGCCATCCAGGCCGGCTGCCGGTACAGGCTGAGGGTCGGAACGGCGCTTACCGCCATCATCGCCCAGGCACCGGCAGCCAGAAACGCGGCCACGAAGTTGTCGTGGAGCCCGGCGGTCAGCGCGAGCAGCGGCGGCGCCAGGAAGGTGAGGGTCATGGCGATCACTGTGCCGAGCAGCAGCAGCGGCGAATGGCGCAGTTGGGTGTAGGCGTTGCGCGCCACCATGCGCCAGATCTCGCCCAATCCCCGATAGGGCCGGATGCTGCGCGATTCCGTCGCCAGGCCGAGCCAGATGCCGCCCCAGAGGTCGCCCGCCGCATCTGCGGCAGGAGGCAATGTTTTGATTGCGCGGGCCAAGGCGCAGTCGTCGATCAGCGCGCCTTTGACGCCTTCGAAGCCGCCGGCGCGGACCAGCGCGTCCCGGCGCAGCAGCACACAAGCCCCCGCCGCCGCCGCGGTCCCCTTGGCCGGGTCGTTGACCCAGGGGAAGGGGTAGAGCATCTGAAAAAAGTAAATGAACGGCGGAATCAACAGGCGCTCCCACGCGCCCCGGCACGACAGCGCGACCATCAGCGAGACCAGGTTCAGCTTGTCGCCTTCCGCCTTGGCGACCAGATGCCGCAGGGTCGCGGGCCCAGGGGCGATATCGGCGTCGCTGAGCCAGAGGTAGGGTGTGCCGGGAAAGGCTGTGCCGGCATGGGCGAGGCCGGCCTGAAGCGCCCAGAGCTTGCCGGTCCAGCCCGCGGGCAGATCCGGCGCGGCGATCGCCTGGAAGCGCCCCGGGGAGTCCTCGGTGGCGCCGGCGGCGGCACGGATGGCCGCTTCCGCCGTGCCGTCCCCGCTGTGATCGTCGATCAGCACCACGTGGAAGGGGCCCGGATAGTCCTGGGCCAGGAGCGCCGCCACCGCCGCGCCGACCACCTCCGCCTCGTCGCGCGCCGGCACCAGGACAACCACGGCGGGCCAGGCCTCCGGCGCCGGCGCCGCCGCGTCCAAGCGCTGGTCGCCATGCCAGAACCCGCCGCGATAGCCGAGCAAGTACAGCCAAACGGCAAATGACAAGCCCGCAACAGCAGTCAAAACCCAGCCCATCATCCCCGAGCCAGATAACCGGCCAAATATAGGGGACAGTCCCCTTTAATTCGATGTTTTATTAGATATTTCATATAGTTATGGATCCTCTAAGTTTCGCTGATCCGGCGAATCATCGCAGCAGCGGCCGGTCCGGGCGCAACACCCGGGCCTAATGCTACGTAATCGAGTCTGGGGCGCGCCGGAACTTCCTGGAACGTTCGTCGGAATGGCAATGCATGTCCAATGACACATCATAATCCATTGATAGTAATCAAGTAATCGCTAAATAAAGGGGACTGTCCCCTATATTCCCGTGCCGCCGAGGGCAGCGAAGCGCCTTAGGTAGCGCGCCTTGGCTTCGCCTGCTGGCTGGGCCTTGAGGCGCTTGGGTACCAGTGCGCGCGGCCTGCCGAAAATCCGGTCCGCCTCCGTTTCGGCGAATCCGGCCAACTGGATCGCCTCCAGATAGGCGGCGGCGCGATCGGCGCGCTTGATCAGCTTTTGCACGGCGATGGCGGGTATCGCGGGCAGTCCGAAGCGCAGGTGGATGGCCCGCATGAGGCGGATCTCGAGCGCCTTGTAGTCGAGCCCGACCGCCGCCTTGAACGGTGTGATCAGGTCGCCGATCACGTATTCCGGGGCGTCGTGCAGCAACGCGGCGAGGCGCAGCGGCCGGGGCGCGCCGGGCCTGAAGCGGCCGACCAGGTCTTCGACCAGCAGGCTGTGCTGGGCCACGCTGAACGACCACGCGCCGGAGGTCTGGCCGTTCCAGCGCGCGACCCGCGAGAGGCCGTGGGCGATGTCCTCGATCTCGACATCGAATGGCGAGGGGTCGAGCAGATCGAGCCGCCGCCCACTCAACATGCGCTGCCAGGCGCGCGCCTCGATCCTACTGGGCATGCTCTTCACTCCGGTGTTAATCCACACAGGCTCCGCGAACGCGGAACCGGCGCGGCCATAGAGCATAGCTCAGCGGCGCAGGCTCGGCAGCACCAGGAGGTCGATCCAATTGCGCACTTCGGCGCGCCGAATGTCCGGGTTCATCACGTCCTGGTCGATTCCGAGCAGCCAGGCGATGTCCTTGCGGCCCGGGTCCTGGTGCAGCGCCTCAAGCTGATCGACATAGGCCTGGGCCGCGTCGAGGTCGCTGAAGAAGCCGCGATCGGTCAGCTTCTGCTTGCGGCAGTAACACAGCCGCGCCAACTCGTGCAGGTCGTATTCCGGGTGATACTGCAGGCCCCAGAACACGCCGCCATTGTGAGTGACCGAAACCGCCTGAACCTGGGTATGGCTGTTGGAGGCGAGCAGCAAGCCGCTCGGCGGCAGGTGGGTGATCTCGTCGTCGTGGCTGATAAAGGCGTCGAACACGCTCTTCTTGCCGCTGTAAAGCGGATGGGCGCGGCCCTCCGGCGTCAACGCGATCTTTCGCGCGATGCCCATCTCCCGGCCCTTGGGGTTGACGTCGCAACGGCCGCCGGCGGCGATCACCGCAATCTGCGCCGCCCAGCAACTGCCGAATCCGGGCACCCGGGCGTCGAAGGCGGCCTTGGCGAATTCGATCTGGGGCGCGACTTTGGGGTCGTCGGAGAAGACGGTCAGGCTGGAGCCGGTCCAGGCGATGCCATCGTACTGCGCGATGGCCGCGCCCGCCGGCAGCGTCGCGCCGGGATCGGCCGGGCACAGGATATCGACCTCGGCGCCCTTGGGTGCGCAATCCATGAGCATGCGCGCATAAAGCTCGCCAGCGGTGGTCGCGCCGCCGGATTGCAAGTCCTCCCGGCCCTCCTTGTCGTAGCCGTCGAGCACCAGAAATCGCGGTCCGTTGGCCATGGCGGAACTCCGTCTCCGGTATTCTTCAGCCGGCCGCCAGGCGGTCGACGATGCCGGGCAACTCGGCGTGCCGGGCGCAGATCGCGTCCGCACTGGTCTGGTCTTTGTCATGGGCGCGGGTGGCGACGAACAGCACCGCTTTCATGCCGAGCACTTGCGAGCCCTTGACGTCGTTGTGGTCGCGGTCGCCGATGTGGACCATCTCCTCCATGGCGACGTCAAGCTGGTCGGCCGCGGCGTCGAACATGGCGCGGTGCGGCTTGGAATGGCCGATCTCGTCGGAAAAGGCGAAACCCGAGAAGTATTGCTTGAGGCCGTGCCCCTCCAACAAGTCGCGCAAACCCCTGCCCGGGGTCACGATGGTGTCCGAGACCACGCAAAGTTTATAGCGCTGGGCGAGATCGGCCAGTGCGACCTCGATGCCGTCGATCGTATCCGGCGGTATCTCGACCTCCATGGACTCATGGGCCGCCACGACCTTGGCGAAGGCCGCCTCGGGCAGCGCGCGGCCGATTCCCTCCAGCACGACCCGCAGCCGCTCTTCGATAGTCCAGGTGACGAAGAGGTCGTGCCAGACGCGATTGAAGGCCGCGTCCGCCACGTCGTAGGCGAGATTAACCCGCTCGGCGCCGATCGGCTCGGCGGCGTTCAGCGCCTCCCACAATAGATGGCGGCGCTCCGCCCGTTTCGACCTGAGTCCTTGGGCCTTGCGCGTGGCCTCGTCGGAATCGTCGTGAATCATAGTGTCCCAGAGATCGAAGGTCACCGCCTTGATCATGCTGCATCCCCGAAAAAATTGCGTTAGATATCCTACGCCTGAACGGCCGCAAACCTACAGCCGCGCGCGAAGGGGGGCAATAGACCCCCGAGCCGACCATACGAAAGTCGTGGTATCAGGCGCGCATTTCCTGGCACCAGCCGCTGCGCTTGCGATAGATCGTCGAGGGATTGATCTTGAGCATCATGGCTGCTTCAACGACATTGCCGTCGCAACAGGCAATCGCCGCCTCGATCAGCTCCCTTTCGACGGCCCGCAGTGGCCGTATCGCGTCACACGCGGGGGCGTCGACCCCGTTTCCATGACCGTGAGGCCGCGCCGGACAAGGGGCGTCGAGCACGTTCGACAGCATGGCCTCGGTCACTTGCCGGCCCCGGTACAGCACCAAGGCGCTGCGCACGACATTCTGAAGCTGGCGCACATTGCCGGGCCAGTCGTAGCTCTCCAGCCGCATTTCGGCCGCGGGCGAGAAGGATTCGAAGTCGACGCCCTCTTCCCGCGCGAATGTGGCGAGAAAGTGCCGGGCGATGGGTAGGATGTCCACGCGGCGTTCGCGCAGTGGCGGCAGGTGCACCGGCACCACATGAACCCGGTAGTAGAGGTCCTCGCGCAGGCGGCCGGCGGCGATCTCCTC
>Ga0114949_10002268_pt1 | contig 11955 bp, 7 predicted proteins | sample N074metaG_FD_83505 | JGI IMG/M metagenome (GOLD analysis project Ga0114949, IMG submission 83505) | Deep subsurface microbial communities from Kermadec Trench to uncover new lineages of life (NeLLi) - N074 metaG | ecosystem: Environmental > Aquatic > Marine > Ocean trench > Sediment | place... | reverse complement strand
TTGTGGCACATGCACACGCCACTGCCGGGATCCAGAACTGTATCGAAGCCGGCATCCACCAGATAATTCACTGTCGCTGGCTTTCTTCCGATCCGACGGTTGCGTTGGATTACGACCCCGAAGGAGCGGCCCGGCTCGCCGACAACGGCATATGGGTGGACCCGACGATCGGCCTCTCGGTGCTGGGAGCCGAGGCGAGAGCCGCAGGCGCACCACAACGACGACTTCACTGGGCGATAGCGGCGGCGCGTCCCTCACCGGAGCAGACCATTGAGGTGCTCAAGGACATGCGTGACAAGGGTGTGCGATACACAACAGGCCTGGACATGGGGATGGCGTACGCCGACTACGACAAATCCGCATACAACGCTATCGCGTTCGTGGAGTCGCTTGGATACACGCCGTGGGAAGCAATTGCGGCGTCAACTTCTGTGACCGCCGAGGCGTTGAGGGTGAACGGCACCGTTGGCTCGCTCAAGTCCGGCATGATCGCAGACATGATGTCTGTGGCAGGCGATCCGTCAGAGGACATTCGAGCGCTGGCGATTTCTGTCGATGTAGTTAAGGGCGGCGTGCCAGTCAAACTGGAAGGCCGTGCACTCGTCTAGACGATTTCAATTATTTCGATTTAATCGCCCATTCGGGACAACTTGCCCGAGTTATCCAAGTTAAAGGAAAGCCAACACGTGACAGTAAACGCCGTCTTCAAAGCAGACCGTGTCGCCAACGCAGAAGTGACCGCATGGCTTCCGGATCACGCCGTCATCGTTGAGGACGGCCGCATCTCGGACGTGGTCTCGCAAAGTTCCATCGCCGACGGTATTTCCGATACACATGAGGTCCATGACCTTGGCGACGTGTCACTGTTGCCGGGCTTGATCGAGTCGCACGCGCACATGCACACGGCGGCCGGCCCTGACCCGGTCTACACCCAACAGTCTGCTTTCAATGACTCAAAAGAGTTCTTCATCATGCGCGCCGTGGACCACATCCGTACCACGCTGCTGAGCGGTGTGACGACGATGCGAGATCTCGGTGGCCCCACTGACGTGGTGTTCCCGGTGCGTGACGCCGTTCGTGCAGGCGTGATCCCCGGACCACGCCTGCAACTGGCCGGCGCTCCGATCACGACCACCGCCGGGCATTGCTGGTTTTTCGGTTCTGAGGCGGATACGGCGGAGGAGGTTGTTCGGGCAATCAGGGAACAGGTAAAACTGGGCGCGGACCTTATCAAGATCATGTCTACCGGCGGAATGTTCACTCCTACGGCGAACCCTCGCTCCGCCCAGTACCCGGTGGAGACACTGCGCGCCGCCGTGGTGGAAGCGGAGCGACTCAACGTACAGATCGTCTCCCACTGCCTCGCCGCTGACGGGGTGCGCAACTGCGTGGAGGCAGGAATCCACACGCTAATCCACGCCCGCTGGCATGACTCAGATTTCAGCAAGGGCCTCGCCTACGATCCCGATGTCGCCCAGATGGCGGCAGACAAGGGCATCTGGGCGGACCCTACAACCGGACACATCATGGTCGGCGATGTCAGGATCGCGGCGGGCGACGTTCCGGCACGGGTCCCGCACTGGGCCGTCTCCGCCACCACGGTTCCCGAGGAAGAGCACGATGCAGTGCTCCGCGATATGCGGAAACGTGGAGTTCGTTTTGTGACGGGGCTGGATATGGGCATGGCGCACGGCGAGTTCGATATGTCGGCCGCAAACGCGTGGTCGTTCGTAGAACTTCTCGGCTTTAGCAACTGGGAGGCGCTGGCCGCGTCAACGGTCGATACAGCTGAATCGTTACGCCTCGCCTCCGAGACCGGCGCGATAAAGGCAGGTCTCAGCGCAGACCTGATGGCCGTCTCCGGGGATCCTTCTAACGATATAAAGGATCTGTTCAACTGCACGGACGTCGTGATTGAGGGTCGGTTGGTGAAGCGGGACGGGCGAGCCCTGGTTTAACTACCCGTTAGCTTTCGGGTTCAATAGACTCGTCAGGCGGCGGGAACGTTCCCCAGAGTTGTTTCTTCCGCCGGTAGCTCAAATGGAATGGCAAAGGAGAATGCGGCGCCATTGCCTTTTTCGCTCTGACACCAGATCCGGCCGCTGTGCCTGCCAACAAGCCCTTTGCTTACGTACAGCCCAAGTCCGGTGCCGGGGATGCGAATCTTGACCGGATCACTGCCACGATAGAACCGCTCAAACAGCCTCTCCTGGTCTTCCACGGAGATCCCCAGTCCGGTATCGACTACCGATACGACAACGTCATCACCTTGCGCCACGCATTTCACCAGCACATGTCCGCCTTCACGGCTGTACTTGATTGCGTTTGAGATCAAGTTGCTGATCACTTGATCAATGGCCTGCCTGTCTCCCTCAACCGGTTGCAGGTTGCCGCTTCTTTGGAATTCGACCGCCACCCCGGCGTGCCTTGCTGCCGCCTGGAACAGGTCTAACGCGCTCGCAACCAGATTCTCGATATCGAACATCGTGACGGTCAGCGGGACGCTCGTATCTTCGGCCATCTCAAGGTGCGAGAACACGTTCAAAATGTTCTGCATGCGGACGGACGACCGGGACGCTTTCAAAAGAAGGTCGTGTTGTTTTTCGGGCACCGTACCGGCGGTTCCGTCCAGGACGAGATCAACGAATGCGCTGAAGGCCGTGAGCGGGCTCCTCAACTCATGCGCGACCGTGGTCATCAAGTCCGTCTTCTGCGTGTTGATGTCCTGTAGCTCATCGCTGGCGTCTTGAAGTTCACCGTGAAGACGTGCGTTGGCAACTGCTCCGGCCACCTGCCCGCCAACGCGCGTGACTATCTCCAGATCGCGGTCCCCGTAAGCGTCCGGCTTTAACGAAGTCACCGCCAGGCCCGCAAAGGACCGTCCTCCGGATACAAGCGGTACACAGATCATTGACCGGGCATTGGTCTCGTTTGGCCATGGGAGGCGATCAAAAAACTCTTTTATTTCACCCTCATCGAGAATTGCGCCCTGGCGTCTGCGCATGGACCGCCCCAGACGTGTGCCAACGAACGCCTTGATCGGGATCTCGCGTCCGATACCGAATCCAGTCTGCGTTTCTCCTTCAGCCCACGCGTATACCGCCGTGCTACGTTGCGAGTCGACGTACGAGATCGAGATTCTGTCGAAGTCCACTAATTTCCTGAATTGTTCAGCAAACCTTGGGTACACCGAATCGATATCAAGAGAAGAGCCGACAATTCGGCCAATTTCCGCGAGAACCGTGCGCTCGATGGCTTCAGACTCCGCACGTTCGTACAGATTCGAGTTTGAGATTGCCGTTGATGCAAGTGTGGCTATACGTTGCGCTAGCGCCGCATGCTCGTCTTTGTATGCGTCTCTTGCCTCGCTTCTCAGCGCTATGAAGCCAATGGCCTCATCTCGAGCGACCAACGGAACTATCAGAGAGGACGACAGTCCCTCGGTCACGCCCGGAACAAACGTGTCCTGAATGTCATCACCTTGCTGCAACAGTATTTTCTTCTGTTCAAAAAGCGGCGCCAGATTAGTCTTGGCTATCTCTCTGACCGTACCCACTTCAAGGCCTGGAACCACCACCCCGGTCACGTGAGAAACCTGGAAATGGGTTTGACCCTGAACCCGGACCGCTATCGCCATGCGGTCAAAGGGCAAAATCCGTTGCACCTGCTCGGCAAATTGATCGTAAATTTCATCTATGTCCAGCGAAGAGTTGACGATCCGGCCGATCTCTCCTAGCGCGAATTCTTCGCGAGCCTGCTGGTCCGAGCGTTCATGCAATCGAGCGTTGGCGAGCGCGCCTGCGATCTGGGCGGATATGCGCTCCAGTAGTACGAAGTGCTCCTCATTGTGCGCACCAACTTCTGCCGAAACGACGCATAAGATCCCGATAACCTGCGATTGAGACCGCAACGGCGCGTAAAGCAAAGACCGGACACCAGAGTCAAATACCGCACGGGCCTCTGGGACATCATCAAGATGTGCCCCAAGATCCGGGTATGCCAGACTTTCGCCTGTCCTGGCGACGAACTCCATTAATCCGTTCGGGCGCCACTGATGATGAGAGCGAAATTGAGGTGAATCAGGAGGGAACTCACTGACATGGCGGATGTTCATTTCGCCTGTCTCTGGTTCCACCTCAATTACCGATACTCGGTGCGCCGGCATCAGGGTTAGCAGTTGTTCAGCGAACTGATCGTAGACCTCTTCAATCCTGACAGAGGATGAAATCGTCCTGCCAATTTCTCCAAGCGCTGCCTCTTCACGGGCCTGACGGTTTGATCGATTCAGCAATTCTGCATTCGTGATCGCGGACGAGACCAGTGCGGCCACACGGCGGGCAAGGACGGCATCCGTTTCGGTGTACGCGTCACCGTCGATAGACCGTATCGAGATGAATCCAACCGGTTCGTTCTGCTCAATCAGCGGTACAACCAGGCTCGATTCAATTCCAGCGGCGATGCTCAAGGCCATACCTCGCTCAAGCGAGAGATGTTCTTTCATGCCTGAACCCTGGAAAAATATGGTCTTCCCGCCCCGCAACACCGGGGCGAAAAGAGTCTCATCGATGTTCCATATCGACCCTGCAACAAGTCCCGAGATTTCTACTCCCGTGACGTGGGAGATCGTGTACTCGTCCTTACCGGGTCCAATCCGCGTGATGGCGATACGATCAAATTTCAGGATCCGGGATACCTGTTCAGCGAACTGCTCGTACACAATCTCGATATCGAGCGATGAATTGACGATACGGCTGATTTCCGCCAGAACGGATTCTTCTTTCGCATGGCGGTCCGCAAGCTCATGTAACCTCACATTTGCGAGGGAACCGGCGATCTGTGCGGAGATACGCCCCAGCAATTTGAAGTGGTATTCGCTGTGGACACCGACTTCCCGAGAGGCCACACACAGTATGCCGATGACCTCGCCCTGAGATCGGATCGGTGAGTAGAGAGCGGACCGGACGCCGGATTCAACCACGGGTTTAGCGTCCGGAAATTTAGAGAGTTCTGCACTTAAATCAGGGATTGAAAGTCCACTCTCAGACCGGGCCGCCGTCTGAAGCACACCATTTATATGCAGTTTTCTACGTGCGCCGGAAGCGGTATAAGCGGCCTCAATCCCGCTGACGTATCTGATCGATAGCTCGTCGATCTCCGGGTAGATCTCGATGATTGAGACTCGTTCGGCAGGCATGAGCGCTCGTACATGCTCGACAAAATGATCGTATATATCATCGATTTTCAGGGACCCCGTCATAATGCGACCGATCTCCGCCAGGGTCGCCTCTTCGCGTGCTTGCCGGTCCGCCCGGGAACGTATCTCCGCGTTGGCAAACGTCCCGGCGGCCTGCTCAGCCACACGCTGCAACAAGTTCAGGTCGGAGGTCGAGTACGCATTGCGGGCATAGACCCCGGCCGCGAGCGTCCCTATTACCGCACCCTCTGAAATTAGCGGGACATAGATCCCCGAGCGCAATCCTGCATTGGCCGCCGTGACAGAATCAGGGAATCGGTCGGCCATCTCATCAATGTTCTCGATAAGAAGTGACTCCCCGGTATTCGCAACGTACCCGACGATGCTCTCGTTCCCGGGAGGCTGATACGCGCCTACGGGATATTCGCTGATCCCCGCACCGGCCGCGTAGGCGGTCCTCAATCGCTGCGTCTCGGGATCAAGGACGTTGACCGATATCCGGTCCCAACGAACCAGCTTGCCGACCTGCAGAACGAACTCTTCATATACATCTGCGATGTCCGGCGACGCCGAGAGGATCCTGCTTATCTCTGCAAGTACCGCTCTCTCCCGGCCTTCGGTTTCCAGCGCCGTGTACATGGCGGCGTTAACCACCGCCGGCGCTATCTGTGTCCCGATCTGCTCGAGAAGTACTACAGAATCAGCGTCATACGCGTACTCATCAGTGGATCGTAAGCCCAGTGTGCCAATCACCTCACCCCGGTGAAGCAGTGGCACCGCAACAGCGGATTTGAGCCCGACTTCTGCTCCGGCTAAAACAGCTTTCACACGGCTGGAACTGTAGTCGTATCCGGTCGACAAAAGTGATCGGCGATCTCGGACCACATTCTCAAGGAGCGTCTCATTAAGTGCGTGTGGAGCCCCTTCTTCCCAGTTCGTGATTGGGTCCCCAGAAATGTAAGTGGTGGTGAGCAGATCACTGGTTTCATCGTAAATGCTCACCGTTACCCGATCAGCAGGCAGCATCGTGCGCACGCATTCTGCGAATCGCTCATATGTCTCTCGCACGTCCGGTGATTGGGCGACGATCCGGCCTAGTTCAGCAAGTAGATCACGCTCTGCTGAACTTTTACGGGATTCGTCGTACTGGTCGTTTGACCTCGCGATCTCACGTTCCAGGTTGCCTCGCGATCTCTGCATCGCCTGGCCGATTATCGTAAATACGGCTGCCGCAGCGGCGAACGTGAGTACATCTCCGCCGATGTTGACACCCGAAGTTCCCTCAACCGCCAGAAGCCATGCCACGCCCGCCGGAACCAGGGCCATGAAAGCACCAGCGGCGACCGCCGGCCCCAATTTGAGCCGCATCGTTGACGTCAAAATCACAAGCGTGACGATGGCCACTCCGGGCTCCGCCAGATAAACCAGGTTGCCGGGATCATTCCGAGACCCGACAAAGTACAAAGCCGTAAATACAAATGACGCCAGGGCCAGGTCACTTGCTATTCCCAGGGCGACTGCTCGCTCAACTCTTCCGCGCCGAAGCCAGTAGGCGACGATCCCGGAGTAGGTGATGGCGACGAACAAGACGATCACCCAGACTGATCGCGCAGACTGCATGTCCTCCTGCGCAAAAGCCAGCACCAGAACGCTTATCGCAAGAGCGATCCGGATCGGGATAAGTGACCATTCAAGCGCGGCGCTGGGCAAGCCAATCAGGCGTTCAAGAATGATGCCGCCGTTCTTCGGCAGCGTGGGCTCGCCCGATCCAAAGCCGTCAATTCTTGTCGGCGGGCTGCTCTTGAGATTTTGAACTACAGCCATACGGATGCCGTTCCTGATTGCCCTGGTTGCATGGGAGCAAAAGCGGAAGTCGAACCCAAAGTACTCTCCCGATCAATTCCGAGACTACGGTGAGATTTCTATCAGGGCAAGTGTGGACGGTTACAGAACCCGTTTATCTCTCGTGGCGCAGACGAAGTCGCCCACCCTAATGGTTGTCCGCCCGGAAGCGATATCCAACGTTCCAGACCGTCTCGATGAACCGATGCTCCACGTCGTTGATCTTGCTGCGTAATCGACGAATATGGACGTCCACGGTCCTGGTGCCTCCGTAGTAGTCGTAGGCCCAGACCGTTTGTAGTAGAGCTTCCCGAGAGTAGACATGCCCGGGATTGGATGCCAACACCCGCAGCAATTCGTACTCCTTGAACGTCAAGCCCACCTTCCTGCCGGACACGGTGACCTCATAACGTTCCAGATCTATCCGGATCTCGCCCTGCTGAACCACGTTTTCGGAATCGTTTCCGCCTGAACGGGTGATCAGGAGGCCGATCCTCACACCGAACTCTTCCGCGCGGAACGGCGGGAAGCAGAAATCTATATTCCCGAGGGACACGTCAAGATCATGGATGACGATGCCCGGCATGATAACCATCACCGGCAGGGCCAGCCCAAATGCCGCGTCTACGCGCTCACGCAGTTCAATATCGGCAACGCCCGAGAGGACCGCAACCGATCGGCGTGCATCGATACCATCCGGAATACGCACTTCCGAAAGCCTGATCGAGGTCAGGTCAAGACCGGCAGTCCCGATAGCTGCTTCTAATGGCGCCGCCTCACTGTCCGAAAACCCGATAAGCAACACGGTTGTCATACGGAAAATGTCCGCTCAAGCGCCGATGCGCACCGCGATTCGATTCCCAATGTGGCGCGACGGACGTCAAATAAGTCCTGTCGGGGCCAGTTATGTGGCGAATTCAGCATGTTCATTGAATATGTTGCGGCGGCGGCGTCTGACGGGTAAGTGAACGTGAAATGATGCACAATGTTATTACGGTCTGACCCCGAAAATGAAGATATCGGCAATAAAACCGGGGTTGAGGCGCGAGTTGGTGCGCTTTTCCGTTGACTTGGACCGCCGGGGATTCTTATACTTCTCGTTTGTCGTTTGTTGCGAATGGGTGGTGGCGAAAGGGATATTCCCTGCGTCATCGTATCTGAACGCCTGAACAAACATGACGCTGGGAATCCATATCCAGGGCGGGGTAATGCCGACAGCGAACCAATTGATGCGCAAGCCGCGCAAACGCACACGTACGAAGTCCAAGACTCCGGCGTTGGGGTTTGTCTACAACTCGTTGAAAGACCGCATGCGACGAGGCAGTGGAAGTCCGCAGAAGCGTGGCGTCTGCTTGCAGGTGAAGACCGTTACACCGAAGAAGCCGAACTCGGCTCTTCGCAAAGTAGCGCGTGTCCGGCTGACTAACGGCATTGAGGTCACCGCCTACATCGGCGGCGAAGGCCACAACCTCCAGGAACACTCGGTCGTCCTTATCAGGGGCGGTCGTGTGAAGGACCTTCCCGGAGTTCGATATCACATAGTACGTGGCGCACTTGACACCTCGGGTGTCGATGCCCGTCGCCGTGGCCGTAGCAAGTACGGTGCGGTGAAGCCGCAAAGTTAATCTCAAGGGCTTTGAAACGGCCCGACCACCCCGACAAACGAGTCAGCAACAGCCCATCCGGGCGGCAGACTCAACCCAGGTCGGGGTTTTTGGTGGAAAGGAAATAACGCTCCCGGAAAACGGAAGACCGCTCACATCTCGCCCCTGGTGACATGTGAGATCAACAAGGAATCCCGACCGGGAGATGAATACAAGATGGCAAGGCGAAGACGCGCAGTGCGACGAGTAATTGATCCGGATCCGCGTTTTGGAAACGTGGAACTGGCGCGTTTTACGAACCGCCTCATGAAGGGCGGCAAGAAGACGATAGCGCAACGCGCCGTCTATAGCGCCCTGGAAATGCTTGAGAGTGAAACTAACCGGCCGGGGCTGGAAGTGTTTGAGCAGGCGATTCGCAACGCGACGCCGATGCTTGAAGTAAAGCCCCGTCGTGTTGGTGGCGCCACCTACCAGGTGCCAACGGAGGTCCGGCCTGAACGCCGGGTCTCTCTGGCGATGCGGTGGCTCATCACGGCGGCGCGAGCCCGTCAGGGAGCGCCGATTTCTCGGCGTCTCTATAACGAATTGCTTGACGCGTCACGAGGACAGGGTGCGGCGGTGCGCAGGCGTGAAGAGCTACACAGAATGGCCGAGGCAAACCGGGCATTCGTCCACTACCGCTGGTAACTAGACCAGTATCAACTCCGGGGGGTCATCGACTCTACCGGCTACCTGACCGGAGAGCACGAACTTAACGCGAATGGCTACAACAGTGGCTTCAAAAGCAACTTCAAAAATCGATCTGACAAAGATCCGAAACATCGGGTTTATCGCCCACATCGACGCCGGTAAGACGACGGTGAGTGAACGCGTCCTGTTCTTCACCGGGATGACCCACAAAATCGGCAACATCGATGACGGCACGACCGTGATGGACTTCATGGATCTTGAGCGCGAGCGTGGGATCACCATTGCGTCGGCAGCTACCTCCACGGAGTGGAAAAACTACCAGATCAACATCATCGACACACCCGGGCACGTTGACTTCACGGCTGAAGTTGAGCGCAGCCTGCGTGTGTTGGACGGCGGAGTCGTCATCATCGACGCCGTCGCCGGTGTTCAGCCGCAGTCAGAGACGGTCTGGCGACAGGCAGACCGTTACTCGGTGCCGCGCATGGTCTTCGTAAACAAGATGGACCGCGCTGGGGCAGACTTCTTGAAGGCCGTTGAATCACTTGGCCGCCGGCTCGGCGCAAACGCCGTTCCTATTCAGCTCCCGATCGGAGCCGAAGCAGATTTCCAGGGCATGATCGACCTGGTCCAGATGAAGGCTCTGGTTTACGAATCGGTTGAGGCAGTTGAAGCCGTAGAGGCTCCGATACCCGCCGACATGGCCGATGAAGTTGCAGTGTACCGAGCCAATCTCGTTGAGAAGGTCTCGGAGACCGACGACGACCTCCTCATGGCGTACCTGAGCGATGAAGAGATCACCAACGAGGTTCTCGCATCAGCGTTACGCACGGCCACGATCAATCTCAAGATAACGCCGGTGCTGTGTGGCACAGCGCTCAAGCATCGCGGCATTCAGCCCCTGCTTGACGCCGTCGTTGATTACCTTCCCTCCCCGCTTGACATCTCTGCCATTCAAGGCACGGACCCGGCAACCGGGTCTGAAATGACCCGACGGCCTTCGGTAGATGACCCCGTAAGTGTGCTCATCTTCAAGGTCGTGTCTGACCAGCACGTTGGTCGGTTGATTTATATCCGTGTCTACTCCGGCGTCCTTGAGACCGGAGCCACCCTCTACAACCCGCGCACCCGTAACCGGGAGCGCATCGGTCGCTTGCTGCGAATGCATGCGGACCGGCGTGAAGAGATCTCCTCGGCAGGACCGGGCGAGATCGTAACCGTTATCGGGCTGAAAGATGCCCGCACCGGAGACACGCTGACCGCCAACAACGCCCGAATCGTTCTTGAGTCGATCGAGTTCCCGGAGCCGGTCCTGTCTGTGGCGGTCGAGCCAAAGACTCGATCTGACCAGGACAAGATGGACATCGCTCTTAACAGGCTCGCCGACGAAGACCCGACGCTCAGGATTAGCACCGATGAAGAGACCGCACAGGTAGTACTTGCCGGAATGGGTGAGCTACACCTGGACGTGATCGTGGAGCGCATGCGACGCGAATTCGGGCTCGACGTAAACGTCGGCAACCCGAGGGTCGCGTACCGGGAGACGGTTACACGTATCTCAGAGGCCCAGGGGCGGCTGGTCCGACAGACCGGTGGCCACGGTCAGTTTGGTGACTGTACGCTTCGACTCGAGCCCCTCCCTATTGGATCAGGGGTGGTATTTGAGTCCGAGATCACCGGTTCAACTCTCCCACGGGAGTACTTCCGGCCGATCGAGCACGGAGCCCGCGAGGCGGCCGCGAACGGCGTACTCGCCGGATACCCGGTGACCGATGTAAAAATCGTTCTTACGGATGGTTCCTACCACGATGTTGACTCGTCAGAGATGGCGTTCAACATCGCCGGTTCCATGGCCTTCAAATCAGCGGCGGCGAGAGCCGGCATGGCGATCCTGGAACCGATCATGAAGCTGGAAGTAATCACGCCATCCGAGTTCCTCGGCGACGTGCTATCTGACCTGAATTCACGACGATCTCAGATCCTGAACATGGAAGGCCAGAATGAGACGCAGGTCGTAGAGGCCTTCGTCCCACTTGCGGAGACATTCCGTTATGCGACCGACCTGCGCTCCCGTACCACGGGCCGCGCGTCGTTCGTAATGTCACTTGACCACTACGACAAGGCCCCGCGGCACATCGCAGAAGAAATCGCAGGCAGCGGGAAGTAACAAGTAAAGGACCCTCATCATCCGATGGGGGTCCGTTCACGTTGAGACGTGAACGGAAGGAAATATGGCCGGACAAAAAATAAGAATCGTGTTGAAAGCATTCGATCACCGAGTGCTTGATCAGTCCGCGGCTCAGATCGTTGAGACGGCGGAACGGACCGGTGCTAACATTTCCGGCCCGGTCCCACTGCCGACATCGATCCGGCGGTTCTGTGTCATCCGGTCACCGCACATCGACAAACGCTCCCGTGAGCATTTTGAGTTGCGCACGCACAAACGGCTCATCGATGTACACGAGCCAACATCGAAGACCATCGACGCCATGACCCGGCTAACCCTGCCGGCCGGTGTCGACATCTCGATAAAGCTGTAAATAATCGCCCCCAAAACGAATTAAGAGAACGAGCAGATAAATAATGGGAATCCAGGGCCTACTAGGCCTCAAGGTCGGAATGACC
>Ga0114949_10002266_pt1 | contig 11957 bp, 13 predicted proteins | sample N074metaG_FD_83505 | JGI IMG/M metagenome (GOLD analysis project Ga0114949, IMG submission 83505) | Deep subsurface microbial communities from Kermadec Trench to uncover new lineages of life (NeLLi) - N074 metaG | ecosystem: Environmental > Aquatic > Marine > Ocean trench > Sediment | place... | reverse complement strand
GGCGGATATTCGCCGACTGCTGCTCTAAGCCACCCTGCTACCGCGCGCCTGCTACCGCGCGCCTGCTACCGCGCGCCTGCTACCGCGCTTCCAGTTGCACGTGGCCGGATCGAAGAATGACCAGGTTGCCGCCCTCGGTGGCGCTGGTAAGACGCTCCATTTGTTCAACAATGGCGGGCGACAGCACCACGCCCCATATAGCCCCCACGGCTTTGGTGGATCTCTGCAGAGAGCCGATAAGCGCCCCTGGCACGGTAGCCGGGTCCATGCGGTAGTAACTGCTCGGTGCTTCGACGAGGGTAAATCGGCCGCGTGGATCTGCTGACCAGAACTGCCCATCAAGTTCCGCGTAGAGTTGTATCTGCCCGTTTTCCAGCAAGGCCATCAAGTCTGCCGCCGAGGCAAACTCCAGGCTGAATCCAATTTGCGACTCTGCCGGTGTTGATGGCTGCGCAGCTTCGGTTATTGGTTTTGTCGGTGCAGATGGCTCCAGGGTATCAACCGCCGGTTTTGCCGGTGCCGGTGATTCTCTCGTTGACGCCTTGCTGAGCGGCGCCCTCACGATGGGCATGTCGGGCCTGGGGGCGAGTGTTTGTGCTGGTGCCCGCACCGGGCTGACGGGATTGATCACCGGGGGTGGTTGTTCCAGCGAAGCACGCTGCACCAGTGAGAATATGGCCGCCAGGCAGAGACCGAGGATGGCGACGAAGCGCATCACATCGGTTTGCAGTGCCTCCATCTCGGCGTCGTTGGAGTCGCTTAGCCACGGGTGTCTCACGCTGGCCGCGTATTTTCTGTCGTGCCTTGCAGCTGATGTTCGATGCGCTGCAGAGTAGCGAGGCTGGCCTCGGCCGGGCGCTGGCTCTCATGCATATACAAGGCGGTCAACTTCTCTCCCAGCACAACAGACTTGATCACACGCATCAGGTAACCCCCTGCACCGCCGACAATCGTTGTGCTCAGTGCCAACAAGATGCCGCCGTCGACCAGCCGCTGCAAAACAGAGAACGCACCGGCCGTGGCTGAGACGACCGGGTCTCCCAATCCGTAAATGAGGGCGTCGCGCATGCCTATCGCCGTCCAGATCACACCGATACCAACAAACAGGGTGGCGCTCAGGTCAAGCAACTGCTCCTGCCTGACGACTTTGTCCAGAATAGGCTGCGGTGCCCGTAGCAGGGCCTGCAGGCGCTGCAGCTGTAAAAAATAAGCTGCCAGCACCAGTGCGAAGGGCAGAACCGAGCCCTGCAGGTTCCGGTTGAGTTCCTGCCAGCCCTGCCACAACAGCAGCCAGGCCCTGCTGGTAAGGACACCGGTCGCCTCTGCGCCCGGCCACAGTAGTGGGAGCAGTAGCAGAGCGCTGCTGCTGGTCGCCAGGCCCCAGGCAAAGCTGACAAAAAAGTCGCCACTCTGTGTGCGTGAGCTGCGCATCGATTTAAAGTTGCTGGGTGCAGGCAACTTCAACGGCGTCGAACACCAGTTGCAGGTTGTTGTAGTGCTGTTGTGCCTGGCGAAAGCGATGTTGATCATCGAGAATCTCCAGCATGCCTTCGCGCTTGTAGGACAATTCCTCGCGCATGTCGGTATACATCTGTTCCTTGCGCCGCAGTGATGAGCAGCTGCTGCGGGGCTCCGCCTTGACCGCGAAAAACTCGGGATCAAAGTACTGGCTGAAGAGTGCCTGACCCTGGCGTTTGGAAATAATGCCCCGGTCAATACTTTCGCGCAGCAAAGAGGCGAAGCGCGCCTCGTTTTCCGGTCCCGGTGCACCCTTGGCGGCAACGATCAGCTGCTGCCGATATTCAGGGTAGAAGTAGTGGCAACTACTATCCGCCAACTTGTCGGAGACCTGGGAGAACATCCGGTCTACGTTGTTATTCGGATTTATTCGGCAGTGATCCACGGATTTAACCGCCTGCTGGCTGCAAGCGGCGAGTACCGCCAACAGTGCAAGAAGTCCGCCGCGTTTAACGAGTGTTTCAGGTGTCAGTTTCATTGGTCTCTCCTCCTCAACTTTAATTAACTAGCAGGTCGCTGTAGGTATCCTGCGGGGCCGGCTCTTCCAGGCCCACTTCGAGGATGTCCTCACTGCGATCTGTTTCGCCCCATAACAAGGCTTTGACGTCGGTTACCGTGGCACTGATCTGATCGGTCAACTCTCCCCATTCCAGTTCCAGTACCAACTCGGTGCTCTGGGAGCCGATCTCGGCTTCGATCAGGTCGAGGAAGTACAGTGACTCCATCGAATCCAGGTAGATCTGGGAGGCCAGCACGGGCAGGGCGTCGGCCTGCTTGCCGCCGCGTTTCACCAGTTCGTAGTAACGGGAAAACATCTTGCTGAGCTTGCCCTGCCGCGCCGGACTGCGGCTCGCGCTCGGTATGGCCTGGGAAGTGGCACTGCGACCTGCGAGAATTCTCTGCACATCACCGGGAGTCATTTTGCGTCCGATTTCCGAGCGCAAACTGGCACCCATTGTGTTGGCCGTGGTGTCGAGGGTGGAGCGTATCTCGGGAATGCTCTTTTGCATGACACCCAGCATTTCCTTGTAGGTACCGCGGATGGCCTTGCGCAATTGCACGCAACCCTTGTCATCGCTGCCCTCGCAGTGGGTGCTTGCATAGGCCCGTTGTTGCTTGTCGAGTTTGGCTACCACCGCGTACATGCCGCTTTCCATATTGCGTGCAGCGCGAGAGGTTTCGCTCAGGCTCTCCACCACGGAAGTGGGAAACAGGTTGATCCTGGGCCGCTTGTCGGTGTTTTGCTGGGTCACGGCGTGGGCCAGTGATTGGGTCAGGATTAGCGCCCAACCGCAGGTCACCGCCAGGCTTCGTTTATTCGGTCTGAGATTGTTCCTGTCCATCGTACTTCTCCTAGAGATAAAATTTTGTTTTGGAGCTTGAGCTGACAAAACCGACGCCCGCGTTGTCGAGTAACTGCAGTGCACGAACTCGTTCCTCGTCACTGGCATACAACAACACCACCTCGTGCTGGCCCATGGCTTCAGCCTGGAGCTGCAGCTTCAGTCCCGGCGCCTCGCCCCTGAGAAATTCCACGAAATCCCGCGCGCGATGGGCGCGGTTGAAAGTCATTAATACCAGCCTGCCGATCCCCGGTGTGCCTGGCCGTGGTGGCAGGGTGCTGCTCGCCGTTGTAGCCTGGCCCAGCACCTGTTGCAGGTGTTGGTAAATGTAGTGGCTGTACCAGAGTGCTCCATCGGGCACCTGCTCTGCGGTGACGCGATTGGGGCCATAGTTGTAGGCGGCGACCGCCAGGTGCAGGTTGTTTTCGTAGCCCTGTAGAAGTTCGCTGAGATAGCGCGCGCCGGCGTCTACATTAGTGCAGGGATCATAGAGATCGGCCTCCCGGTAAATACCGAGGTGGTGACCCGTGATCGGCCAGCGAATTTGCATGAGGCCAACCGCGTCCATGTCTGACCTCGCCGCCGGGTCGAAGCCACTCTCGCCGCTGGCAATTGCCAGCAGCAGGGCTTCGGGCATGTTGTGGCTGGCAGCTGCACGCTGGAAACACTGCTGCCAGGGGAAAGACCCGGCGGGTTCCAGTTCCCCAGCGTGTGCCGCGTAGTCGGACCAGCTTTGTTCCAGTTCCGGTGTTGGCCTCGGCTCCGGGTCGATGTTTGGTGCCGGGCCCGGATCCGCTGGCAGCGGTTCCGCGGGGTCCGCAATGGGAAGCGGCGGCAAAACAGTGGGCACTGCGGGAGTCGACAAGCTGGCCCTATTGGTACTGCTCGCCAAACTCTGTGCGGGGACCGACGCAGGTGTATCGACGGCGTTGACTTCGCGCAACAGATTGGTCAGGAGCCCCGGGGCTTCTGCGGCGGCGGGCACTGACAGCAGAGTTTGCAGTTTTACCGCCTCGCGCAGGCTGGCAGACATCTGCTCACCATACAGCGACGAAAGGTAGAGGCCGGTAATTACACCGGCGATAAATCCGGCTACGCCCGATATCATTTTGTCATCCCCCCGCTGGTGTCCCAGCGCACGAAGTCGGTGACTTTGTAGCCGCGATCGGCAAAATCCTCGAATCCGTCCAGGTCACGAAATCCGGCACATTTGCGAGTACCAAAAGTTGCAGTTGGACGGTGTTCAGTGCCGCTGATCAACAGTCGACGGACCACGCTATCGCCGGCATCGATGCGGCCCTCTACCTGGCCGTAGCCGTCATGCCGGTAGTACGCGGGATCGGCAATGCAATGGTTGAAGTGACCGCCGGACAAAGTGAAGGAGTATTGCAGCGCCCAGTCTGCCCGGTTGGCGATACGCAGCGTGACTTCAAGTTCCGCCGATGCTCGTCCGCTATCGCGCTGGGTGGCGTCGAGCATCTCTACATCGATGAAATCCACCGCCTCACCCAGGGGTAAGCTATAGGCCTGCCCGTTGCGGTTGGCGGCTGTCGATGGCATCGGCCAGTCGAGATCTGTTACCTGGAAATAGGTGACGGCTTGTACGGGTAGCAGCGGCGCCCGCAGGGGCGTGCCGATCAACCACAGTTGCCAGGTATCTTCACGAAAACGCTGCAGTTCAACGCTGACCTCGTAATCGGCGTTTTCGCTAACCTGTGCCAGTTCCCGGTAGCTGCCGAGCAGGTGACGGCTGGTGTTAATGGTGTCGGCGAAGAGCCCGGGCAGGACGGTTTGCGCGGGCCAGTGCAGGGCGATATGTGTCTTGACCTGCGGTCGCAGCGCGCAGGCAAATTCACGACTCAGGCTGTGTGCGGCGACTCCGATCTCTTGATCCTGCCAGGGCGCTGCCAGGCTGCCATTAGCGGGCATGCTGGCGGCGGTCCGCTTGATATACTCCTGCTCGGCGCGGCTGAACTTGCCCTTCCAGTGCCAGCTGTCATCGCCGGCTGCCGGCTGGTTTGTGGGCAGCAGCAAAATACTTACTTCGCCGCGGTCGCTGCCACGCGGGGAAGCGGATACCTGCAGGGTGTAGTCGGCACCTGACTGCGAGTTGCAGTCCAGCGCGTCGATAGTACTCGCCGGTGCGGCCGTAGCTGGGTTTGTTGTGCCCGGCTGCCAGAGCGCTATTCCGGCCCGGTTTTGCAGGTTCCTGCGCAGCGAGGTCACCAGGGCCTCGCTGAGCGCATCATCGCGGGCGGCTACTATTGCAATTCTCTGGCCCTGGTAGCGGGGATAGTGCTCCAGGCGCTCGCGCAGCTCCGGTACCGTCTGCTTGCTCAACCACTTTGACAGTGAGCTGGGTACGGCCGCAACCGCATCAACAGCTGGCAGGCAAGTGCTGAGTAGCAGAGCCAGGCCAACTCGAACGATCCCGCGGGAATTGATGTAATCCCCCATGGCTTTATTCCTCTGCTGATGAGATTGATATCTTCATGGCAGCAGGATTGCACAGGTACTCTGAACGAAAGCTGAACGAAACTGACTATTTGCCGCGCTGTGTATCCGACGGCAGATCGACGATGAAAAGGGCGCCGCCCAGTTGGGAACGGTCGGTATGCAGGCTGCCCCCATAGGCGCTGACAATTTCCACTACGATTGAAAGTCCAAGGCCCTGGCCGATGTTTGCAGTATCGGCGCGGGCACCGCGCTGGAGGATTTCCTTCTCATAGCCCTCGGGTATGCCGTCGCCATCATCGCCGATGGTTAGCACCAGAACTTCGTTATTGTTATCAACTCGCTGCTCTGCGCCGATCTCGATGCGGCTTCGGCAGTATTTGAGGGAGTTTTCCAGAATGCTGCCGAACAGGTCCTGTAGGTCTCGCTCTTCACCGTGGAAGACCGCCGATTCCTGCACGGCGGCGGTATCGATACGGATCGGCTGGTCCCCCTGCGTAGCCCCTCTGGGCAGGCGAGCATAGGCATCGCAGATGCGTTGCAGAACGGGTTTGACCAGAACGGGTTTGCCAAGGATAGTGGCGGCGCGACCATCCAGGCGTGCTTTGGCAAGCTCTGCCTCGACGATCTCTAGCATCCGGCTAACCTGCTCCTGTACCAGTCGGCGAAACTCCCGGTCCTCGTCTGTGCTGTTGCGGATCAGCATCAGTGGTGTCTTGAGCACATGGGTGAGCCGGTCCATGGTGTTCCTGACCCGTTCCCGGCGGCGCTTCTCATTGCTCAGCAACAGGTTCAGGTTTTGCGTCAACGGGCGCAACTCTCCCGGATAGTGGCCGTCCAACTGTTCCGACTCGCCGCGCTCCAACAAACCGATTGCAGTGACTATCTTACGCAGTGGCGCCAGCCCCCAGCGGAAAATCGCGGACTGTGCCAGCAACAACAGGAGTGCGGTGGCGAGGGAGAGCCAGAGCAGGTAATTGCGCCAGGCAGAGCGGGCGGCGATCACGCGGTCACGGCTTTCGATAATCAGGAAGATACTCTCGGGGCCGCTACTGCCCCAGGCAATCCGGGTGCTGTAGCAGAAATAGGTTGTATCCAGTACACACTCATCGAAGCGGCTCTCACCGATGGAGGTAGCGTTCAGGCCCAGGTCCATGGCCGCCTGGCTCACCATCTGCGCCGGGTTGTCCTGTTCGCCTATCAGCTCCGCGGAGGTACTTTGCCAGAGCACTGCACCTGCGCCGGACAGAACGAAGGCGTAGAGGCCGGATTGCAACAAGTTCAGGCGCAGCTCGTCGAGATCCTCAAAGGTCCACTGTGTTCCGTCCCAGTCGGCGGCCTTGGCCAGCAGCAGTTGTTGCAGGCGCATGCTCTCCCGCTGGGATTCTGACTGGTAATTGGCGAAGGCGCGATCCAGCACCGTAGCGGTTATCCCCAGGAACAGGGGCAGGATGACCAGGCTAGCTGCCAGCAACCGCAGGTGAATCGACGGTGTTTTTACTGTCTCGCTCATGCGACCGGCATTGGATCAGGGCTGCTCTCGAAACAGGTAGCCGCGACCGCGCACTGTCTCGATGGGTTGCAGGGTCTTGCGGGGATTGATTTTGCGCTTGATCCGTCCGACCAGGCCCTCCACGCTGTTGGCTTTGGGGTCCGCGCCCGGGTCGCGCTGATAACTGTCGGCGATACTTTTTTTCGACTGCACGCGGCCGGCGTTACGCCACAGGTGTTCCAGGATCTCATATTCGGCACGGGTCAGTTGTATACGCTCTCCCGCGTGGGTCACAATGCGTTTACGGGTATCGAGTTGCAATTCATCGAATTGCAGGACTGGCTCATCCAGCTTGGGGTCACCCAGTGTGCGCCGTAATACGGCTTCCATATGGGCGAACAGTTCCTCCATGTAGACGGGCTTTTTCAGGTAGTCGTCGGCCCCGGCTTCCATCGCCTGTACGATGGTCTCCACATCGTTACGAGCAGTGAGCACAATGATGGGAATTTTATTGCCGGACTTGCGCAGACGCTTGATGATGTCCAGGCCCGATATGCCGGGTAAGCCCAGGTCTATAACCGCCAGGGTGTAATCGATTTCCTGGGCTTCAAACAGGCCATCTTCGCCGTTGTGGACTACTTTCGCGTGGTAGCCGTGTTCGGCGAAGCCAGTGGCCAGTTGGTCGGCCATGCCCAGGTGATCTTCAACAATCAGGAATCGCATTCAATTGGTGCGCCGGACTTTCCCGGTCTTTTTGTTGTATTCGTACCAGATAATACGGCCGCCGCGTACTTGCGCCTTGATGGCTTGCCTGCCGTTAGCCGCCGGACGCCGGTCGAGAATATTGATGCAGGCCTGCTTGCGCTCGTCCTTGCTGCAACCCTCCAGGTTCTCGATGGCACGCTGCGGATTGCTGTTCTGGGCTTCGCTGGCCTGTCCGCCAAGCAGCAGCAGAACAAGTGAAGCCAGGCGGCCAAGATGCCAGAGGGCGGCCCGCGCGGCGGGCATTTTTTTAGACTGCTCTGTCAGTTTAGGGGTCTCAGGCCGGGGAGATATCAACATTCAGTTTTACCCATTTGCCAGGATCATAGTCCATGCGTGCTTTGTGGATCCTCCCATTGTAGCGATAGGTGACCTTGTACTCCACCAGCTCGCGGACAGTTTTGTGGCGGTGAGCACTGTAGTGGTCGCTACGGCAGGGGCCGGTTACCAGCATTTGCCTGTTGTAGCTGCTGCGCTGATCGAGGTTGTACCCGAAAGAGGCGCCTATCAGGCCGCCTGCTATCGCTGCGGCACCGGGGTCACCGTGGGCATCACCAATTGTGTGGCCCAGTGCGCCACCGATGACAGCGCCCAGGATGGTGCCGGCGTAGCTGGTTTGCACCGGGATCGAGTGATCGTACTGGATGCAGGAATTGTGCTTACGCGACACGGTATAGGATCGGTAGACGGGTTCTACATGAATCACGCGACCGTAATCGCCCCTCTTGTCCTTGTGGCCTGCATGGGCGAAACCGGCACTCAGCGCCAGTATTGCTATTGCCAATAGGCTCGTCAGTTTCATTGTAATTCTCCTCATTGGGGCTTGATGTTCGATGCCAATGTAACAAGCAGAGGCTGAACCAATACTGAACCAACGCAGATATTTCCAGCCTATTTTCGAAACTGCCAGTCCGCCGGCCACAGGCTATGCTGGTGTGCGCGGCTGGCTGCCAGGTCCATATCTGCCAGGCCCGCGTCGCGCAGGCCGTGGATAAATTTTAGCGTTCGAAACCCGTCGAACCACTGGTGGAAGTGCCTGCGCCACCCCTCGAAGTTCTTGCTGTGACTGCCGCAGTGCGCCAGCGCCTTTTCGATACCGAGATTTTCCAGCACGGCGATGGCACTGGGCTCATTGAGTGCCTCCTCAACCAGGGCTTGATTCAGGTACAGCACCTCCAGGTTCTCCAACAGGGTTTTCAGGGCGCGAAAGCTGTGGGGATGGTAAAACAGGGGAGTGGCCTCAGGCTCTGTGCTCGCTAGCAATTTTGCCACCGCGGGCCCAGTGCCGAAGGGCACCCTGCTTGATTCACGGCCTTCCAGTTCGATGGTGGGCGTCATATCGGTGGCCACCGCCCCCAGCTTGGCGACTTTGTTAAGCAAATAGAAATCCTCGCCGCCACTGCGCCGCGGAAAACCCCGCACTGCTGCGTAGCTTTGTGCAGCTACCGATATGCAGCTGCCCAGGGTATGAAACGCATAGGGCGAGCCTGCCCATTCAAGCCCGAGAACATAGTAGTGCAGGCGTAATTCATACAGGTAGATCGCACAGGCCAACCCGGGATCGGCGGCAAGGCGGTGGTGAAAGGGGTGGACGATGGCTGCGTAGTCACCCAGCTTTTCAGCAGCGCTGAAATAGTCATGCGACAGTGTGGCATCGGCATCGGTGGTGTGCAGCCAGCGAGACTTGAGGATTCCCTTAGCTGACAGTGCCAGGGCGATATCGCAGCCGATTTTGCGCGCCAGCCCCACGCCCTCGCTGGCGGGCAGGCACTGCGAGCGTTCTACCAACAGCAAGTGGCAGTTGTCCTGCAGCTGAAAGAGAGTTCCGTAAGAGTGAGTACTCAGGGATGTGCAGTGCGCTATCGCCTCGCGTAAATGGACATTGGTATCGGGCGCGTTATCCGTGTCCGGCTGGTTCAGCACCAGGATGATAAGCAAACCGTCTTGCGTGCGGGCCATTCGACCAAGCCGGTCCGCGAGTTGTGCACTTTCACGGTATGCTGGAATAACGATGCCGTAGTTGTAGGCCGACCCGGGAGGGTCCTCCAGGGTCGCCCTGGCTTCCGGCTCGGCGTAGTGCTGCAGGTATTTTTTAACCATCAGTGCAGGGCGGGGCGCAGGGGCAGGCCGGCGACAATGCCCGCCTCGATCTCCAGCAATTCCTGCCAGCGTTGCCGTATCAGGCCGGGTTCGATATAGAGCGCCGCGAGTTCGAGGAACAATTCGTAGTGGCGCTCCTCCGAGCGGGTAATGGACTGGTAGAATTTCTTCAGCTCACCGGCTGCCAGCGCCTCGGCCACCAGGCCGAACCGCTCCGCGCCACGGGCCTCGATGATACTGGCGGTCAACAGCCGGTCCAGCAGATAGGCCTCGGTGCCGCCACGGATCGCCTTGCGGAACTCGATCACATAGGCATCCTTCTCGTCGGCGGTGGTGAGCAGCCCGCGGCGATGCAGCCATTTAACCACCTCGCGGTAGTGGCTTAACTCTTCAATGGCCAGGTCGGCCATGGCCGCGACCAGCGCCACCTTGTCCGGGTAGTGAGACAACATGGAAATCGCCATCCCCGAGGCCTTTTTCTCAGCCGCGGCGTGGTCTTGCAGAAAGCGATCGAAGTCCGCCAGCACAGTTTCTGTCCATTCGGCGGGGGTGTTGTAGAGAAGCGGTTTGGCCATGGCGGCTATGGTACAATCTCGCGGCTTTACACCCTAGTAGTAAGGAACCATCGGCCATGATTATTAAACCCAGAGTGCGCGGTTTCATGTGCATTACCACCCATCCCGGCGGGTGTGATGCCAACGTCAAGACCCAGATCGACTACGTGAAATCCCAGGGGCAAATTGTCGACGGACCCAAACGGGTGTTGGTGATCGGTTCCTCCACGGGCTATGGGCTGGCATCGCGTATCTCCGCGGCCTTTGGCAGTGGTGCTTCCACCCTGGGCATCTTCTTCGAGAAAGAGAGCACTGAGAAAAAACCGGGCACGGCGGGGTGGAATAACTCGGCGGCATTTCACAGGTACGCCGATGCGGAAGGCCTCTACGCCAGGAGCATTAATGGCGATGCCTTCAGCGATGAGATCAAGGAAAAGACAATCGCCCGGATCAAAGAGGACCTGGGCCAGGTAGACCTGGTGGTGTACTCGCTGGCAGCACCCAGGCGCCAACACCCCAAAACCGGTGAGGTATTCACCTCCACCCTCAAGCCCATTGGTCAAACCATCACCTACAAGAGCCTTAACACCGACAAGGAACTCATTGGTGAGCTGACCGTGGAAGCCGCATCACAGGAAGATATCGACAACACCGTGGCGGTGATGGGCGGGGAAGACTGGCAGATGTGGATTGACGCCCTCGATGACGCCGGCGTGTTGGCCGACGGTGCCAAGACCACCGCATATACCTACCTGGGAGACAAACTGACTCACGATATCTATTGGCACGGCACCATCGGTGCCGCCAAGAAGGATCTGGACAAGCGGGTGCTGGGTATCCGTGAAAAACTGGCGGCCACCGGCGGTGACGCCCGGGTTTCGGTGTTGCAGGCGGTGGTCACCCAGGCCAGCTCTGCCATACCGGCCATGCCGCTTTACCTGGCATTGATGCTACAGGTTATGAAAGATGAAGGGGTGTCCTACGGTTGTATAGAGCAGGTTTACAGCCTGTTCCGCGACAGCCTCTACGGCGCTGATCCGCAATATGATGAAGAGGGCCGCCTGCGTGCCGATGCCTGGGAGTTACAACCCGAAATACAGCAAAAAATTGAGCAGATGTGGGCAGACGCCACCACGGAAAACCTCTACGAGGTGTCTGATTTCGCCGGTTACAAGCGGGGCTTCCTGCAGCTGTTCGGCTTTGAGGTCGACGGCATCGATTACGAAGCCGAGGTAGACCCGAAGGTAACTATCGCGGGCATGGTATGACAAACGCCTTTGAGCCGGGCATCCCGGTGCAACTGAGTTCCAGGGTGCGGCGAATTACCGCCCCCAATCCCGGGGTAATGACCGGCCCGGGCACCAATACCTATTTGCTGGGACACAGGGAAGTGGCGGTGCTGGACCCGGGGCCCCTGATCGACTCCCATGTCGAGGCCATCCTGGCAGCGGGGCAGGGCAAGATTCGCTGGATTATCGCCACCCACACCCACCCGGATCATTCGCCGGCGTGGGCACCGTTGAAGGAAGCAACCGGCGCCGAGGTCATCGGCGCCAGGCCCTGGGACGACATGTTCCAGGACGATACCTTTGCCCCGGAAATAGAGGCCAGGCACGACCAGTTGCTGGAGGCGCCCGAATTCACCCTGCGCGCTGTGCATACCCCTGGTCACGTCGGCAACCACTACTGCTTCCTCCTTGAGGAAGAGGGCATGCTGTTTGCCGGCGACCACAT
>Ga0114949_10002260_pt1 | contig 11965 bp, 11 predicted proteins | sample N074metaG_FD_83505 | JGI IMG/M metagenome (GOLD analysis project Ga0114949, IMG submission 83505) | Deep subsurface microbial communities from Kermadec Trench to uncover new lineages of life (NeLLi) - N074 metaG | ecosystem: Environmental > Aquatic > Marine > Ocean trench > Sediment | place... | reverse complement strand
GCCGGGGAGCGGGTGGAAATCTATCGCCCCCTACTGATTGACCCCAAGGAAGTGCGCAAAGCCCGGGCCGCTGAGGCGCGTGAGCGCAGGGCCAAAGAGGCGGGGAAGGGTGGTGCGGGGTAGTGGGCTGGTCTAGCCTTCGTCGCCGACTGGCTCCGCAGGCGCCTCGTCCTGCCCGCCACCGGGGGTAAAGTCGCCCTCAATACGGGCTAATTTATCGCCCTCAAAAAATACCGTAAGACGCTCTGCCAGCAGGGAGGTTTTGCCATTGCGTATGGTGTGGGCGTAATCCCAGCGGTCCTGGTTAAAACTGTCCTCAATCAGCGGCGTGCCCAAAATAAAACGCACCTGGCGGCGGCTCATGCCAATTTTCAACTTGTCGACCTTCTCCTGGTCGATAATATTGCCCTGTTCCACATTGATACGGTAGACGCCGGGGAAACCGATGAAGCCACAGGCTGTCACCGATGTAAGCATCAGGGCGCAAATGAGAGATACAAGCAGGGTCCGCATTGGGTTTAAACTTCCACTTTTGTTAATGGGGTGGCATGATACTCTTACTCAACAATTCAGAGAAGCCCCCAAGCGTATGGCCGTCGAAAATCAGGAATTGCGTAAAGCCGGTTTGAAAGTAACCCTGCCGCGCGTCAAGATCCTGCAAATACTTGAGAACCCCGAATCCGGGCACCAACATGTGAGTGCCGAGGACGTTTATCGCGCCCTGTTGAAGGCCGGTGAAGAGGTCGGGCTGGCCACGGTATATCGCGTTCTCACCCAGTTCGAGACCGCCGGCCTGGTCACCCGCCACAACTTCGAAACGGGCCACTCCGTATTCGAGCTGGCCAAGGGTGAACACCACGACCACATGGTGTGCATAGAGTCCGGCGACGTCATCGAATTCAACGACCCCATCATAGAACAGCGCCAGCGGGAGATTGCCGACCAACACGGCTACACACTCGAAGACCATGCCCTGGTGTTATACGTTAGAAAGAAGAAATAAAATCTGGAAAAGTTAAATTAAGTTTGATAGGCGCAATTGGGGGTGTTTAAGGTCTTGCAGGGCCGTCTGAGGGCATGGATGCCCGATGCGAGCCCGCATGGATGCGTCTTTTGCGTGCCCAGCAAGACCTTAAACACCCCCAATTGTGCCGATTACCAACCTAACTACAATTTTTCCCGGTTTTACTTCGAACTGCCTACCATCTCCAACGCATGCGCCATCGACTGTTCGGTAATCTTCTTGCCGCCCAACATCCGGGCTATTTCCTGAACTTTGTCGTCATCGCTCAGCAGCGCCATGCTGGTATTGGCGGAATCCTTGTCGCTGGTTTTACTGACCAGCAGGTGTTGGTGGCCCTGGGCCGCTACCTGGGGCAGGTGGGTAACACACAGTACCTGGGCTTTTTGCGACAGGGTTCGCAGCAGGCCGCCCACCGACTCGGCCACGGCACCGCCGATACCCACGTCTACCTCGTCGAATACCAGGCTGGCCTGGGTGCCCACGCTGGCGGTTACCACTTGAATGGCGAGGCTGATGCGTGACAGCTCACCACCGGAGGCTATTTTACCCAGGGCCTGGGTGGGTGCCCCGGGGTTGGTGCTAATCATGAATTCTATGTCTTCGCGGCCGTGGGGGTGGGGGTTTTCGGAACCCCTGGGGGTGAGCGCCACCTCGAACTTGCACTGCTCCATGGCCAGCCCGCCCAGTTGCGCGCCGATTTGTTTGTTCAGCTTTTTTGCCGCGGCTTTGCGCTGCTTGCCCAGGGTTTTAGCATCCTGCCCGTACTGTTGGGCCAGGGTGGCCATGTCCTGTTGCAGTTGGCCTATGTGTTGGCCGCCGTCGGTCAGCCCTTGTAATTCTTCCGCCAGGGCGGCGTGGCGAGCGCCAATTTCATCGGGTTTTATCTTGTGCTTGCGGGCAATATTGTAAAAACTCGCCAACCGTTGGTCTACCACCTCCAGCCGCTGGGGGTCTATTTGCACCCCGTCGATATAGGCCTGAATTTCACCTTTCGCCTCGGTGAGCTGTATTGCCGCACTGTCCAGCAGCTCGCGGGCATTGCCAACCCCCTGGCTGGCATGGGCGTCATCCTGCAGCAATTGCCAGGCCTGTCGCGTGCCACTTTCCTGCTGCTCACACAGCTCCAGCGCCGCGTGGGCCGACTGCAGTATGTGCTCCGCGTTGGCCAGGGCTTTTTGCTCGCCTTCCAATTGTTGGATTTCACCCTCTTGCAGAGCCAGTTGGTCCAGCTCTTCTACCTGGTAGGCCAGCAACTGTGCCCGGGCGTTGTGCTCGTCCTGGGCGCTGGTGAGTAATTCCAGCTCTCGTTTTGTGCGCAGCCAGTCTGAGGCGGCCTGTTCCAGCTGGCTGGCCAGGGCCTGGTGGCCGGCGAAGGCATCCAGTATTTGTCGCTGGGTGTCCTTGCGCAGCAGGGACTGGTGGGCGTGCTGGCTGTGGATGTCGATAAGCAGGGCGCCCAGTTCGCCGCAGTCCAGCAAGGTGGAGGCACTGCCGTTAATGTAGGCGCGGCTGCGCCCCTCGGCGGTGACTACCCTGCGCATAATGCATTCATCGCCCTGCAGCAGGTCGCGGCTGTGCAGCCACGCTTGCGCTGCCGGTATCTCGCCTATGTCGAAACAGGCGTTCATTTCGGCCCTGGCGCAGCCGTGGCGCACCGCTTTGGGGTCGGCCCGGTCGCCCAGGCACAGACCCAGGGCGTCCAGCATGATGGACTTGCCGGCGCCGGTCTCGCCGGTAATCACGGTCATGCCGCTGTGAAACTCCATTTCCAGAGCGCTGACAATTGTATAATTACTGATACTGATGTGTGTGAGCATGGCTAACTTATACATGAACTGGACAAAGGGATAAACATCTGTCTCGACCATAATTGATCCGTGTGGTACAACTTCACTGTAGAAACTAACAATGGGCGCTATGACAGATAAGGTAATATCAAGCCGCGCACAGGTCTTGCTGAAGGCCCTGGTAGAGCGGCATATTCGCGATGGTCAACCGGTTGGCTCCAAAACGCTGATGGAGGAGGCCGGTTTGCCGGTCAGTGCGGCCACCATTCGCAATGTGCTCAGTGACCTGGAAGAGCGGGGTTTTCTGCATTCTCCCCATACCTCTGCGGGGCGCGTGCCCACGGTTCAGGGCTACCGGTTGTTTGTGGACAGCCTGTTACAGGTGCGCCCCCTGGCCAGCGAGGATATCTCTGCGCTGCAGGCCGAGCTAAACCCCGACCGGTCGGCTACGGAGCTGGTGAAGTCCGCCTCATCACTGTTGTCCAGTATTACCTCCCAGGCCGGCGTGGTCACCGTGCCGCGGCAAAAGGCACGGCAGCTGCGCCAGGTTGAGTTTTTGTCCCTGTCCGGCAACCGGGTGCTGGCCATTTTAGTGGTTGACGAGCGCGAAGTTCAAAACCGAATTATTCACACCCAGCGAACCTATACCGCCACCGAGCTCCACGATGCCGCACGCATGGTTAACCAGCGCTTTGCCGGCCATCCCCTGGATGTTGTGCAGGCACAGTTGCTGCGTGAAATGCGCGAGGCGCGCAGCCAGATAGACAGCTATATGCAGGGCGCACTGGATCTGGCCAGCAAAGCGCTGAGCCAGGATGAGGGTGGGGAAGAGTGTCTGGTGGCCGGTGAGGCGCGGCTTCTGGGTAACGCCACCGCCGAGGAAATGGGCCGTCTGCGGGGCCTGTTCGAGGCCTTCGAACAAAAAATCGATTTACTGCACCTGCTGGAGCGCTGTTCCGCCGCCAAGGGTATCCAGATATTCATTGGCGAGGAGTCTGGTTACGAGACCTTCGATGATTACAGTGTGGTGACGGCGCCCTACACCGATGGGGTAAAAACCCTGGGGGTGTTGGGGGTTATCGGGCCCACCCGCATGTCCTATGAACGGGTGATTCCCATTGTGGACATCACCGCCAAAATGCTCAGTTCGGCACTCACGCGATAGGCCCTGGCAGCGTTGCCCCGGCCCGCGGTAATTTTCTCACTAAAATTCAAATAATCCCTGCTAAATCCTTGATTTAGCTCGCTGTCGACCCCATATCCGCTGCTCGTATAGAATTTATTTTAGCCGGATGATGGAGTGCTGTTGTGGCCGAGCAAGACCAGAAACAAACTGAAATTGAAGAAAATGACGTACTGAAGGCAGTGGATGCCGAGCCCAAGCCAGAAGCCAGCGACAGTGCCCCCGATGAGGACGAGCCCACGCTGGAGGAAGTGATCGCACAACTTCAGGTCGACACCGCCGCCGCGGAAGACGCTAGTTTGCGCGCCCAGGCCGATGCCCAGAACATCAAGCGCCGGGCGGAACAGGACGTGGAAAAAGCACGCAAGTTCGCCCTGGAGCAGTTTTGCAAAGAGCTGTTGCCCGTTATAGACAACCTGGAGCGTGCCCTGGAAGCGGCGCCCGCCGATGAAGACGTGGTCAAGCCCATTGCCGAGGGTGTAGAGCTCACGCTCAAGAGTTTTGCGGATGTCCTGAAGAAGTTCAAGATTGAAGTGGTAAACCCCCTGGGTGAGCCCTTTGACCCCCAGCTCCACCAGGCCGTGAGCACGGTGGAGAACCCCGACGTCGAGCCCAATACAGTCACCCTGGTCATGCAAAAGGGCTACACCCTGAATGCGCGGCTGGTGCGGCCCGCCATGGTTATGGTGAGTAAGGCACCGGCACCGGCCCCAGGGTAAATCGCAGAATTTAACCGTCTCGGCCTTGAAAACAGTCAAATCGGGCCAATATAGATAGCAAGCAAATTAAAAATTGGAGAAATGAAATGGGTAAGATTATAGGAATAGATTTGGGTACTACCAACTCTTGTGTTTCCGTACTGGATGGCGGCAAGCCCAAGATAATCGAAAATGCCGAGGGCGACCGCACTACCCCTTCCATCGTTGGCTACACCGACGATGCGGAAATTCTGGTCGGCCAGAGCGCCAAGCGCCAGGCCGTCACCAACCCGCAAAATACCCTGTACGCGGTGAAGCGTCTGGTGGGTAGGAAGTTTAAGGACGATGTGGTGCAGAAAGACATCAGCATGGTTCCCTACAAAATTATTGCAGCCGATAACGGCGATGCCTGGGTGCAGGTAAGAGACCAAAAAATGGCCCCGCCACAGGTGGCAGCTGAAATTCTCATGAAAATGAAGAAAACCGCTGAGGAATACCTGGGCGAGCCTGTTACCGAGGCTGTCATTACAGTTCCGGCTTACTTCAACGACTCCCAGCGTCAGGCAACCAAGGACGCGGGTAAAATCGCCGGCCTGAATGTCAAACGCATCATCAATGAGCCCACAGCGGCAGCGCTGGCCTACGGTATGGACAAGGGCAAGGGCGACCAGACCATCGCGGTTTATGACCTGGGCGGCGGCACCTTCGACATCTCTATCATCGAGATTGCCGAAGTGGACGGCGAGCACCAGTTTGAAGTGCTTTCCACCAACGGTGACACCTTTCTGGGTGGTGAAGATTTCGACATGCGCCTCATTGAGTATCTGGCGGATGCCTTCAAGAAAGAGAGCGGTATCGATCTGCACAACGACCCCCTGGCCCTGCAGCGCCTGAAAGAAGCGGCAGAAAAAGCCAAGATTGAGTTGTCTACCACACAGCAAACCGAGGTGAACCTGCCCTATATTACCGCTGATGCCTCAGGCCCCAAGCATTTGGTGGTGAAGCTGACACGCGCCAAGCTGGAGTCACTGGTAGAAGACCTGGTGGGTCGCACCATGGCACCGGTGAAGCAGGCAATGAAAGATGCCGGCCTCGGCGTTAGCGAAATTGACCATATCATTCTGGTGGGCGGTCAGACCCGCATGCCCATGGTGCAAAAAGTTGTGGCCGATTACTTTGGCAAAGAGGCCCGCAAGGACGTGAACCCGGATGAAGCGGTTGCCATGGGCGCCTCTATTCAAGGTGGCGTACTGGCCGGCGATGTCAAAGACGTGCTGTTGCTGGACGTGACACCCCTGACCCTGGGTATTGAGACCATGGGGTCGGTTGCCACGGCCCTGATCGAGAAGAACACCACGATTCCTACCAAGAAATCGCAGATCTTCTCCACCGCAGAAGACAATCAGTCCGCCGTGACCATTCACGTGGTACAGGGTGAGCGCAAGCAAGCGGCACAAAACAAGTCGCTGGGGCGTTTTGACCTGACCGACATCCCCCCTTCACCGCGCGGCATGCCGCAGATTGAAGTGACCTTTGACCTGGATGCCAACGGTATTCTGCATGTGTCAGCCAAGGACAAGGCCACCGGTAAAGAGCAGACCATTCGTATCACGGCCTCCGGCGGCTTGAGCGATGACGATATCGAGAGCATGATTGCCGATGCCGAAGTAAATGCCGAAGCCGATGCCAAATTCGAGGAGCTGGTCGCGGCGCGCAACACCTGTGAAGGTTTGATGCACGCATCGAAGAAAACGTTGGAAGAGGCGGCTGAGCACGCCACCGATGACGAGAAAGCAGCAATAGAAGCGGCAGTCTCCGCAGCAGAGGAAGCGCTTAAGGGTGATGACAAGGAAGCCATTGACGCGGCAGCTACCAAGCTGACCGAAGCGACCAGCCCGGTAGCGGAAAAGATGTATGCTGCCCAGGCAGCCTCTGCAGAGGCTGCGAACGCGGCGAGTGACCAGCAGGGCGAATCTCCCATCGAAGGCGATGTTGTCGATGCGGAGTTTGAGGAAGTAAAAGACGAAGAGAAGTAAGCCTCTCTTCACGGGGTGGCTTCGGCCGCCCCCATATTTTTTGACCACGCGGGACTCAGTGCCCGCGTAGTCGTTTCAGAAACAAGGGATAAAAGCACCAGAACTGCCTATGTCAAAACGCGATTATTACGAAACACTGGGTGTCGAAAAGGGCGCTGATGCCAAGGCTATCAAGAAGGCTTACCGCCGGGTTGCGATGAAGTATCACCCCGACCGTAACCCCGACGCCCCCGATGCCGAGGACAAATTCAAGGAGGCCTCAGAGGCCTACGAGATTCTCTCGAACGAAGAAAAACGCGCCGCCTACGACCGTTACGGCCACGCCGGGGTTGACCCCAGCATGGGCGGCGGCGCAGGCGGTTTCGGCGGTGGCAACTTCAGCGATATTTTTGGTGACGTATTCGGCGATATTTTTGGTGGCGGTGGCGGTGGCCGCGGCAGAGGCGGCCCACAGCGTGGCTCTGACCTGCGCTACACTCTGGATATCTCCCTGCAAAACGCGGTTAAGGGCACTACCATAGAAATTCGTGTGCCCACCCTGGTGGGCTGTCAAGAGTGTGACGGCTCCGGCGCCCGCAGGGGCAGCTCGCCAACTACTTGCGGCACCTGTGGCGGTGCCGGCCAGGTGCGCATGCAGCAGGGCCTGTTCCAGGTGCAGCAAACCTGTCCCACTTGCCGCGGGCGCGGTAAGAGCATCGGCGACCCCTGCGGTAAATGCCACGGCCAGGGCCGTATGGAGAAAACCAAAACCCTGTCGGTTAAAGTACCCCCGGGTGTGGACACCGGCGACCGTATTCGCCTGTCGGGCGAGGGCGAGGCCGGGCCAGACGGTGGCCCATCTGGTGATCTGTTTGTGCAGATGTCGGTACAGCCGCATGCCATCTTTGAGCGGGACGGCAAGCACCTGTATTGCGAAATTCCCATTACCTTTGCCGAGGCCGCCCTGGGCGGTGAACTGGAAGTGCCCACCCTGGATGGCCGGGTAAAACTGAAGATTCCGGCCGAAACGCAAACGGGCAAGTTGTTCCGGCTGCGGGGCAAGGGTGTCAAACCGGTTCGCGGTGGCGCCGTGGGCGATTTGATGTGCCGCGCGGTGGTGGAGACACCGGTCAAGCTCAACAAGACGCAAAAGAAGTTATTTGAAGAATTACAGGCGAGTCTGGGCGAGAGTGGTAAGTCTCACTCCCCCCGGCAGCACAGTTGGTTCGAGGGCGTAAAAACCTTTTTTGATGATATGAAAGTATGAGCATAAAAGTGGGTGTAACCGGTGCCGCCGGGCGCATGGGCAGGACGCTTATCGAGGCTGTTGCCGCGGCGGGTAATCTGCAACTGGTGGCCGCTGTTGAGCGCCCGGGCAGTTCCCTGATTGGTACCGATGCCGGCGAGTTGGCGGGGCAGGGCAACAATGGTGTCACCGTGGTCGATAATCTGGCCGCCGTTGTCGCGCAACTTGATGTGCTTATCGACTTTACCGTGCCCGCTGCCACCGCGGAGAACGCGCGGTTGTGTGCACAGCACGGCAAGGCCATCGTAATTGGCACCACGGGCTTTACCCCCCAGCAGCAGGACGAATTGCAGGTCCTCAGCCAGTCCGCGCCGGTCTGTAAGGCCTCAAATTACAGCGTGGGTGTAAACCTGTGCTTTCAATTGCTGCACACCGCAGCACGGGTATTGGGCGAGGAGTCCGATATCGAAATTTATGAAGCCCATCACCGCGACAAAATAGATGCACCCTCGGGCACGGCCCTGAGCATGGGTGAGGTGGTGGCCAGCGCCCTGGGCCGCAATCTGGCCGATGTGGCAGTTTACGGTCGCCAGGGACAAACGGGCGCCAGAGACCGAAAGACCATTGGTTTTGCAACCGTGCGCGGCGGTGACATCGTAGGAGACCATACGGTTACGTTTGCCGCCGAGGGCGAGCGGGTAGAAATCACCCACAAGGCCTCCAGCCGCATGGCATTTGCCCGGGGAGCAGTGCGAGCCGCTGCCTGGCTGGTGGAGCAACCCAACGGCCTGTTCGACATGCGCGACGTGCTGGGTTTTGAGAGGATGGAATCTTGAGCGACTTTATTGTCAATATCGATGAGAGCAACGCGGCCCAGTTGCTCATCGAAGAGTCACATAATCGTCCGGTAGTGGTCGATTTCTGGGCCGACTGGTGTGAGCCGTGCAAAGTGCTGATGCCGTTGCTGGAAAAAATCGCCAATGAATACCAGGGTGCCTTCCTGCTGGCAAAAGTGAATGCCGATGAGCAGAAGGGCATAACCCAGCAATTTGGTGTGCGCAGCCTGCCCACGGTGATGGTTATTCAAAATGGCCAACCGGTGGACGGTTTTAGCGGTGCCCAGAGCGAAGCGCAGGTGCGCGAAATGCTGGCCAAGTATCTGCCCAAGCCCTGGGATACCCTCTTGTTACAGGCAAATGAAGCCATGGAGGCGGGCGATTTCGCCGCCGCCCTGGCGCCTTTGCGTCAGGCCAGAGACGACTCCAACCGGGAACACGCAATCACCATCACCTATGTGCGTGCACTCATCGAATGCAATCGCCTGGATCAGGCCGAGGCCGTACTGGCGGAGATTCGCCTGGCCGACCAGGATGCGGCCTATGAGCAGCTTCAGGCGCAACTAAAAATCAAGCGCGAGGCCGCCAAATCCCCCGAGGTGGAAGCACTGGAGCAACAACTGCAGGACGACCCGGACAACCTGGAGTTACGCTGCCAGCTCGCCGTGCAGTACACCAGTTCTGGCCACCATAAAGAGGCCATGGAGTATCTGGTTGGCGTACTGGCTATCGATAGAGAGCACGCCGGTGGAGCAACCCGAAAGACACTGCTGGACACCATTGCCAGCCTGGGTAAGGGCGACCCACTGGCGGTCGAGTTTCAGCGAAAATTGTATAGCATGCTGTACTGAGCCCGCACCCGGGTCTGGTCTCCGCAGTCAATAAATATGTCACAGCCAAGCCTTGTCTTGTTCGGCCGGAATCGCTAAGGTACATGCCGCATTAATTAAAAACATACCCAAAAGTCAAACAACCACTCCCGGGGCTCTTGCATGGGGTTTTCAAAACCGCCGTTTTCGTCTTCATTACGCGTTGTGCTGCTTGCCAGCGTGATTTTTTTCGCCGGCTGTGGCGGTGACAAGCAAGCGGTTGTAGGGGCTGCCCCCCAGGCGGGCAGTGCCGAGCTAGAGGCCCATTCAGCGGAGTTCGAGCGCGCTGTGGTGGAGGTGACCGATGGCATTTACGTTGCCATTGGCTACGCACTGGCCAACAGCATCATGATCGTGGGCGACGACGGCGTCATCATCGTCGATACCACCGAGTCCAAGAGTTCGGCACGCCTGGTCAAGGCCGAGTTCGACAAGATTACCGATAAACCGGTAAAAGCCATTATCTATACCCACAATCACACCGACCATATATTTGGTGCACAAGTGTTTGCCCCGGATGGCGGTGTGCCGGTCTACGCCCACCAATCCACCTGGTCCCATATCGTGCGCATTATGAATGTATTGCGCCCGGTGATTGGCGTGCGCTCATACCATATGTTTGGCAGCTACCTGGAGTCCGGTGGCGAGCGCATCGTAAACGATGGTATTGGCCCGGCCCTGGCGCACAGCATTGACGGCGCCGCAGATGAATACGGCCTGATTAAGCCCACGCATACCTTCAGCGATACCCTGGACATCACTATTGCCGGGCGCCATTTGCAGTTAATTCACAGTCCCGGTGAAACCGACGACCAAATTGTTGTGTGGCTGCCCGAGGAGCGTGTGCTGTTGCCTGGCGACAATGTCTACAAGGCTTTCCCCAACCTCTATACCATACGCGGCACGCGCTACCGCGATGTGCTGAAATGGTCTGTAACCGTGGGTGAAATGCGCGAACTGGGCGCAGAGTTTATGGTGCCAAGCCATACACGACCGGTAAGCGGTGCCGCAGAAATTGATGACATACTGGGTGCCTATGGCGATGCCATTGCCTATGTGCATGACCAGACGGTACGCGGGATGAATCGTGGTCTGGATGCCCAGGAACTGGCAGAAACCATTCAACTGCCACCGCACCTGGCTAGCCACCCCTGGCTACAGCCGTTTTACGGTACGGTGCCCTGGTCGGTCAGGTCGGTTTATGACGGCTATCTGGGCTGGTTTGACGGCAACAGCACTTCGCTGTTTCCCACACCAAAAGCACAGCGCGCCCAGCGTATGGTGGCCCTCAGTGGGGGTGCCGAGTCTGTACTGAGCGCGGCACAGGGCAGTCTGGCTGTCGATGACCCGCAGTGGGCGGCGGAGCTTGCCGACCTGTTATTGCAGGCAAAGGCCAGTAACACGGCGCAGGCCAAATTGTTAAAGGCCCAGGCGCTGCGCGCCCTGGCCCGCACCACCCCCAACCCTAACGCCCGCAACTGGTATCTCACCGATGCCCTGGAACTGGAGGGCAAGATCACCATCGACCTGTCCGGGGCCAATGCCGAGGTGAGCGCGGAGCAGGCCGAGTTCGCCAAGGGCTTTCCTATCGAGGGGATATTAAATGCCATGTCGGTCAGCTTGAGCCCGACGGCCAGTGCCGGTATAGACCAGCGGGTGATTTTTGAGTTTCCAGATCAGGACAAGCGATTTCTGGTACACGTTCGCAATCGGGTGGCGGTAGTGCGCAAGCTAGGCCCAGCCGCCGACGTGACCGGGCCGGAAGCCATTGTGGTATCAGTGAATGCCAGTGACTGGGTTGACCTGGTCACCGGGCAGAAGAGTTTTCCATTGGCGCTGGCCAATGGCACCATTTCAGTAGAAGGTGGCCTGTCGGATAAGGGGGAGCTGTTGAGTTTCCTGCAGTTGTTCCGGGCCGAATAAACAGAGGGTAATAAAGTGGATACTTCATTTTCCGAGCAGGACATTGTCTTTCGCGACGAGGTCAGGGCGTTTTTCGCCGAGCACTACGACCCGGAATTACAGGGCCGTATGGCAAATGCAGACACCTTTAAAGAGGCGGTAGTGGAGTGGCAGCGGCGCTTACACAAGCAGGGCTGGATAGCCCCGGGCTGGCCGGTGGAGTACGGCGGTACTGGCTGGAATTCCACGCAAAAGTTTATTTATGAGAGCGAGCGCGCCGCAGCCGGTGTGCGCGACGTCGTTCCCTTTGGCCTCACCATGGTGGCACCGGTCATCTATACCTACGGCACGCAGGAGCAAAAAGAGAAGTTTCTGCCCCGTATCCTGGCCACCGACGACTGGTGG
>Ga0114949_10002257_pt1 | contig 11974 bp, 10 predicted proteins | sample N074metaG_FD_83505 | JGI IMG/M metagenome (GOLD analysis project Ga0114949, IMG submission 83505) | Deep subsurface microbial communities from Kermadec Trench to uncover new lineages of life (NeLLi) - N074 metaG | ecosystem: Environmental > Aquatic > Marine > Ocean trench > Sediment | place... | reverse complement strand
CTTCGTACTCCACTTCTGCAAAAGTCATTTGGCTCATGAATTAGGTTCCACAGTTAGAAAGCCGTATTATGCCATTTATTGGATGTTTTTCAGAGATGCCCTAGGATGGAAAACTGATGTGACTAGCCGTGTATGGGCTTGCCGTTAACACCCCTCATCGCCTCCATGATCGCCTCCGAGATCGTGGGATGTGCGTGGATCATACTTTCGACATCTTCAGGCAATAGCTCGCCGTGTTTCGCCAGCAGTAATTCGTGAAGCAGCTCTGTAGCATTGTGGCCCACAATATGCGCGCCTAGTAGCTCATCAGTTTTCTCATCACAGAGCACTTTCACGATCCCGGTGGATTTGCCCACCGCAATCGTCTTACCGGCGCCGGCATAATTAAAGACCGATTTCTTCACCTTGATGCCTTCGGCCTTCGCCAGGTCTTCACGCAAACCAAACCCGGCAACCTGTGGTTCACAATAAACAGCCGACGGCACATCGTCCGCGTTCACAGACTTTATCGAGGGGGTATGCCCGGCCATATGCTCAACCGACATCTCGCCTTCTTTGGAGGCGACATGGGCCAGTGCGGGGGTGCGGGTAATGTCACCGATAGCATAAATACCGGCAGCGGCAGTCTGGCAATAATCACCAATGTTCACATAGCCACTGTCATCCAGTTTTACGCCCATTTCCTTCAGGCCCAGGGCCTCGGTATTGGGTACGCGACCGAATACCACCAGGGCCTTCTCGGCTTTAATTTCCTGCTCTTCGCCCTCGGGGTCTTCCACCGTCACGGTGATCGACCTGGCCGTCTTGGTCAGGCCAGTGGCGCGGGTCCCGGTTAAAATCGTAATACCGTCGCGCTTGAGACTGTTATCCAAAATAGCCGTGGTTTCAAAATCCTCGGTGGGCAAGATATGCTCGGCCAGTTCAACCAGGGTCACATCCACGCCGAAGCTGTTCATCACATAAGCGAATTCACAACCAATGGCGCCGGCACCCAGGATCACAATCGATTTCGGCAGTTTCTTCATGGCCAGAATACCGGTAGAAGACAGTACGACTTTCTCGTCGAATTCAAAGCCGGGAATATTCATTGGCCGCGACCCGGTGGCCACCAATATGTTCTTTGCCTTCAGTTTCTGTTCACCGTCAGCGCCGGAAACGGTCACCTCGCCCTTCCCCGTAATCTTCGCGCTTCCCAGGTGATAGGCGACCTTGTTTTTCTTCAGCAAGCCGGCCACACCGCCGGTGAGAGTCTTTACCACCTCACGCGAATTGGCCTGAACCTGGGCGTAGTCCAACCCGGAACGGTCGACGATGATACCCACCGCCTCCATCTCAACCATCGAGTGATAGACCTCGGCCTGGTGAATCAGGTTCTTGGAGGGAATGCAGCCCCAGTTCAGGCACACGCCACCGGGTTGATCTTTTTCGACAACCGCCGTCTTCAAGCCCAATTGCGCCGCGCGGATTGCCGCACAATAGCCGCCGGGGCCGGCGCCGATAACAATCAAATCTAAATCAGACATGGGTACTTCTCCTCAGGCCAGCATCAGTTCCGGGTTTTCCAGGGCTTCGTGCATCGCCTTCATGAACCGCGCTGCGGGCTCGCCGTCCAGCAGCCGGTGATCGAAGGTAAAGCTCACCGGCATCATGGTCCGAATGGCAATTTCACCATTGTGTACCACCGGCTTATCTACCGGTGTAGATGGACCCACCAGCGCCGCATTAGGCAAATTGAGTACCGGAGTTGTCGTCATCCCCGGAGGCGCCAGCCCTGCGGTGCTGGACAGGGTGATTGTGGCGCCAGACATGTCATCTGCGGTCGCTTCCCCCATCCTCACACGGTTAATCAAGGCCTTCATTTCACGGTCTATCTCTACCAGACCCATGCGTTCGACGTTGTGTAAGACGGCAACCATCAAGCCACTGTCATACTCGGTAGTACCGGGCATTGAGATGGCGATGCCCATGTTGATGTTGTCGTAGATAACCACATCATTGCCGTCCTGGCAGGAGTTGGCGATAGGGACCTGTTTGATACCGTAGGCGATGGCTTTGATAATAAAGGCGTTAACAGACACTTTAGTGCCCAACTGATCGGCTCTGGCAACAAACTTCTTACGGGCCGCCAGCAAGTCGGTAATGTCAGATTCCCAACCGGATGATAACTGCGCCGTGGTTTGCAGGCTCTGCATCATGCGCTCGGCTATTACCTTGCGCATTCCGGTCATGGGAATACGGGCCAGTTCCCGGGTGCCCCCGAGTTGTGCAATGGCCCCCGCCGGCGGGGCATTTTGCACGCCGCGCGCAAGTGCATCGACCACGTCGCGTTTAACGATACGACCGCCGGGCCCGGTGCCGCCCACCAAACGTAAATCCAAACCCCCGTCGTTGGCCATTTTCTTCGCCAGTGGCGAAGCGATAATGCGGACATCGTCCGCAGGCGCTGCCACCGCTGCGGGTGCCACAGCAGAGGGCGCGGGCCCGCTGGCGGCGACGGCAGGCGCTGCGTCTTCAGCGGCTGGTGCGGCACTTTCTACACTGGCAGCACTGGCAACCATGGCCTCCACCTCGTCGGCAGAATCACAGAAGTAGGCAATCAACTGTTCACAGGGGACAGTTTCACCCTGTTGCACAATGATGCAAAAATAGCCACTCTCGGGAGATTCCACATCGTAGGTCACTTTCTCGGTTTCCACCGCGGCCAGTGTCTGTCCCTTCTCAACTTTATCACCGTGGTTCACTAGCCATTCACTGATGGTGCCTTCATTCATGGCCATGGCGAGCTTGGGCATTACATAGGGCGTTGCCATTTTACAGTCTCCTCGTATTAAGCCAGGACTTTACGGATAGCCGCTTCGATCTTCTCGGGGTTCGGCGCTATGTAGTCTTCCATATAACCACCGGGAATAGGCATATTCGGCAGGGTTACTCGAGTCACCGGCGCATCCAGCAAATCAAAGCCCGCCTCCATCACATTGGCAGATACCGTGTTGGCAAAGGATCCGGACTCCCAGTCTTCATCCACGACGACCAGGCGGTGGGTTTTCTCAAGTGACTTGAGCACCGTATCCAGATCAAATGGCACGAATGAACGCGGATCAATAACTTCACAGCTGATACCTTCCTTCTCCAGTTTGTCCGCAACCTTCAATGCGTGTTGCAACTGCAAACTATTGGCCATGACAGTGACGTCAGAGCCTTCCCGCTTTACATCTGCAACACCTAACGGCACCACGTAATCTTCATCGAGGTCCGGCACCTCGCCTTTCAGCATCATGATGCCCATATGCCATGGAATCATCACCGGGTTGTTATCCCGGATCGCCGCCTTGAACATGCCCTTGGCATCGTAGGGGGTAGATGGCATCGCCACCTTGATGCCCGGATGGTGAGCGAAGGTACCATGGATGCTCATCGCGTGATCATTGGCCAGACGCTGCCCGGTACCCACACCTGCGGTCATCACAATAGGCAGAGAGCGCGGTGAACCGTGCAGGAAGTGATACTGTCCGGTGGTCACAGAACATTCCGAAAAGGTCACATAGGAAAAACCGCCGAACATAAAGTCCACAATGGGTCGCATGCCCTCTTGTGCAGCGCCCAGGGCGACTCCATACATACCGGACTCGGCAATTGGCGTATCGAGTATGCGCTGGGGACCAAATTCTTCTACCAGGCCCTTTGTATGGGGAAAAATTGCACCACGGATATCCTGGCCCACCATAAACACGTTTTCGTCACGGCGCATCTCTTCCTGATACGCCTCTTTGATCGCTTCAATTAAAGTGATTGTTCTCATACCAATAATTCTCCAATTCTGTCTTAATCGACAAACACGTCGGCCAGTAACTCTGCCTCAGAGGGACGACTGATCTCACTGCTATCGGCAAAATCCTCTACCCCTTCAATTTCTTTCAGGGCAGCCTCGTGAATACCCTCGATCTCGGTTTGCGATAAAATGCCGTCGGCCAGAATGCGTTCAGTGGCGAGAGCAACCGGTTCACGTTTACGCATCTCGGCATGCTCTTCTTCCGAGCGCGCTTCCCAGCCTTTCAGGTCCGGAGTGCCTATGTCATGCTCGTTGTAGCGCATGGTTTTACATTCGACAAAAGACGGGCCCTTGCCTTTTCGCGCGCGATCAATGGCCGCCATAGCAACTTCGGCAACGGCAAAAACATCCTGCCCGTCTACGATGACGGCCGGCATGCCATAAGCCTGCGCCATTGACGATATATCCTCGGTGGGGTGCATTTCTTCGGCTGATGAGAAAATTGCCATACCGTTGTTTTCGCAAAAGAAGATGACTGGCAGCTGCCAGTTCTGGCACATCAACATGGATTCGTGCGCGCGGCCCTCGCCGTATGAGCCATCGCCAGAACAGTTCATCACTACCTGCCCCATACCGCGCACTTTGGCAGCGTGACCCCAACCTACAGCGGGTGCGAAGTTATGCCCGATAAAACCTGACTGTTGATACACCTTGTCGTCTGGATAGTGAAAATGCCAGGCGGAGCGGCCCTTACAGCACCCGGTCTCTTTACCGGTATGCTCCGCCAGGAAAGTACTGACATCGATACCCTTGCTCAGCATATGCGTAATGCCGTGCCCGCGGTGATGGGGATTTAAATTGTCATCCTTATTGAGGAAGGTACAAGCGCCCACACCGGGGGCTATCGCCCCTTCAGCAGGATGATAAAAACCAATCAATTTGCCCTGCATCATACGGCGATACATCATCTTGTCGTAATGGCTGGCCCGCACCAGGTTGGTGAAAAGTTTGACCATTTGCTCTTTACTAAGACTCATCTCGTACTCCTTTTCAGCAACACTGTTGTTCTGTTTCTGTTCATTAAAAAATTCTTCCTGCTTGCCAGCCCCAAGGTTCTTTCTATATTCACCACCAGCGGACCGCACTGGTTATAAACTACTGTATAGCTGGCGTTCGCCGGAATGATGACTTCACGCTCACCGTCCAATGCCACCGCACAGGGTGTGAAGGCTATACTTTGGGCGTCACCGGCATCGAAAGTCCGGTAGGATTCAACTGTCACAGATTCCATCAAGCCCGGCGCGATAGGGGCCGTAATCTCAAGGCCGTTGTGTGCTTCACTATTCAGTACAATCCGCAGACCCTCACCGCTTCCGGGCTCAAGCGGATGGATCTGGCCACCGATGGAAGAGAGGCCTATATTCGTGGGCCTGGCCTGAGTGAGATACACTTCCCGGATCGTCTCGGGCTCCCACACCGCGCGTGACGCAATGTCTCGGGCATCGACAACTGCCAGATCGACCAGCGCATGGTCAATAACCACACCTTCTTCATTCAGCAGATCCAACCTGGGCGCGCGATCGCAGCCTTCTGCCGGCGTGACGGTGCCGTTAGCAATGGCCGCTGCCGCCATACCCACCAATGTGCCCTCGATCATCTGTGGGAACACATTGTTTGTACCCGTGGAAACGGGGATCAGGGGGATATCACCACAGGTTTTTGCAACAACCCGACTGGTGCCATCGCCCCCCAGCACGATAATACAGGCGAAATTCCTCTCCGCCATTAATTTCGCAGCTCTAATTGAGTCGTTTTGCGTGCCCAGTACATAGGGCATATCCAGTAAGGCAAGATCTATATTCTTCAGCTCACCATTTAATTCGCGCATAACGCGTAATCCCATCCGCGTATTGTCCGGCATAATTTCCACCCGCCCGAATCCCAGCGCATCCATCGCCCGCACAATGCGGATCATGATGTTCTGCTTCTCCTGGTTCGTCACGGTAGTGCCACTGGCTATCATGCGGCGTATATCTTTCCCGGACGCGGGATTGGCGATAATGCCTACCGGTTTCATGTCTCTCCTTACCTTTTCTGATCTGTTGGTGGTGATTTAGCAGGTATAGAATATTCTGTACTCATCGTGTCAAATCGGGACATTGACTACATTGGGCGTCCCGGCCTAAACACTGTCATTTACGGCCACATCCCGGGTGCGGCAACGAGAAACCTTGACGATTGTCGAACATCAAAAGACAATCCCCTCCACTTGCTGCCCCGATAAGGAGAGGATTATGAGTGCTGTTAAAACGAGCCTGTTCACCCCCGGTAAGATTATTGCGACTCTGGCCCTGGCCGTTGCATTTGCAGGCATTTCCAGCCTGGGTGTGCATTCCACCGATGCGCCGGAAATCAGCCATGATGGTCTGCACCTGGACCCTGACTCAAAGGTGGCACTGCTCTATGTCAAGCCAGACGCAGATTTCAGCGTCTATGAAGAATTTCTGATGTTGGATGCCTATGTGGCATTCAAGAAAAACTGGCAGCGGGATACCAGAGTCGCCGGTCGCCGCGTGTCCAACAAGGACATGGAGAGGATCAGGGGAGAAGCCGCCGAGCTTCTGCATGAGAGCTTTCGGAAGGAACTGGATGAAGTTGGCGGCTATAAGTTCGTCGAGAAAAGTGGGGACAAGGTCATGATTCTACGCCCCGCATTGATTGACCTGGAGATTACGGCCCCGGACATCCCCGTGGCCGGACGAGTGACCTCCTATGTTGCCTCCGCCGGCGCAGCTACTATCTACATTGAATTATTCGACTCAGTGAGTGGTGAAATTCTCGCGCGCGTGATCGACAGGCGTAGCATGCAGCATTACGGCCACGTCAGCTGGGCAAACAAGGTGAGTAACAGGGCTGATGCTGCCCGCATGTTCAGGCGCTGGGCCACTCTGCTGCGACAGGGCATGGATGAGCAGCGTGAGGAAGCTGGGCTGGCGCCGATTAGGGCCACCTGAATTGGAGGTAGCTGAAAATGATAAGCTGCCCGCCGTCAAAAATGTCATTTACGGGCAAAGAGGCGGCTAATTGTGACCTGAAGGAAGCGAGGTCTTGACCACTACGGCAAATATCATCATTCCCAGCACCCACAACGCGCTGGCGAACAGGTAAACCCATTTAAAGTCCCCACCCACTACCAGCAGGCCCGCCAACGTGGTACCTGCCGTGGTGCCCAGTAGTTGCATACCGGTAATCAGGGGTGTGAAGCGCCCGCTGCGGTCGAGGGTGGCCACAAGCCCCATGCGAAACCCTGAGCCGAAATTCCAGGCCCAGCCGTTCAGGGCAATAGCAAACATAAAGGCAACATGACCATCCAGGTACTGTAACCACACAACGGATAGTACTGACGCCAGTACCGCTATGCCCATTGGTATAGTAAAACCCCAGCGATTGCCCATAAAAGCGGCCGTCAACGAGCCAATGGTGCCGGCAAACAGCGACCAGGCCACGCCTGCACCGGCCTGTTCAGGCGTCAATCCGCCATGAATTGCAATACGTTCGGCAAAAGCCCAGACCGCGCCATCACCCGCATAGATGAGGAAAATAACAAAAAGTGCAGAAAATATAGCCAGGGGAAATGCGGTCGCGACACCCCCTACACTGGTCCTGCCACGGGGCGAGCACTTTGGCAGGTTCTGACCAATTAATCCTGCAACAACGGCAAAGGCCGCCAGTAACATCAGCGCCTGATGATAGCTGTGCTCGGCCTCGGTAAATCGAGGTAGCGAATAACTCACCGCAATACCCGCCAGTGTTTGCAAGACAAAACATAGAGCATAATTGCGCGTAGGGTTGGAGCCATGACCGAGACAGGCTATGGCGACGCTGTAGCCGACCCCACAGCCGAGCCCGGCCACTACATGAAAAACCAGTAGAGTGTTAAAGCCACCGGCCCATAGGGGCACTAAAAAAGAAACTGCAGCTACTACAGCGGAAATCAGCACAAGCGGTCGCCAGGGAAAGCGGCGAACAAGAATAATAGAAGCGAAGGAAGCAATGGTGACACCGGCGGCAAAGGCGCCTCCCAGGTAGCCCAATTCGGCTTCCACAAGACCCAGTGATTCGGCCGCCCTGCCTAAAATAATGGGCATGCTGCTGTAGTACACCATCAGGCATACTGCAGTCAGCATGGCTGACAACCTCACTGCAAGAGAATCAAACACCAGCAGATGCGAAGCCGGATAATTGTTCAACGACAGCGCTAAATTTCCCTGTTCTGACATCAGCCCGCGGTCGGCTCAGTAACAAACTGCTGGTGAATACCGCGGATCCAGTTCCGGGCGCGCTCAGTCAACTCACCATTTTCATGTTGCATGCGGCCACGAGAAACCAAAATGCCGATGTCGGCTCCCTTGAACAGTACATCGCCTTTGCCATAGATACGTAGAAAAAAGGCTTCGTCCTCATTATCCACACTGTGCCAATCAATACTTTGCCGCGAGAAATTGATACTTCCATCATCTTGCATTTGCCAAATACCTGAACTGGGTGCTTCCAGAATACGCCTGACAGGCTCATCAGTCTGCTTCATGACCAATTGCGTCCAATTGTCAAAATCCGCCCAGCGCTGGTGAATTTTTTCGATATCCAGTTCGTATTCAACATCCATGAACTCGAGCATATGGAACATCATCAGCGGCGCGCCGCCATACTTGGCCGTCACCATATTGGTCAATGCGCTGGCGCCGCTGATCCGGGGATTTAACTCACCCAGGTAGACATCACCGCTGTCTGTGTCTACCAGGAAGTCAAGGCAGAAAGTACCCTTGTAGCCCGCTCGGTAGAGTCGATCGCCCATGGCCTGGGTCATGCTGCGAATTTTGCGCGTCTGCTCGTTGTTCAAAACCTGTCGGTACAAATCATTGCCGGCCCAACCGCCCTTATAGGGAGTCAGTTCAGCATGGCCAACGATGTCCGCCTGGATAGGACCGACCAGTGTGCCATGACAGGTAGCGACGGCTTCCAGGGTGTAGGGCAGATTGTTGATGCGCTTCATCACCTTGAGCTGCTGGCCGACCAGTGTGCTGGCGGCGTTGTTCCAGTCGCCCTCATTCTTGATGAAGAAGGTGGTGAGGCCAGAATCGCCGTAGGGGGTCTGTACAACAAGGTCGTTGCCCAGGTTGTCCGTCTTGCACAGGGTTTGCAACTCGGCGTAATCACTAGCATGTCCCATTATGTTGGGCACACAGGGCACACCCGCTTCCTCAGCCATTTGTGTGGTCACTATCTTGGAATCAAGCTTCATACGCAATGCGGCTGACGGCAGCGCGATCTCCAGACCCGCTTCCTTGGCCAGCTGTTCTGTTTCTTCGTCAAACATCACGGTTAGCATTTTACCGCGTCCCCCCAGGCTCTTGATGTACTCATGAGTCTCGGGATGACTAAGCAGGTAATTGACAATATCTTCCTTGGACTTGAACACACGATCAGCCGGAGCCCTGGGTGTCATCACTCGATGATGAATGCCGTCAAAGGAATCGAAATGAGTGATGTATTTGAAGGATTTTACCCAGTGCCCAAGACCCAACACGTTATAGGGCGTAGGGTGCACGAAAAATACAGGTTCCGTGCTCTTGCGAAAATAGCTGTATATATCCGACAAATTATTGAGTTTGGTATTGCCTGTCATGATTGCGCTCCAGAGGGGGATTATTACCCCCGGCTACTGAGGTGTTGGGTTAGCGATAGTCTCTATTTTTCTACGTACGGCTTCGATGGGGCTTGATTAGAGGCCCCAGTGTTTCCAGGTAGCTGTGGTCGTAGTCCTTGCGGTAGATCTCGAACTCCACCTGATTATCTCGCCAACTTTTAAGAGGCTGGCCCAGGGTACGAATTCCTCGTTCCCGCTGCCGACGTACCTGATCCAGGTCGATTTCCACGGGAATAATTTCTTCGTGTGACCCCGCCTGGTGAATAATCCTGGCGGACGGATCAATGACACAGGATTGGCCCACTCCCCCGGCAGACACACCGTTGATATCAAACACGTAGCACTGGTTCGCAGCCGCAGCAGCGCGTGCCATCACCAGATCAATGTCCCGATCAATATACGTAGTCATCACTGGGTGCAAAATAACCTCTGCACCCATTGCTGCCAGCGTGCGCGTGGTTTCGGGGAACCAGATGTCGTAACAGTTGGCCATACCAAACCGGCCAACGCCTTCAACATCAAAAACGCAAAACGCCGAGCCCGGTGTAATACCCTCTTCGTAGGGATAGAAGGGAAACATTTTGTCGTAGCGGGCAATGATCTCTCCAGCCGGATTGATCACCGGTGAGGTATTGAAAATCGCTCCGTCGACGCTCTGGTACAACGAGCCTGGTATCAACCAGATACCATACTTGGCGGCCATTGCCTGAAATCGCTTTTCAGCTGGCCCAGGGCGAGTCTCCACAAACTGGCGATTCGTACCGTAGGGTGCGAGTTCACTGAATAACACCATTTGCACCCAGGGATACAAGCTCATGGTTAATTCCAGCCGCTCCTGCATTGCCGAGATATTATCCTGTTGGGCGATGTGCATCTGGATACCGGCTATTGCGAAAGGTGTCATTACTGCTGTTTTCCCATTGGGTGGCCCGTCAAAAATCGCGGCTATCGAGTGAAGAACGAATGGTGTCAAATTGAGGCGTTGGCTACAGTAGGCGTGGCGGCCTATACCTTGTCAGTTTCGGCCAACATGCCCTGTTGTTAAACGGAAATGCACTATCATTGGCGTATGAACAGCACCGCTAAACTAATACTCCCGATCCTGGAACAGCCCTGGCAGTTGGAAATGGATACCGATATTGCAACGGCTGGCAACCGCTTCGACCAGCGGGTGGCCTACGATGAAAAGCTCCTCAAGCAGGTAGCGGCCGGTGAGAAACCGCCTACCATGCGTATCTGGCGCAATTGGCAATGCCTGGTGGCTACCGTCAAGGAATCTCACAAGGCGGGCTTTAAAGCGGCCTGCACTGCCTCGGCACTGGAAAACTGGCCTGTGGCGATACGGCGCACGGGAGGGACCTGTGTCCCCCACGGTCCCGGAGTCCTCAATCTTGCCCTGGTTTACCCGCGCCCCGTGAATGGCGAGTGGTCGATGGCGGACAGTTACAAATTGCTTTGCGCTCCACTGCAGCGGCTGTTAGAGAGCTATGGTCTGGACGCAGAGACAGGTGAGGTGCCCGGTTCATTCTGCGATGGCAAGTTTAATTTACAGGTAGGCAAGCGAAAACTGGTGGGAACCTCACAGCGCTGGAAAGGCAACCCGGCACTCGCAGGCAGTGTGATTCTTTCACACGCTTGCCTGTTGGTGGATCTGGATTTATTGGAAGCGACGGCCAAGATCAATCAACTCTACCGTAGGTGTGGCTCCACCGTGCAATTTGAGCCCGATGCCTGCGCTACGCTGAGGGAGTGCGTCACCGGTCCCGGCAATCCATTTTCAGCAGATTTTGTTGAGCAAGTAATTGAGCGTTTATCCGATATCGTTGGGGAAGCTGTCCGGGCGTAGCGCCGTAGCTATAGCTGAATCCACACCGCCTTGGTTTCCAGGAAGTGTTCCAATTGCTCCGGCCCCATGTCCTTGCCGACGCCGGATTGCTTGACGCCGCCAAAGGGTGTATTGGCATCGATCATATCGTGGGTATTGACCCACACTGTGCCTGACTCAATCTTCGGTATCAGGCGGAGAGCGCGGGAAAGATCGCGGGTAAAGATACTTGCAGCCAGGCCGTAGATATTGTCATTCGCCAGTGCAAGTGCTTCTTCTTCAGTATCAAAGGGAATCGCCACCAGAACCGGCCCGAAGATTTCCTCCTGTACGATGCGCATACTGTTGTCGCAATCGGCAAACAGGGTTGGCTGCACCCAATAGCCTTCGCCACCGGGGTCCTTGCCACCACACACCAGGCGCGCGCCCTCGTCCAGGCCAATGCCTATATAATCCATAACTGTCTGCTTCTGGCCCGCAGAAATTGCCGGCCCCATTTCAGTGTCCGGGTTCAGCGTGTCACCAATCACCATACTATTGGCACGCTCGGCAATCGCCGCAATTGTCTGCTCATAGATGGCGCGGTGAACATACAGCCGCGATCCGCCGCTACACACCTGGCCGGTGTTGAAATAGATACTCTGCTGGGTGGCGTCTACCACTTTCTGTATAT